>ERZ772880.1273-NODE-1273-length-21997-cov-6.773311_pt1 | contig 21997 bp, 20 predicted proteins | sample MGYA00580577_ERZ772880 | MGnify/ENA primary metagenome ERZ772880 (study PRJEB29015, sample SAMEA2737705) | human gut metagenome | biome: human gut; feature: human-associated habitat; material: faeces | place: China | collected 2012 ... | reverse complement strand
GCAGCAGGACGTGGTCGAGCGAGTCGCCGCGCATGAGCGCCGCCTTGATGAAGATATGGAGGTTTTCGACGATCTTGTCCTGCCCGGAGAAGGTTTCCAGCTCCTGCGGGCGGATTTTGTTCTCGAATTCGAGATCGCTCTCCGTGTTGCGTACGATTGACATGATGCAAAGATAGCGATTTTCGGCAAATCTGCGCCCTCGGGGCGAAAAAACAATGCGCCGGGAGGCGGGCCGGAGGCCGGTTCGGGGCGCACGGCCGGTGTTGGAGCGCGATCCGGGGCATGGCCCGGGAAGGGCCGGCTCGCTTCGCCCGGGGGAGGCCTGCCGCCTGAAAACGGAGTCGAGGTTCCGGAGAACGAATCTTCCGACCACACGCGCCTCTGCGGGGCGCTGCGGCAGGACGCAAAAAATCCGGTCCGCAGAGTGGCGGACCGGAGCAGCTGCCGTGAGGGAGTGGCTACTTCTTCTGCGGCAGGTCGAGTTTGATCTCCTGGGGACCGTTTTCGTTGGTCTCGATATGCAGGACGACGCCCTTCTTGCCTTCGAGCCGTTCGGCGAGCGGCGTGAGGTCGAACGAAACGTAGTAGCCGTCGGTATAGCCCTGCGTGTCGCCGCCGGGGTTGTGGCGCAACTCCAGTTGCAGGTAATCCGTTTCGGCCGCTTCGGACTGTTCGGCGCCTCCGTCACCCTTTTCGCCTTCGTCTTTCACCTCGTTGACGATCACCGTGAACGTGTGTTTCGAATTGTCCGATACGGGGTAGAGCGCATAGAAGGTCAGCCACTCTTTCGTGAGGTTGAACGTATTGCTCTGGAAGCCCGTTTTGGCGCTGCCCAGCTCTTCGAGCCGAGCCGCGTCGGTCACGATCTCCGAAGTGCCGGTGTAGATGTTTTCCACGAAATAGAGGTCGATGTTGTAATCGTAATCGGCAATGCCGTTCTGCAATGTGAACCAGATGATGACCCGCTGCGTTTTGTCGGGATCGGGCTTGTAGCCCGGGACGCGGGACTTGTTGCCGGGGTAGAGCGTCTCCCCGTTGTCGCGCTGGAAATAGTAGTCTCCGCCGTCGAGCGTGCGGACGGTGGTGATGAGCGTACGGAGCGGTTCGCCGCCGTCGTCGTCGTTGCAGGAGGTAAAAGCGGTGACAGCTATAGCTGCGATGAGGAATAAACCGAATTTTTTCATAATATCCATATTTTATGTTACCTTTCGCTCTTAAAACGTCCGGCAGGGCCGAATACTGCATGCGAAATAAATTTTTTTCACTCATGCAGTCTTTTGCCTTCCGCGGCATTTATAGAGTGTATTGAGTAATGCAAATGGAGGAACAGATACTGGCCGAAGGGTGCAGGAAAGGGGACGATATGGCCCGCAAGGAGCTGTACGACCGCTATGCAGGCCGTCTGTTGTCGATTTGCATGCGTTACGCCGGAGACCGCGCGACGGCCGAAGACCTGCTCCACGACGCTTTCCTGAAGATCTACGGGGCGTTCGACCGTTTCACCTACCGGGGAACCGGCTCGCTGCGCGCCTGGATCGAGCGGATCACGGTCAACGTGGCGCTGGAGTGGATACGCAGCCGCAGCAAGCTGGGAAGCGTGACGCTCGACGAGGGGAAGGCCGCGGCGGAGGTGGCGGAACCGGACGTGGCGGAGATGGCCCGCGTTCCGCGCGAGGTGCTGATGCGGTTCATCGGCGAGCTGCCCGAGGGTTACCGGGCGGTGTTCAACCTCTACTGCATCGAGGAGTATTCCCACCGCGACATCGCCCGGATGCTGGGAATCAACGAGAAAAGCTCCTCTTCGCAGTTGTTTCGCGCCCGGGCCATGCTGGCCCGCAGGATCAGGGCTTATTTGGAGACGCATTGAAATCGAGAGGATGCAGCTCCGGAATATCAGAAAAAGGTGGATCATCCGGCGCTGCCGGACTCACATAGAACTATGAAACAAGACAAGGATTGGATCAAAGCCATGCGGAACGCGCTTCGCGACGCCGAACTCCCGCCTCCGGCGGGGGGATGGGAGCGTTTGCAGCGCGAGTTGGGCGGTGCGGCTCCGGGGCCGGAGGTTTCCGGGACAAAACCCCGCGGGTCCGTATGGCGGATCTACCGGCCGCGGATTGCCGCCGCAGCCGCTGCCGTGCTGATCTTGGCTGTTGCGGGTGAATTTCTGCTCCGGCCGGACAAGGCGTTGGAAAATGATGGGACTGTTATCGCATCGGTGGCGGAAGACGGAGCAACCGCGGTTGCCATACCGCAGCCCGCGGAGCCGGAAACCGTACGGGACGCCCTTGCAAAGGCGGTGGGGCTGTCCCGGGAGCAGGTTGCCGGGGAGGCATCCTCCGCGGGGCGGCGGTCGCTCCTCGCTGCGGCCGCAGGGCAGCCTGCGCAGACGGCGGCTCTGAAAAATCTCCGGACGGACGGTGAGCCTGCGGTCCGGCCCGGAGAGGTTGTGGCGGCGGAAGTTTCCGGAGAGGCGGCGAAGGCGTCGTCCAGTGAAGTCGCAAAGGCGTCATCCGGTGAAGTCGCGAAGGCGTCGTCCGGAGATACTGCGAAGGCGGAGGCTTCCGGCGAAAGGGCTTCGAAGCAGGCTTCCGGGCGGCCCGCAACGCGGTCGGCGGCCGGCGCGGCCGGTCGTGCGGGGTTCTCCGACGAGCCGTTCGTAGCCTACACCAAACCGCATAAAAAGGCGTCGTTCTCCCTGTTTGCCGGCGGCGGCGTGGCGGGCGGAAACAGCGAAGGTCTGGCTCCCCGGATGCTCAACACCTCGATAAAGAACGATGCTTCGTCGGTGATCGGCAACGGCAACAGCCTGGCGCCCCTGCGCAGCAGCGGATACGGCGAGAGTTCGTTCCGCCACCACCAGCCGTTGAGCTTCGGCATCGCCGTGCGCAAGGAGTTCGCCCACGGACTGTCGCTGGAAAGCGGCGTGAACTACACCCTGCTGCGTTCGGACGTGAGGATGCAGTACACCTCGGACGACGTGGCGCAAAAACTCCATTTCATAGGGGTTCCCCTCCGCTTCAACTGGCAGTTCCTCGAGCGCGGCCGCTTCTCGTTATATATGGGTGCGGGCGGCATGGTCGAGAAATGCGTTTCGGCCCGGCTCGGCTCCGAGACCGTCGACGAACCGGGCGTGCAGTGGTCGGCGCTTGCAGCCGTGGGGGCGCAATACCGTGTAGGCGGTATGGTGGGGCTTTATTTCGAGCCTGAAGGATCGTATTACTTCACCGAAACCGGATTGCGTACGTCGCGTACGGATTCACCTCTGACGCTGACCTTGAGACTGGGCGTGCGCCTCTCTTTTTGAAGTCTGATTTTATAAATCGCACATTTATTGTATAAGAGGAGTTCGCACCGGGAGTGCGGATTCCTTTTATCGTATTACGGGCAGGCGTGTCTAAAAGTGGCATTCGGACGATTAAATATGCTATTTTTTGTTGTATGATCGAAATTTGTTACTATTTTTGTTGAATAAATTAAGTGACGCCCGACTTTGCATTCGCCCAGATACGATAAAAAAAGCACAAGTGCGCTTGTTGCGCACCTGTGCCTGGTAGTCCCGACGGGAATCGAACCCATATCGTAAGAACCGGAATCTTATATTCTATCCATTGAACTACGGGACCGGGTGTGCAAAGATGCAAAAATTTTTTTAATATTCGAAAAAAAATGCGAGAAAAGCAGAATAATTGGCAAAGAATCGAGGCCGTAATCAAGTGGGCGAATATGTCGACCAACTATTTTGCGCGATATATCGGCTTGGCGCGCGGCGAAAACCTCTATCAGATAAAGCGGGGCAACAACGGCATTTCGCTGGACGTCGCCGACCGTATCGTCAGCAAATTCCCCCAGGTCGACAAACTCTGGCTGCTGACGGGGGAGGGGCAGATGTTCTCCGAGGAGCGGATACGCGGCGCGCAGATACCTTATTATAATGTGGATGTCGAACAGGGCATCGCACATCTGGAGCATCTCGACGCCGAGAGCAACCTCGTCGTGCCTCCGGTGGGGGCGTGCGACCTGGCGATGTGCTATACGGGGCGTGCGATGGGAAACATCGTGCCGCCCGGAACGGTCGTGCTGCTGAAAGCCGTGGACCGCGATGCAATTATTCCCGGGGGTGAATATGTGATAGTCTGCCGAAAAATTGTAACTTTGCGGATAGTTCGGGCCGCCGACGAGGAGGGCAAAGTCCGCCTGGTGGCCGGGGATCGGGAGAATTACGATGACATCGTTTTGAACGTCAACGATATAGTCTCGGTCTACAAAGTGAAGGGAAAATTGATCATAAACAGTTGAAGAGTATGTTTTCAGGCATCGTGGAACGTACGGCGGAAGTGGTTTCGATCCGCACGGACCGTCAGAACAAGGATTTCACGCTCCGGGCGGATTTCTGCAAGGAGTTGAAAATCGACCAGAGCATAGCACATAACGGCGTATGTTTGACAGTTGTGGACATCACGGAGGACACCTACACCGTGACGGCCATGAAGGAGACGCTCGACAGGAGCAACCTCGGGTTGCTGCGCGAAGGCGATCTGGTCAACCTCGAACGGTCGATGAAACCCGATGCCCTGCTCGACGGGCACATCGTGCAGGGGCACGTCGACCAGACGGCGGTCTGCACGGCGAAGGAGGATGCCGACGGAAGCTGGTACTTCACCTTCGAGTACGAGCCGCAGGGCGCCGGACTTTGCACGGTCGAGAAAGGTTCGGTGACGGTCAACGGCGTGAGCCTCACGGTCTGCGACTCGAAAGAGAGCAGTTTCCGGGTGGCGATCATTCCCTACACCTTCGAGCACACGAATTTTTGCCGCATCGAAGTCGGTTCGGTCGTGAACCTCGAATTCGACATCGTCGGCAAATACATCGCCCGGCTGATGCAAAACTACATGAAGTAAGCCTATGGTACACATCAAGACAAAGGAGGGCGCGTCGCTGTGGATCGCCCTGCTCGCCACGGCGATCGTCGCCGTGGGTATGGTTATACAGCATATCGAATGGTGGATCACGCTCTGCACGTCGGTCGGGGTGTTCGTCGTGGTGGCGCTCGCGGCGCTGTTCATCATCCGCAAGTACGTGGCTTACAAGCTCAAGCCGATCTATTCGATCGTGCTTTCGCGCGACGTGCACACCAATGAGATCTTCTCGGAACTGAAGGACAAGCGCGTCGAGAACATCGGCGAGGAGCTGACGGCCTGGGCCGACACCAACGACCGGGAGATCGCCCGGCTGAAAGAGGCCGAGTGCTTCCGCAAGCAATATCTGGGCAACGTGGCCCACGAACTGAAAACCCCGATATTCAATATCCAGGGATATATTTCGACGCTGCTGGACGGAGGGCTGGAGGACGAACTGATCAACCGCAAATACCTCGAACGCGCCGAGAAGAGCATCGACCGTCTGATCAACATCGTCAACGACCTCGACACCATTTCGAAACTCGAAAGCAGCATGAACAAGCTCAATCTGGAGCGATTCGACGTGGTGGCGCTGGCCAAGGAGATCGCCGAGCAGGCCGAGATGGAGGCCGACAGGAAGGAGATCCGGATTTCGGTCAAGGGGACCGACAACCTGCCTTCGCCCTTCTGGGTGCTGGCCGACAAACACTACATCGGGCAGGTGTTCGTCAACCTGATCATCAACTCGATCCGCTACGGCAAGGAGGGCGGGCAGACCCGCATCCGTTTCCGCGACATGCTGGATAAAATTCTGATCGAGGTGGAGGATAACGGTTCGGGTATTGCCAAGGAGGACCTGCCGCGTGTGTTCGAACGCTTCTACCGTACGGACAAGGGGCGGTCGCGGGAGCAGGGCGGCACGGGACTCGGGCTGGCCATCGTCAAACATATCGTCGAAGCGCACGGCGAACGGATCACGGTCCGCAGCGAACTCGGCGTGGGCAGCACGTTCTCCTTCACGCTGAAGAAGGTGAATTTGCAGGAGATGAAATAGAATGTACGAAATCCGGAGTAAGATCCGTTAGCATTTCGGTCTGAATTCCGGTTGCGTCGCGACAAGTCCTTTACGTGGGTCGTTTGAGAGACGGCTTTCGGACGAGAGGCGCGGGGCGTACGCCGTCTCCCTCCCCGAAAGAGGGGCGGGGTGGCAGATTCGAATGCGACGCCGGAGACGGCGACTGTGACCGCCCGAAAAGGAATCGGGGCTGAATAATAAAGAAACAACTTAAATAAATGATTCTACAACCTCTTTCCGTTGTCTGGAATTTCGATCCGGTGCTGTTCAGCATCGGGTCGCTCGACATCCGTTATTATGGGCTGATGTGGGCGCTGGCCATTCTGATCGGCGCGAAATTCTTCGATAACTTCGTCAATCGCGAAGGACTTCCCGCAAAGGTCTCGGAGTCGATTTTCATTTACGGAACACTCGCCACGATCCTCGGCGCGCGGCTCGGCCACTGTCTGTTCTACGACACGATGGAATACCTTTCGAAGCCGTGGACCATCATCACGGGATTCCGCGACGGCGGAATGGCCAGCCACGGCGCGGCCATAGGCCTGCTGATCGGGTTGTGGCTCTTCTCGCGCCGCAACAAACTGCCTTATATCTGGTCGCTGGACCGCATTATGATTCCGGTGGGCATCGGCGGTGCGATCGTGCGGTTGGGCAACCTGTTCAACTCGGAGATTTTCGGCCAGGCGACGACCCTGCCGTGGGGCTTCGAGTTCGTCCGTTCGCACAAGTGGGTGGCCGAGTTCGCCCCTGCGGCGGTGCACCCGACGCAGATTTACGAGGCGCTCTGCTACCTGGCGACTTTCGGCATCCTTTGCTGGCTCTATTACAGGAGGGACATCGCGCGCCGCCGTCCGGGCATTCTGTTCGGAATCGGCCTGATCGGTACGTTCCTCACGCGCTTTTTCATCGAGTACATCAAAACCGAGCAGGAGCCTTTCGAAGTGGGCTGGGCTTTGGACATGGGCCAGTGGCTCAGCATTCCCTTCATCCTGCTGGGAATCTATATGATCTGGCGGGGCGCGACCCGGCCCGGAACGGTTCCGGCCCCGGTGCCGAAAGCCCCGGCCGCAACGCCTAAAAAGAAGAAAAAATGAACGCGAACCCGATGGAAGAGCAGATCGGCAGGCTTGTCGGCAACCTGCTGGCCGGCGGCGGGGAGATTTTTCTGCCCGGCGTAGGCTCGCTCTACACCGAGCGGCAGGGAGCCAGGCGGCTCAACCGGCGAACCGTACTGCCGCCGAGCCGCACGGTGGCCTTCACCTCGCAGCAGCGGGGCGTGTCGCTGGTCGACGAGATTGCCCGCGTCATGCGTGAGGCCGGCGGATACGAAAATCCCGAAGCCGAGGCGCAGGCCGTTTACGACCGCTGGATCGCCCGGGTGCACCGGGCCGACCTGCTGACCGTCGAGGGCGTCGGAGAGCTGAAATTCAAGAATTTTATCCCCGACGAGGCGTTCGACCTCCGGCTGAATCCGCAGGGGCGCGAACCCGTGCGGGTTCGTGTGCAGCGTCGTTTCGACTGGCCGCTGTGGGTCGGCATCGCGGCAATCGGGATTGCGGCAGTCTATGGCGGGCGGGAGTTCCTGCTGCTCTATCCGGAGGCGCCGGAAGCGGCGGCCGTGACGGAGATTCCCGCTGCGTCCGACAGCTTCGGGACCGTCGAAGCGCCCGATGCTTTGGTCGAGGCTCCTCCGACGGAACGGTCTGTGGCCGGGGAGTCCGCTGCGCAGGCGGGGGGCGCGGCTTCGGGGGCTTCCGTTCCCGACGCAGCCCCGGAACCGGAGATCGCCGAAACGCATCCGGCGCAGGAGCAGGACGTCCCGACGGCGTTGCTTTCGGGCCGCCACTATGTCGTGCTGGGGGTTTTCAGCACCGAAGAGAACGCCCGGCGCGCCGTGCGGGAGACCGAGGCCAAGGAGTCGGCGCTCCGTTGCTGGATTTACCGTTTCGGGGGGAAATTCATGGTTTCGCCCTTCTCGTCGGACGATGCCGGAGCCTGTGCGCAGTTCATCCGCGTGCAGGACGGGCGTTTCCCCGACATGTGGACCTACACCGCCCGCTGATGGCCCTTGCAGAGTTGATAATCCGGGTGATTGACTGGTTTTACATCCGGCCCGTCGCCGCGGTCCTGCCCCGGCAGGTGTTCCGTTACGTGGTCTGCGGCGGTGTGACCTACATCCTGTTCGATCCCGTCTGCTATTTCCTCTTTTACAATTTCATCGTGGCGCACCGCTACGTCGACCTGGGATTCGTGGTCGTCTCCCCGCACATCGCGGCGATGATTCTCGTCTTTCCGTTCACCTTCTTCGTGGGCTTCTGGCTCAACCGTTACGTGGCGTTCCGCCGGTCGCCGATCGGGGCCGGGACGCAGCTTCTGCGCTACCTGCTTTCGGTGGCGGGGTCGGTGCTGCTGACCTATGCGGGGCTGAAGTTCTTCGTGGAAGTCTGCGGCGTGTGGCCCACGCCGGCGAAGATGGTCACGACGCTGCTGACGACGGTTTACAGTTTCCTCGCAGCCAAATATTTCACCTTCCGCCACGCGGAAAAACCGGAATAGACAAGAATCTGAATTCCATTCATAGCCGAACGACTTTTCGTGTCGTCGGGAGCGGACTTTCAGGCCGATTTTTGCAGAATGCCCGATTATGAATTGTGAATTGTGAATTGTGAATTCTGATTCCGGTTCTCCTCCCGCAGTTTCTGGAGTTCGTACATCCGGTCGCGGAATTTCGCCGCGGCGAGGAAGTCCAGCGATTTGGCCGCGCGTTCCATCTCCTCGCGGGCCTTGTCGATCAGCGCGTCGATGTTCTCGCTGGCCGTGTAGTTTTTCTGTACGTCGGCCGCCGCCGCGTAGTGGTCTTCGGCGATGGGGTAGGCCGTCATGTTGACCTCCGACGTGTCGACGCGGCCCGCCAGCAGCGCGCTCTGTCCCGAGCCGCTCTTCTGCGCCTGCCGCGGCAGCATTTCGTGCTCCATGTTGTAGCGCACCTGCTTCTCGCGGCGGCGGTTGCTCTGCTCGATGGCGTAGCGCATCGAGTCGGTGCAGGTGTCGGCGTAGAGGATCACGTTGCCCTGCGAGTGGCGCGCGGCGCGTCCGGCGATCTGCGTGAGCGACCGGACGTTGCGCAGGAATCCCTCCTTGTCGGCGTCGAGGATCGCCACGAGCGCCACCTCCGGCAGGTCGAGTCCCTCGCGCAGCAGGTTCACGCCCACCAGCACGTCGAACATCCCGGCCCGCAGGTCTTCGAGAATCTGGATGCGCTCCAGCGTGTCGACGTCCGAGTGGATGTAGCGGTTGCGTACGCCCACGCGGTCGAAGTATTTCGAAAGCTCCTCGGCCATGCGTTTGGTGATGGTCGTCACGAGCACCTTGTCGTCGTTCTTCACGCGCTTGTCGATCTCCCCGATCAGGTCGTCGATCTGGTTCAGCGTCACGCGCACCTCCAGCGGCGGGTCCACCAGCCCCGTGGGGCGGATCAGCTGTTCGACGATCACGCCTTCGCTCTTCATCAGCTCGTAGTCCGCGGGCGTGGCGCTCACGTAGATCGACGTGCCCTGCAACTGTTCGAACTCCGAGAAGGTCAACGGGCGGTTGTCCTTGGCCGCCGGGAGGCGGAAGCCGTACTCCACGAGGTTCTCCTTGCGGGCGCGGTCGCCGCCGAACATGGCGTGGACCTGCGGCAGGGTGACGTGGCTCTCGTCCACGACCATCAGGTAGTCCTTCGGGAAATAGTCGATCAGGCAGAAGGGGCGCGTCCCGGCGGCGCGGCCGTCGAAGTAGCGCGAGTAGTTCTCGATGCCCGGGCAGTAGCCCAGCTCCTTGATCATTTCGAGGTCGTACTCCACGCGCTGCTTGATGCGCTGCGCCTCCATCGGACGCCCGGCGCGTTCGAAGAACTCGATCTGCTTGCCCAGGTCGAGGTAGATCTGCTGCACGGCGGCGTTGATGCGCTCTTTGGTCGTCACGAACAGGTTCGTGGCGTAGAGCGTGATGCTGTCGAGAGAGGCGATGCGCTGTCCCGTGACGGGGTCGATCGACTGGATGGCCTCCACCTCGTTGTCGAAGAACATCACGCGGAAGCACTGGTTGCCGAACTCGCCGAAGGCCGCCATGATGTCCACCGTGTCGCCGTTGACGCGGAACGTCGCAGGCTCCAGCTCGCGTTCGGTGCGGGTGTAGAGCGCCTCGACCAGCTTGTAGAGGAAATGCTTGTAGCTGACGACCTGCCCCACCTTGATGTTGATGGCCGTGGCGTGGAAGTCCGCCGGGTTGCCCGCGCCGTAGAGGCACGAGACGCTCGACACGACGATCACGTCGCGGCGGCCCGACAGCAGCGTGGCGACCGTGCCGAGGCGCATCTTCTCGATCTCGGCGTTGATCTGGAGGTCTTTCTCGATATAGGTGTCCGTCGAAGGCAGGTAGGCCTCCGGCTGGTAGTAGTCGTAATACGACACGAAATATTCCACGGCGTTCTCCGGGAAGAAGTTGCGGAACTCCCCGTACAACTGCGCCGCGAGGGTCTTGTTGTGGCTCAGGACCAGCGTCGGACGGTTCAGCCGCGCGATGACGTTGGCCACCGTGAAAGTCTTTCCCGAACCCGTCACGCCCAGCAGCGTGTTGTGTTTGGACCCGTGTTCGATCGAGCTGACGAGCTGCCCGATCGCCTCCGGCTGGTCGCCCATCGGGGCATAGTCCGATACTAACTTGAAATCCATAGATGCAAAGGTAGTGAAGAATTAAAAATTAAGAATTAAAAGTCGCGAATTATTTCCTCGTGTTCGAATCTCATGCCGAAGAAGTGCGGGGACATCGGATGGAAGACGGCGGGCGGAGAATAATTTTTAATTCTTAATTTTTAATTCTTAATTCGATTATTCGTACCTTTGTAGGCTATGATCGACCGGGAAACAGTAGACCGCATTTACGCCGCCGCCAATATCGTGGATATTATCGGCGAATACGTCACGCTCAAACGAAAGGGCGTGAACTATGTCGCGTGTTGTCCTTTCCACAACGAGAAGACCCCGTCGTTCGTAGTCTCTCCTTCGAAAGGCCTTTATAAATGTTTCGGTTGTGGGAAGGGCGGTAATGCCGTGACTTTCGTAATGGATCAGGAAGCCACAACCTATGCCGAGGCGCTGAAGATGGTGGCCAAGCGTTACGGCATCGAGGTTAAGGAGGAAGCGTTGACCGAAGAGGAGGTGCGCCGCAACGACGACCGCGAGTCGATGTTCGCCCTGAACGGCTGGGCCGCGGAGTACTTCGCCAATTACCTCCACCGCGAGACCGAAGGGCAGAGCGTGGGCCTGGCCTATTTCCGTCAGAAGCGCGGCATGACCGACGCCACGATCCGGAAATTCGGACTGGGATTCTGTCCCGCCAAAGGCGACCGGATGTCGAAGGACGCCCTGGCGGCGGGTTACAAGCAGGAGTTTCTCGTCTCGACGGGGCTTTCGCTGCAACGCGAGAGCGACGGGTCGCTCTACGACCGCTTCCGCGACCGCGTGATCTTCCCCGTGCACAACATTTCGGGGCGCATCGTGGCGTTCGGAGGCCGCACGCTGCGCACCGACAAGCAGGTGGCCAAGTACCAGAACTCCCCCGAGAGCGAGATATACAGCAAGAAACGCGAACTTTACGGTCTCTATTTCGCCAAGAAGGCCATTCAGCAGCAGGATTTCGCCATCATGGTCGAAGGATACACCGATGTGATTTCGATGCATCAGGCAGGGGTCGAGAACGTCGTGTCTTCGTCCGGCACGTCGCTTACGACGGAGCAGATACGCCTGCTGAACCGCTTTACGAAGAATATCACGGTGATCTACGACGGCGATTCGGCGGGCATTCACGCCTCGCTGCGCGGTATCGACATGATCTTGAAGGAGGGCATGAACGTGCGCGTGGTGCTGCTGCCCGAGCCGGAGGACCCCGATTCGTTCGCGCGCAGCCATACGGCATCCGAGTTGCAGGAGTATATCCGCGCCAACGAGCAGGACTTCCTGGAGTTCAAGGCCAAACTGCTGTTGCAGGACGCCGAGGGCGACCCGATCCGCAAAGCGGCGCTGATCGCCGACATGGTGCAGTCGGTGTCGGTGATTCCCGATCCGATTCAGCGCTCGGTCTACATCAAGGAGTGCGCGCGGATCATGGACATCGACGAGCAGATACTCATTTCGGAGGTGGCGCGCAAGCGCATGACCACGTCGGGCGACCGCGAGACCGACGAGTTCCTGCGCCGTCAGACGACCCTCCGGCAGCGGGAGGCGCAGCAGCCCGGGGTGGAGTTCGTCAAACAGGTCGAGGCGGGGAGCAGTTTCGAGACGCTGGAGCGCGAGATCGTGAAATACCTGCTCAAGTACGGGCACTGCTCGTTCGATTTCAAGGAGGGCCGGACGATGGTGGCGTGCAACGTCGCGGAGGTGATTTTCTCGGAGCTCAGCGACGACAACATCGCCTTCCGCAATCCGGTCTACAACAAGATCATGGCGGCCTACCGCGAGCAGTGGGCGCAGCTGGGGACGGGGGTGGAGGTTCCGGCGCACGTCTTCCTGAACCATATCGACCCCGAGGTGTGCAACATGTCGGTGGACATCCTCACCTCGGACGACAACTATGTGGCCAGCGAGCTGTGGCGGCGTAAGGAGATCCACATCGACACCGACGCCGAGATGCTGGCCGTGGGGGTTCCGAAGGCCGTGACGCTCTACAAGTCGAAGGTGATCGAGGCGCTGATCAAGGAGTTGCAGGGCCGGCTGGGCGACGAGAACATTTCCGACGAGGAGATGCGCGACGTGGTGCAGCGGCTTACGGCCTACAATCAGGTCAAAGTAACGATTGCAAATAAAATACAACGATTGATTTTATAACCCGTATTTGACGGGCCGCATTGAAGGGAGACTTCGGGATAAGGATTTTTAAAGAAAAAGGGGGCGGGTCTCGGGTCGTACACGCATCACTGCGCATACCGTGTGCAAACAGAAAATAAACAGAAAGATGTGTAAAACATATCAAAGATAAAAGAATTAGTTACCTTGACCGATTCCCACCCCCGCAATTAAAATCGCAATTTGTGTGCCGTTTTTGAGTATTATGAGTGAACAGAAAAAGATAAATATCCGGAACAAGCGCGCGACGTTCGACTATGAGATTCTGGAAGAATACGTTGCGGGCATCGTGCTCGTTGGAACGGAGATCAAGTCCATCCGCGCCGGTAAGGCCTCGATGGTCGATACGTTCTGTTATTTCGACAAGGGCGAACTGTGGGTGCGCGGCGTCAACATCGCCGAATACGCCTGGGGAACGTGCAACAACCACGTGCCGCGCCGCGACCGCAAGCTGCTGCTCACGGCCCGCGAACTGGACAAGTTGCAGCGCGCTTCGCAGGACAAGGGCCTGACGATCGTGGGCCTGCGGCTGTTCCTGAACGAGCGCGGCCTGGCGAAGGTCGTCGTGGGGCTGGCCCGCGGCCGCAAGTCGTACGACAAGCGCGAATACCTCAAGGAGAACGATGCCCGGCGCGAGATGGATAAGGCGATGAAAAACTACCGGTAATGATAAAGGCTATATTTTTGGACGTCGACGGAACGCTGATCAGCTTCAAGACCCACCGGGTGCCCGCTTCGGCGCTCGAGGCGTTGCGTGAGGCCCATGCGCGCGGCGTGCAGCTGTTCATCGCCACGGGGCGCGCGGCGGCCGATCTGGCCGATCTGGAGGCGATTCCCTACGACGGCGTGGCGGCGCTCAACGGCGCCGACTGCCTGATGCGTGACGGCCGCGTCGTGGCCCGGCATCCGATTCCGCGCGCCGACTTCGAGAAGTCGCTCGCCTTGTCGGCGGAGCTGGATTTTCCGGTCGGGTTGGAGTTGAACGACGGAGTTTTCGTCAACCGCGTGACGCCCGAAGTGGTGCGTCTGGCGGAGATGGTGGCGCATCCGGTCCCCGAACAGGTCGATCTGCGGGCGCTTTTCGACCGGGGAGACTGCTGCCAGATGTGCTTTTATTTCGATCCCGAACTCGAAAAGAGGGTGATGGCCGAACTGCCGTCGCTCGTGGCGTCGCGCTGGTGCCCGATTTTCGCGGACGTCAATGTCCGGGGTGTCGACAAGGCGACGGGCATGGCCGAGTTCGCCGCGCATTTCGGCTTTGCGAACGGCGAGACGATGGCTTTCGGCGACGGCGGCAACGACGTGGCGATGCTGCGGGCCGCAGGCGCGGGCGTGGCGATGGGCAACGCATGCGACGAGGCGCTCGCCGCCGCGGACTATGTGACGGCTTCGGTCGACGACGACGGAATCCGGCGCGCATTGGAGCATTTCGGGGTGATATAGCGTCTGCGTTCCGGCGGATAATCCGGGTTGCGTCGCGACGAGTCCCTTCCGAGGGAGGGCAGATTTGCAAACGACGCCGAAGGCGGCGACAACCGCCGATGGTGGCGAGAAAACGATAGGATAACTTATGAGTTTAATACTTGCTATTGAGACCGGAACGGACATCTGTTCCGTGGGCATCGCCAAGGACGGCGAACTGCTGTCGCTGCGCGAGAGCGACGAGGGGCGCGACCACGCCCGCAAGGTCGGCGTGTTCGTCGACGAACTGCTGCGCGAGACGGACATTGCGCCCGACGAACTCGACGCCGTGGCTGTGGGTAAGGGACCCGGATCGTATACGGGACTGCGCATCGGCGTGTCGTTCGCCAAGGGATTGTGTTACGGGTTGCAGAAGCCGCTGGTGGCCGTCGGGTCGCTGGATGCGCTGGCCGAGGTGGCCCGCGAGGACTACGAGGCGGGGATTCTCGCCGTAGATGACTGGTCGAACGCCTTGCTGTGTCCGATGGTCGACGCCCGGCGCATGGAGGTCTATGCGCAGGTTTTCGACGCCGAAGGGCGTCCGCAGAGCGAAGTTTCGGCCGAGGTGGTCGACGCCGGGAGTTTCGCCGCCTTCCGCGGTCAGGGGCGTCCGTTCGTGATCTTCGGCAGCGGGGCGCGCAAATGCGCCGGCATCCTTTCCGACGCGGTGTGCGTGGAGGTGACCCCGTCGGCCCGCGGGCTTGCCCGGCTCGCCCAGCAGGCCCTCGACGAAGGCCGCACGGAGGACATCGCCTATTTCGAGCCGTTCTATCTGAAGGATTTCGTCGTTACGACATCCCGCAAGAAGTTGTTTTGAGCGGTTGCCGGCAGTATGACCGAGGCTGACCTGATACGGCTCCTGTCGGAGCGGTTCCACGGCAATTTCGCCGACGAGACGGCCCGGAGGGTGCGCGATGCCGGGGCTGTGGATCTGTTGTACGAGGTGGCGACCGCGCCGCATCCGGAGCTGCCGGGACCTGTCCGGCAGAAGGTGCTGTTCCGCGGCGCCTATGTGCTCGAACGGATCTATTTCGACGCCCCCGAGGCGTTCATGCCCCGTGCCGAATCCTTTTGCCGGGTCGATTTCGCGGCGTGCGCCAACGCCAGCGCGCAGCGTCATTTCGGGAAGATCATGGCCGACCTGCTGGGGCGTTATGCGCCCGAACCCGGCGATCTGGAGCGGATCGCCGAAACGGCCGCCGGATGGGCCGTGTCGCCGGAGGCGAAAGTCGCCGTGAAGGTCTGGGCCGTGGAGGTCCTGAAACGCTGCCGGGAGCGTGTCGGCTGGGTCGCCGAATTGTGGGACGACATCGTGGAGACGGTGGCCCTCGACGCTACGCCGGGCATCGAAAGCCGGATGCGCAAAAGCTGGAAAACGAGGTCGTAACTGGGTCGGAGCAAAATAAAAACCCCGCTGATGTCAGCGGGGTTTTTCGTTCGGAGCGGGCGGCTATTTCACGCCACCGATCTGCGCGCGCAGTCGTTTTTTGAAATTTTCACCGATGATGGTCATTTTGTCCGTGGTCTCGAACAGCGCGGCCTTGTTCTTCTCGTAGGCAGCCAGGTAGCCGGCGATGCGGCCCGGGTCTTCGAGAATGAAATTGGGGCACTGCGAGACGTTGAGGTACTCCTTGGGCAGCATGAGGTAGGGTTCCGTCTTGCCCTGTTCGGTCTTGAATTCGACGGTCAGGTCGATGCAGCGTTTGAAGACTCCGCTTTTGCCGTAGAGGTCGGCCTGGTGCGCCGCGGCGTGGTCGTCGAAGGTCAGCACGACCTCCAGCGGACGGTCGCAGGGCGCGGCGTCCGTGTAGACGACCGGGGCGAGCGTGTAGGCGTCGTAGGTCCATTGTCCGGCTTTCGGGAAGCGGGCATAGGGGATTTCGCGGCCGTTTACCTGCACCGTTTTGGGCGGGAAGGTCGCCGGGAAGCGCATTTCGTAGCTGCGGCTGTCGGGAGCACCGGCGTAGGTGCCTTCGCGGGGCGCGACGACGGCGCGCAGGGTGTTGCCCTCCTGCTTCTTGGTGACCTTCGTGGTGGCGTAGGCCGTGGCGTACTGCTGGCTGACGCCGTCGTCCTCGTAGTGGACAAGCTCGCCGTCGGCCCCGGGGATGAAGGTCAGCACCAGCGTGTCGCAGGGCTGCTGGAGGTTTTTCACCGTCTGTGGGTTCATCGGAAGGATGGCTCCGGCCCGCGCGTACCAGGGATTTTCCGAGAGGGTGTAGTGCAGCTCCTCGGTGCGTCCGCCCTCGTACATGGCTCCCGTGGCGCAGTCGTACCACCGGCCCTCGGGGAACCAGATCCGGCGCGCGGCCAGCCCCGTGACGCTGTCGACCGGCTCCACGACGGCCGTGGCGAGGATGTCGTTGCCGAACATGAACTGCTCGGGGACGTTGTAGGCCTCGTCCCGTTCGGGATGGTCGTAGTACATCGGACGGCACATGCCGACGCCGGTGTCGTAGTTCTCGCGGGCGGCGTTGTAGACGTAGGGCGCCAGCGTATAGCGCAGGCGGATGGCGTCGCGCATGACGAACAGGTGGTCGGGGAAGAACCAGAGGTAACGCTCGATGCGCGGGTCCTTGGTCGAGTGGGTCTTGAAGATCGGGGTGAAGACGCCGTATTGCAGCCAGCGGGTGTAAAGTTCGGGATCGGTGGCTTTCGTCTCCTTCTTGAACATGTGGCCACCGATGTCGTGCCCCCAGTAGCCGTAGTTGACGTTGGACGAGGTGGCCGTGAAATAGGGCAGGAAGGCCAGCGTCTCCCACTTGGCGTAGGTGTCGCCCGAGAATGCCAGCGGATAGCGGTGCGATCCGAGACCGCCCCAGCGGTGGTAGATGAAGGGCCGCAGCGCGGGGTTCTGCTGCTCGGCGTGGTGGAAGAAGGTGTAGTTGAGCCAGAAGGTGTTCGAAAGTCCCGGGGTGAATTTCGACTCCATCCACTGCTGCCAGTCGAGCCACCAGAAATCGACGCCCTGGCGCTCCATCGGGTTCAGTACGGTCTTGAAATAGGCGTCGGCCCATTTTTGTTCGTCGATATGGAACGGCACGCTCTTGCCCTTTTCGGTCCATCCGTACTCCCGGGTGAACGGCTCGTAAACGTCTTCGTAGGGTTGGATGCCCGAGGCGGGGTGGAGGTTGAGCGCTACTTTCAGCTGCTCGTTTTCGGTCCATCGGAGGAAATTCGCGGGCGAGGGGAACAGCTCCTTCTGCCAGGTGTAGCCGGTCCAGCCGATGCGCTGTCCGTACTCGTCCTTGGCGGGATTTTTCTTGCGCAGGCCCCAGGTCTCGTGCCAGTCCATGTCGACGATCAGCACGTCGATCGGAATGTCGACCGACTTGAGTTTCTGCACCAGGTCGACGAACTCGTTGTCCGAATACTGCCAGTAGCGGCTCCACCAGTAGCCGAAGGTGTACTTCGGAGGCAGCGGCGCGCGGCCTGCGACGAGCTGGAAATCGGCGAGCGCCTGCTTGTAGTCGTGCCCGTAGGCGAAGAGGTAGAGGTCCTGGCGGTCGCCCGCGGGGCGCGCCTCGACCCACTCTTTCCAGGCGGAGCCGTCGGGCGTCAGCACGTGGCGGCCGCTGTCGTCGACCACCGACCATCCTGCGCGCGAAAGAAGCCCCTGCTCCATCGGTTCGCGCCCCAGCTTCCTGCCGTCGCATCCGTCGAGCGTGCGGGTCGTGCCCATGAGGTTCTGCGGGTCCTCCGTGCCGGGGGTCCATACGACCTCGCGGCCGTTGAGCCGGAAGACGGCTTTCAGGTTTTTGTCCGAAAACTTGCCGCCTTTGGTGTAGGTCAGCGTCAGGGCCGGGGTGGTGATCGTCAGCCGGGATTTCGTGTCGCGGACCTTGAAGTCCGGCACGGGCGTCTCACGGTTGACGAAGGTCAGCGTGGCGCGGTCCTCGAAACGGCCGTCCTCGCTCCACTCCATGCGGATCAGCTGCGGGGTGAGGACCGTGAAGCGTGCGTTGCCCGCCTCGACAACGGCCCGCGGGTCGGCCTTGGGATTCCCGGCCGCGGCCGCACCCAGCGTCAGCCACAGGACCGTAAAAAGAATTGTCGCTCTTTTCATAAGTTTATGGGGTTAGTTTGCTGAATAGACACATCCCGCAGGCAAAACGATGAGCCTGCGGTGCGATTTTTTTTGCGGAGGGGCTATGCGCCGCTGTCCGGCAGGGCGGCGGGGGCCTCGGAACGGTCGTCCGAATCCGCATCGCTGCCGGCAATTTCGAGCGTGCGCGCGGCATGCTGCCGCTTGGTTTGCAGGCGGGCGGTTTTGCGCAGGCGTTCGCCGACGCGGATGATGTTGTCGTTGCCCGTGCAGAGGCGTTTGTGGGCGTCTTCGTAGGCGTCGCGGGCCTTGTCCAGCGCCGTGCCGACCCCTTCGAGCGAGGCGGTGAAGGCCACCAGTTGTTCGTAGAGTTTCAGTCCGCAGGCGGCGATCTCCTTGGTGTTCTTGTCCTGGTCGTTGTATTTCCAGAGGTCGGCGACGAGTTTGAGCAGGGCGAAAAGGTTCGTCGGCGACGAGATGATCACCTTTTTGTCGTAGGCGTCGGACCAGATGGCCGTGTCGTTCTGCAACGCCGCGAGGAACGCCGGTTCGTTGGGGATGAACATGATGACGAAGTCGGGCGAATTGAGCCGCCGCTGGTACTCCTTGCGGCCCAGTTCGGTGACGTGCTGCCGCACCGAGGCGATGTGCGCCGCGAGATAACGCCGCCGCTCCTCCTCCGTGTCGGCCGAGGAGTAACCCACGAAGGCCGTGAGCGAGACTTTCGAGTCGATGACGATGTCCTTCTTCTCGGGCAGGTGCAACACCACGTCGGGCCGCAGGTTGCGCCCCTCCTCGTCCTTGATGTTGTACTGCGTCTGGTAGTGGATGCCCTTCGAGAGGGCCGAACTGTCGAGGATCGTTTCGAGCAGCATCTCGCCCCAGTCGCCCTGCACCTTCGAATTGCCTTTCAGGGCGTCGGTCAGGTTCCGGGCCTCGGTGGAGATCGTCTGGTTGAGTTCCATCAGGCGTTTGAGTTCCGATTTCAGCTCGCCCCGCTGGGAGGTCTGCGTGGTGTAGATCTCCTCGACGCGCTTGCGGAAGTCGACGATGTTCTCCTTGAACGGTTTCAGAAGGATGTCGATCGACTCCCTGCTGGTCTCCTTGAACCGCTGCGACTGCTCGCCCAGAATCTCCGTCGCGAGGTTTTTGAATTGCAGGCGGAAACGCTCTTCGAGCTGTTCGCGTTCGGCTTTCTCGGCGGCGCGCTCCTCGGCGTTCTTTTGTTTCAGGCCGGCGATTTCCGCCTGGGACGAGGCGCGCAGGGCGGCCAGTTCGGTTTCGGTGCGCAGCCGCGTTTCGATCTGCACGCGGATGTCCGCTTCGGCTTGCAGGCGGGCCTGCTCGGCGGCGGTCTTGTCGGCACGCAGGTGGCCGGCTTCGCGGCGGGCGGCGGCGAGCATGGCCCCGAGCGCCGCCGAGAGGGCGCCGAGCACGATGATTGCAAGAATGAATGCGGTGTTCATACTGACAAAGGTAGAATTTTCCGTGGAATTTTTCGTATCTTTGACCGACAAACTCTTTGATTCATGCAACGTATAGTAGCCCCTTCGATGCTCTCGGCCGACTTCGGCCATCTGGAGCGCGATACCCGGATGGTCGACGCCAGTGCGGCCGAATGGGTCCATATCGACGTGATGTATGCGGAGCCCAAAACTTCGGACTTTATTTAGATATTGTGACTTATATTTATTTAACGCAGCTTCTCTAAAAACATCAGTAGGAAACTGATCAAAAGTAGCACACTAGAAACCCAGATTGTAGTGATACCTAGTTTCAGAGACATTACGCCGCCTACACCGGCTCCAATGGCAAAGAAGAAAATAATGCCAAAATAATAGAGAAACTGCCGCAGCTGCTCCGGCTTGTGATCCTCAAAATACATGGTCAGCGCTGTGGTTCCGCTTCTTAAGTTTCCGATACACATGGTACTGGCGTAGGAATAGCCGCCCACCTTGCGGAAGGACTGCACCTGCATCGCGCAGGCAAAGGAAACCAGCACAGTAGCCAGCATATTCCGCTCCTCCGGCAGAAACCCTACCAGCGTCAGTATGATAATCTCCAGCAGAAGAATGCTCTGCCTCCAGTGCAGCTTCCTTGCGTCTTTAAAATGCAGATGAATCTCTTCTGAAATATAAACCCCCAGCACAAACGAAACCAGCGGTACCAGATACCTCAGTGCGCTTCTCATGTCACCGCTGATGATATGCTGGCTCATGAGCACCACATTTCCAGTCTGCGCATTGGAAAATACATGATCGCGCACATTATAGGTATAGGCATCCTGAAGTCCGCCGGACAATGCCAGAAACATATTATTCAGAAACGCCTCAGACATCTGTTTTTCTGTCAGCAGCTTCGCCGCACATTTTTTCAAATAATCTGTATTCATGATAACTTCTATCCATTTCCCATTTTATCATCATTTGTTTGCCAGCCGCTCCCCGGATCCCGGGTTGCCGGCTCTGGTTCATTGTACTTGACTTTCCGGCAAATGTCCACCCCTATTCCAAACAAAAAGGCCTGTTATCCCACAACGATTATCTGCGAAATAACAGGCTCCTCCTTTCATTCCCGGATCAGGAGAACAGATTGCGCTTAATGCGGTTGATCAGTCCGCCGCAGTTCATGATATCATTAATGAAAGCCGGAAACGGTGTAATCTCATAAGTCTTGTTCCGGGTCACGTTCATGAGGATTCCCTTGTCAAAATCGATGGCAAGCTCATCCAGCTCCTGGCAGTCGTCTACTGCTTCGGTACAGATTACGATTGGAAGACCGATATTGATCGCATTGCGGTAGAAGATACGGGAAAATCCTTTCGCCACCACGCAGGAAAATCCTGCTGCCTTGACGGATTTCGGTGCATGCTCTCTGGAGGATCCGCAGCCAAAGCCGACTCCGGCTACCAGAACATCTCCCGGATCCATGCGTTTGATCAGATCCGGATCATAATCCTCCATACAGTGTTTTGCCATTTCACTGTCTTCTACAATACTGGTATAACGTGTCGGATACATCTGGTCTGTATTGACATTATCACCGACGCGTCTTGCTTTTCCCTGAATAAACATTATTCCATCACCTCCTGCGGATGTGTGATCCGTCCGGTAAGCGCACTGGCCGCCGCAACAGCCGGGCTGGACAGATAAATTTCTGATTCCAGATGGCCCATACGTCCGGTAAAGTTCCGGTTCGTTGTCGCAAGGGCCCGCTCGCCTGCTGCCAGAATCCCCATGCTTCCGCCGATACACGGACCGCAGCACGGAGTCATGATGGCACAGCCTGCGTTCATGAAATCCATCAGAAGGCCCTCTTCCATGGCCTCGCGGTAAATCTTCGGAGTCGCAGGAATGACAATGACGCGTAGTCCCGGCGCAACCTTCTTTCCGCGCAGGATATCTGCTGCTTCCTTTAAATCAGACAGCCGGCCATTGGTACAGGAACCAATGACGATCTGATCCAGCTTCACCTCGCCGAACTCAGAGAAGCATCTGCCGTTATCCGGTTTGCCCGGGAAAGCTACAATCGGCTCAACCTCATCCAGATCCAGTACCAGGGTCTTCTCATATGCGTCAGCCGGAGCCTCCCCGCATACGATACCGCCCTCAGCGCCCACTTTCTTTAAGTA
>ERZ772880.1254-NODE-1254-length-22233-cov-3.628325_pt1 | contig 22233 bp, 19 predicted proteins | sample MGYA00580577_ERZ772880 | MGnify/ENA primary metagenome ERZ772880 (study PRJEB29015, sample SAMEA2737705) | human gut metagenome | biome: human gut; feature: human-associated habitat; material: faeces | place: China | collected 2012 ... | reverse complement strand
CGCTATTTACCAACCCGGAGAGATCGGCGGCCTTTGGTTCTGCCGGGCGGGCACTGGCTCAGGACTACGCGGTGGAGCCGGTGCTGCACCGTATGATTGAAATTTATCAAGCGTTAGAACTTTTGTGAGGTTGGCATTTATGCGTGTGTTACAGGTGATACCGGATATTGGCGTGGCTAACGGCGTGATGAGCGTGATTTTGAACTATGCCAAAGCGATGCCGCCGGACATTACATTTGATGTTGCCTATTTTGCGGAGAAACCTCAAACACGGCAGGCGGAGGTCGAGGCGCTGGGCGGTAAGGTATATCGGCTGGATGCTCCCTGCCCGCAGGATCTGTGCAACGGCAAAATGGGACGTTTTTTTGCAGAGCACGCCGGTGCGTGGGAGGCGCTGCATATCCATTGCCCCCACTTTGTGGTGTTTATTGCGCCGGCTGCCAAACGAGCCGGGATTCATAAAATTGCCGTGCATTGCCACACCACTGCGTATTCTTTGTCCGGCAACGGCTGCCGAAATCGGCTGCTCAGTCTATATGCCAAGTATATGGTGCCTACGCGCTTTGCGTGCAGCAATGCGGCCGGCAAAATGTGGTACGGCAATCGACCCTTTCGGGTGCTGAATAATGCCATTGACTGTGCCGCTTATGCGTATTCCCCGCAGGTGCGACAAGCTGTGCGCGCGTGGGAACAAGCTACAGACGCTTTTGTGGTGGGCCATATCGGCCAGGCCACGGTCAAGCAAAAGAATCACCCGTTTTTATTTTCCGTGTTTGCGCAGATCACGGCGCAAAGGTCGGGCGCGCAGTTGTGGCTGATCGGCGCGCAGCCTACGCCGGAGCTGATCGCTTTGGCAGAAAAATTGCAGATCACAAAGCAAATTCGGTATTTCGGCCAGCGGCGGGACGTGCCGGAGCTGCTGCAAGGGTGCGATGTGTTTGTCTTCCCATCTTTCAGCGAGGGTCTGCCGGTGTCTGTGGTAGAGGCCCAGGCTGCCGGTCTGCCGGTGGTGCTGTCTGACGCAGTCACCCGGGAGGTGGCTTGCACCCCGCTGGTGCAGACCCTGTCTTTGCACCAGTCGTCGGAAGAATGGGCAGGGGCTGCCTTGCAGCCGCAACCGCCACGCCAAAGTCCCACGGCGGCGCTGATCGCCGGTGGGTGGAATATCAAAGAAGCAGCTATGGAGTTGGCTCAAATTTACAGATCGGAGTAATGTATGCTAGATAAACTGCGCGTACCGGAATGGTGTTGTGCCGTTCGCTTCAACACAGACGGTCATACGGTGTTTGACGATTTGGAAACACCGTTTACCGTGTTAAAAAACAGTCGCCGTTATTGGTGCGCAGATCCGTTTTTGTATCAGCGGGACGGGCAGTATTATTTGTTTTTTGAGGCGTATGACAGGCTAAAGCGTAAGGGTATGCTGGGGTATCGCACCGTATCTAAAGACGGCTGTGGCAAAATTCAAGTGTTTTACGAGAGCGCTGGACACCTGTCTTATCCATTCCTGTTCGAAAAAGAGGGCGAGTTATATATTATACCGGAATCCAGCGCGGAGAAAGAGCTGTTTTTGCTGCGCTGTGTATCTTTCCCGGATCAGTGGGTGAAGGAACGAGTGCTGCTGCAAGAATCCCTTGCCGACACCACGCGCCTTGTGTTTTCCGGTGGCACATTCTATCTCAGTGAGCAAGTAGATGATACCCGCATCTTTGATCGCCTGGATTTGTTTTATGAAGACGGTGCGGGTCGCCTTTGTCCATGTGCGGCCAATCCGGTAAAACGTGATCTGACTACCGCCCGCTGTGCCGGTGCCTGCTTTCAGCAGAACGATCAGTGGCTTCGACCCTCCCAGGATTGCGGTGAGACTTATGGCGGTAAGTTGAATTTTAACCGTATAGATGATTTGACAGACGATGGCTATGTGGAAACCTGTATAAGAACCCTCTCCGTTTCTGACATACAGACAAACAGCAGTGAGGTGTTTAGCGGTATTCACACTTACAACACTTGCGGGCCAGTGGAAGTGGTCGATCTAAAATTGCCGTCCTGTTTCCATCTGCTCAATTTGATTGGTGCTGTGTGGAAGCGTATAAGGAGGAAAAGCGGATGAACAAAGTTGCTTTGATTTCCCTGTACTTTGGCAAGTTTCCTGCAAATTTCGGCTTGTGGCTCAAGAGCGCGGCGCGTAATGCGGATATTGATTTTCTTTTGTATGGAGACTGTGATGTTTCCGCTTATTTGCCGCTTCCGCCCAATGTTAAGTGCATTTCCTATACCTTTGAGCAAATGAAAGCCAAAATCCAAAGCAAGTTTGACTTTACCATTGAGCTGTCCAGACCCTACAAACTCTGCGATTATAAGCCCATTTACGGCTATTTGTTTGAAGAGGACCTGGCAGGGTATGACTATTGGGGCCATATTGACCTGGATACCATTTTGGGCGATCTGCGTGCTTACTTCCCCAAGGAAGCCTATGAAAAGGTGTACCAATTCGGTCATCTGACGATGTATCGGAATACACCGGAGAACAACCGGCGGTTTATGGCTGATGTAGGGCAGGATTACAGAAAGTCATTTACCACTTCGTTTATTACTGTGTTTGATGAACTTCCGGGTATGAAGAAGAAATACGATCTGCTGGGTATTCCCCAGTACAGCGGACACGATTTTGCAGATATTGCCCGGCGGCGTAAAAATTTTACCCTAAACAGCGAGATCTGCCGCAAAAATTACAAGTACCAGATCTTTTACTATCAGGACGGGCGCGTGTTTAGGGATTATTTGGATAAGGGCACAATGCACACGGACGAATTTAATTATATCCACTTTTCCAAACGCCAAATGCCGGACCATACCGGCGGAAGTTCGGCGTACTACATTACCCGGTTTGGCTGCGTGCCCAAGACCGGCGCCACCACGCCGGAGATCATTCAGCAATATAACCGACCGACCCCGGTGCAAAACCTGTTTTGTGCCATAGACACGCAGGTGATCCGCCGGATCAAACGCTATTCAAAACTGATATACACAAAGTTGATGAGAAAATGAAACAAAAGATTATTGATTTTTGGAAGAACTCAGCAATTTTAAGTCAAATCACAAAGGCGGAAAACCGATATTTTCGCCGCCGCTGTGAGAACACCCACTATACCATTTTGACCCCCAACTGTATGGCCGGTTTGATTTACAGTCGACTGGGCGAGCCGTTTTACTCGCCAACCATCAATACCAATATGCAGAGTGAGGACTTTATCAAGTTCCTGTCCGATCTGGATTACTATTTGGCACAGGATGTGCAGGAATGGGTGGACGATACGGTGGATTACCCTGTGGGTATTATACGTGGACGCACCCCGGAGGACGATGTACGGGTAAACTTTGTACATTACCCCTCCTTTGCCGCCGGGCGGGAAAAGTGGAATACCCGTAAAAAGCGCATTGATCCCAATAATCTCTATGTGATCGTGTGCGATATTGATGATATTTATGAGAAGAATTACCGCCGTGTGGGGCGCTTGTCTGCGGCGCAGCTGGAGCGGCTGGAGCGCGTGCCTTGTGCCAACCTGGCCATGCTTACCAGCCATAAAGATCGTACCCAGTCCTATGCGCATTATATTAAGCCGGATTACGGCCGACCGTATCCGCTGGTGTATATGAACAGGGACGCACTGGGATTAAACGGCTTTGAACGGCATTTTGATTTTGTAGGATTTTTGAACCATCGCAATGAACCAAAAAAAAAAGTATTGATCGTAAATGACCCTTTGCAATACGGCGGCTCGGACATTGTGGCCGTGCGATTGCAGCAGGGATTGAATACAGAAGAATTTGACTGCACCTATTGTTTGCGATATGAAGAACCTGGTCCCATGGAGCCTGAGATCGCTGCCACCGGTGTGCGTATTTTGCACCAGCCGGACGATCAGCTTTCCTACCGGCGCAGCTATCGTTATTACAAAGCGTTGTTTGCAAAGGAGCAGTTTAACATCGTGCACTGTCACCTGCCTTTTTACAGCGGTATTGTGCTTGCGGCGGCAAAGTGGGCCGGTGTCCCTAAGCGTGTGGCGCATGCACATTTTTCACAGCCGCTGGAATATGCCCATTCGCCCATAAGTCGGCTTGTCGCCAACTTGTACCGTTGGGTTATGCGCCATGTGGTCAGCGCCACTGCAACGGATATTATTGGCTGCAGCCGGGCAGCGGGCGAATATTTGGCAGGCAAGCGTGGCTTTGCCAAAAAAGGTGTGGTGCTCAATAACGGCATTGACTCGGAAAAGTATCGCTTGTCCGATGCAAAGCGCGCTGCCGTGCGCCGTGCGTTAGGCGTAGAGGACCAAATCGTTTTGGGCCATATCGGCCAGATGTATTATGTAAAAAACCACGGCTATTTGTTAGAGGTATTTGCCACTTTTCATCGTGCGCATAAGAATAGTACCTTGCTGCTGGTCAGTGACGGCCCGGATCGGGAGGCTCTGGAGCAGCGGGCGCAGGATTTAGGTGTTCGGGACAGCGTGCAGTTCTTAGGCTTTCGCACAGATATACCGGAGCTGATGATGGCCATGGACTGCTTTGTGTTTCCGTCTATTCACGAGGGCTTCCCACTGACACTGATCGAAGCGCAGGCGGCGCAGCTGCCCTGTGTGGTGTCAGATACCATTACGCCTGCAGTGAAGCTCACTGAGGCGTTGCAGTTTGCTTCTATTGAGGCGCAGCCGGAAGAATGGGTAAAAAAAATTGAAACGGCGTTGCGTATCGATCGCCACACCATTTCCCGCGATCGGGTGGTCGAGGACTTTGATATTGCCCGGGTGTGCAAAAAATTGGAGCAAATTTATTTGCGTAAATAAGAAAAGTAAAAAGAGGATTTCATGTTAGGATTATCTGCACTTACATGGTTTGTGATCATTGTTGCAGGCTATGCGCTGCTGCTTTTGATTTTGCCAAGAGAATATATGTGGATCCCGTTTGTTGCGGTTGTGGTGGCCATGACGATTTTGGCCTATCACATTGTGCCGGATGAAACGGACGATCTGTATCGCTACTACGGTATGCTGGACATTATGCGAGAGCAGGGAAAGGCCGGTTTGGACTATATCGTCAATCTGAACTGGTACAACTGGAAGACATACATTACATTTCGCTATTATTTCTATTTTCTCAGCTTTTTTCCCAACAACCGCTATTTGGCTGCGGTGACTATGTTTATCGTTTATGCCTTAATGTTCCTGGTGATGTACAAAGCAGCTCAGCGCTATCAGGTGAGCAAAGGCTATGTACTGCTGGGTACACTGTTTTTCCTGTCTACCTACTGGTTTTATGATACAGCGTCCGGTATTCGTAACGGACTGGCCTTTGCCGTTGTAATTGCCTGCGCTTATTATCATTTGGTGGAAAAGCGTAATATTATCTTGTGCTTTTTCGGTTATGTGGCGGCGTGTCTGCTCCATTCTTCGCCGATTTTGCCGGTGGCGTTGGTGTTGCTGACCTTATTGACCATGAAGTTTAACAGCAAGTTTATCAATGTGGTTATGATCTTGGGACTGGCTGTTGGTGGTGCGTTTATCCAATTTATTTCTGAAAAATCAGACAATGAATTCATACTTTCTATTGCTGAAAAGTCTGAAAATAATACAGAAGCAGTACGACTAAATACAAGTACAGGCTTTTTGGTCAATATCGTCACCTTAGTAATTGTGCTGCTTGTAATTTGGTACTTCTCTGTCTATTTTGTGCGGGATAAAGAGACAGATCCCATCTATCGCTTTTATCGCTACTGCTCCACCACTGCGTTTTTCATGATCGGCTGTCTGTTTAGTTCCCTGATCTTTTTGCGCTTTGCCCGGTGGATCCTGCCGATCATGGGCGCTGTGCTCTTTATGGTGGGTATGCAAAAGCAAGCGGATTTTGTGAAGAAACAACCACCTAATTTTATTTATACCGGTGAGAAGAAAATGGTGCTGCGCGTGCGTACCCAAGGCGCCATGCTGCTTGTCTACTTTGCTTATATCTGTGTGCATTTTTGGTATGCCTGCGTAGGCAGTTCATTGATTTGGATGCATTTTTAAGGAGCGTTTATGACCATTAGCGTAATTGTTCCCATATATAAAGTGGAAGCCTATCTTCGTCAGTGCGTGGACAGTATTTTGGCCCAGACTTACACGGACCTGGATATTGTGCTGGTGGATGACGGCTCGCCGGACAACTGCCCGGCCATTTGTGATGCCTATGTCCGCCAGGACGCGCGGGTGCAGGTGGTGCATAAGCCCAACGGCGGCTTGATGTCCGCACGGCAGGCCGGTCTGCGGGTGGCAAAAGGGGAGTATGTAGGCTTTGTAGACGGCGACGACTGGATCGAGCCGGATATGTATGCCCGCTTTGCGGCAGCGATCACGCAGTATGCGCCGGATATGGCGCTTTGCGAGTTCTATTATGCCTTTGCGGACCATAACGAGCCAAGTACCCAGCATTTGCAGCGGGCGTATTATACGAAAGCGCAGTTGGCGCAGGAGATCTATCCCACTATGCTGTACCATGCACCCTATTATTCCTTTGGTATCAACCCCTGCTGTTGGTCCAAGGTGTTTAAAAAGGAGCTGCTGGAGCAGTGTCTGTATCCGGTCACACCGAAGGTGAAGATCGGCGAGGACGCTGCGTTCACTTATCCCTGTTTGCTGGCGGCTGAGAGCCTGGCGTATGTGGATGGCTGTTTGTACCATTATCGCAACAATGCCCAGTCCATGACAGCTGCGTTTGACCCGCATTTAACGGAAACGATTTTTATTCCGCTGGATATTTTGCGGACATATTTTGACACAGATAAACGGGCGCTTTTTGCTCAGTATCAAATGTATGCTGCTTATCTGCTGCAACTTTGGGTGCGCAATCAGGCATCACTGGACTGTGATCTGGATCGTAAGGGACTGCGGCAGTCCTGTGCCCGAGTTTGCCAAAATCAGGAGTTGCGGGCACTGCTGGCGTCTGTTCCCGGTGCCTTGCCAAGACAGGTAGCGGTTGCCGTGCATGCTGTGCAGCAGCAAAAGCCGGGTCAGCTGTATTTGCTGATCAAAGCCTGGAATTTGTATTACAAATTGCGTAATGGGAGAGCATAATGGATTATGGAAAAGTCAGCGTGATCGTACCGATCTATAAGGTGGAATCGTATTTGGATCAATGCGTGCAAAGCATTGTGGATCAGACCTATAAAAATTTAGAAATCATTTTAGTAGACGATGGTTCACCGGATCATTGTCCGATCGTGTGCGACGCATGGGCAGAGAAGGATAGCCGCATTCGCGTAATACATAAAGAAAATGGCGGTTTTTCATCGGCACGCAATGTAGGACTGGACGCGGCAACCGGCGATTATATACAATTTGTGGACAGCGACGACTGGATTTTGCCGGATATGACTGCCGCGCTTGTGTCCTGCGCCGTTAAGGAGAACGCAGATGTTGTGCGCTGCGGTTATTGCGAGAATGTGGACGGCGATATGCAAGAGATCTGTACCAATTCGCGGACATACTGCCCGGAGTACAACAAACTGGTTATTGACATTATGAACGATGGGCTGATGAGCGGCGCTGTGTGGAACAAATTGTATAAGCGCAGTGTGCTGGACGGTATTCGCTTTCGCCCCGGATATTCCGAGGATATTTTGTTCAATTACTGTGTGATCCAAAAGAAGCCGAAGATGGTTTATATGACCGGCACTTACTATGTTTATCGGGTGAACCTGGCGTCTGTGACCAATTCTGTGTTCCGGCCGACGGCGTTCTCCATAATTGAGGTGAAAAAGCAGATCATGGATGCGCAGACCGATGAGCAGGTCAAGCCCTATTGCCTGAAAGGCTATTTGAATTCCGCCATGATCGTGATGAACAATATGCTCAGCGGCGGGCGGTGTCTGGAGTATTATCCCGGTCTGCGGGCGGAGATCTTGAAATATAAATGGACGGTGTGGCGCTCTTCCTTGTACGGAGCAAGAGACAAGGCAAAAATGCTGTTGCTGGCCCTGTCGGCTAAACTCTATCGCAAGGCTGTGCCTAAAAAGTAGGTGACTGTATGCAAAAGCACGCATATATGATAATTGCGCACAATGAATTTGATCTGTTGGAGATCTTGGTGCGACTTTTGGATGATCCGCGAAATGATATTTATGTTCATATAGATGCTAAGGTCAAGGACTTCGATTTTAAGTCCTTTCAGGCGCTGACACAGTATTCCAGGTTGCGGTTTACACCGCGCCGAATATCCGCGACCTGGGGCGATTTTTCGTTAGTAAATACAGAGTTGCTCCTTCTACAAACAGCAGTGGCAGGGGAGGATCCGGCGCAGCCCTATGCCTATTACCATTTGATCTCCGGCGTGGATCTGCCTATTAAATCTAATGATGATATTCACGCTTTTTTTGAGAAAAATGCTGGGAAAGAGTTTGTACATTTTTCCGAAAATGAGCCGAATTCGGCTTTTGCTGCAAGGATTCGCTATTATCATTTGTTTCGTAAAAAGCGGAATTTCTTTACCAAGATACTTGCACAAATTGCTTTTCGGTTGCAAGTTCTGTTTCGTGTAGATCGGCTGAAAGGACAGAATCTGGTTGTACAAAAAGGTACCAATTGGTTTAGTATTACCGGGGACTTTGCTAAGTATATTGTCAGTCAGGCGGGGCGGGTTGAACAGCTGTTTGCCTATTGCTACTGCGGGGACGAAGTGTTCGTGCAGACAATGCTGGTGAATTCGCCCTTTGTCGCCAACTTATATATGCCAAATTGCAATAACGACCAAATGGCTTGCGCGCGGTTGATCGACTGGGAGCGGGGGCAGCCGTATGTGTTCCGTATGGCAGACTATGATGAAATTATGCAATCTCCGGCTATGTTTGCCCGCAAGTTCAGTATGCAGGCGGATTCGGAAATTGTAAAAGCAATACAGGCTGCGTTATGTAATAGAAAAGGAAATATTGTTTGTGAAGAGTGAGCAGTGGAAATGGGTGGATATAGCTAAGGGTATTGGCATCATTCTTGTGTTTTTAGGACATTTCAATATCCCGGATACATTGAGAGCGGAAATATACACTTTCCATATTCCTTTATTTTTCTTTTTGTCCGGCGTTGTTTTTAATGGCCATAAACCGATAAATCGTTTCTTAGGTGATGAAGCAAAGCGAATGATCGTGCCTTACTATTGTTGGGCGTTCTTCTATTTTGTTTTGTTCAAGCTGCTTGTGCAGATCGTACGCGGACAAGGTGTCAATATTGGCAAAGATGTATATACATATCTGACCATGGGAAGAAAAGATACGATATGGTTTTTGAGCGCCTTATTGTTCGTGCAGGTGATGGCATACATATTTTTGCGTTTGGTCAAAAATAATAAGGCATTGCTTATGTTCTTTGCATTGTTACTTTTTTCAATTTGTTATTTATTTTTCTACAAGCGCGGGATTCATAATTTTTGGATAAATGCAGATGCGGCAATGATGGCACTGCCTTTCTTTGCATTGGGGTACAATTATCGTTATTACAGAACTGATATCGAAGCGAAATTACTGCATGGCGGTTGGGCATACTGGCTTTTGTTTATTACGCTTTTCTTAGCAAATATAGGTTTGGGATATTTGAATTATCATCTTACCGGTGTGCAGGTGGATATGTTTCACAACAGCTATGGAAATCCATTTTTGATGTTGCTGTCGGCTTGTAGTGGTATAGCGGCAGTGGTACTGTTATCCTATCGGCTAAATGTGCGGTGGATTGCATACGTTGGTAAAAATTCTATGATTTATTTTGTAGCGCACCAAAGATTTTATGCAGTAGTAGATCCGTATGTACTGCGCATATTGGGTATTCATATTAAAAATGCACTACTATTGCAATGGACCAATGTTGTGGTGATGGTGATTGCTTCTATTTTGCTCTTTAGCTTGATTAATGCGGTTTTGTCGCATATTCCGGCTATGGCTTTTATGTTTGGAATTAAGCCGAACAGATCCTCTAAATGATAAAAGGGTCAGAAGAAAGATTGTTGTTACAAATAAGGTCGAATATGAATGAAGCGCCGCTGATCTCGGCGATTGTGCCGGTCTATACAGCGAAGCCATATTTGGAGTATCGTGGACCAGACCTACTGGAATTTAGAATTTGTTTTGGTTGATGACTGTTCGCAGGATAACTGCTTGGCGAAGTGCGAAATTTGAGGAAAAATATAAGATGAATAATAAACGAAAAGACAAGGTCGGAATTGCCACAATTGTTGGCCAGGCGAACTATGGAAATCGATTGCAGAATTATGCACTGGATTCTGTTTTGCGCAATCTTGGCTTTGATACGGTGACTTTTAATGATCCGCTTCAAGTGTCCTTTTCAATAAAACATTGGGCCAAACAGGAAGTAAAGCGCATTTTTGGATTGCGGGATGGCTATAGGCTGCGGCGCTTTCGACGGTTTGAGAAATGGAATAAACGCCATCTGCGGTGGCAGGACTATCACCGGGCGAGTGATTGCGATTATGTAGCGCTTGGTTCCGATCAAATTTGGAACCCTGATTTTTGGTTTGTGCGTGAAGCGCTGGACTTTTATTTTGGCACATTCGCTGAACCGCAAAAACGGATCGCCTATGCGGCCAGTATTGGGGTAGATCAAATCCCAAAAGAATTAGAGGACAAGTATATACAAGAATTATCGGCACTTAAATCTATTTCTGTTCGAGAAACACAGGGCGCACAAATCATACAGAATCTAACCGGTCGATCTGTCCCTGTGGTGCTGGATCCGACGATGTTGCTGACAGAACAGGCGTGGACGGCACTGGAAAAGAAGCCGAACTATAAGGTGAAAAAGCAATTTTTATTGACTTATTTCTTAGGTGCGCTTTCTACAGAACGGCAAGCGTTTATTCAAAACATTGCAGACAAGTACGATTTGCAATGGATCGCTTTAGATAGCGAATGGGTGGATAAGCCTCAAAATTTGGCGCACTATATGACCACGCCGGATGAATTTATTTGGCTGGTGCATCACTGCCGGTTGATGCTGACGGATTCGTTCCACGGCAGTGTGTTTTCTATACTCTTTGGCAAGCCGTTTCGCAGCTTTACAAGAGAAGACAACAACTTAGATATGGGGAGTCGGCTTGATACTCTTTTTGGCAGCCTTGGCATTGGCGACTGGTGCCGCGGCTCCGTGCAGGAGGACCCGGACCACATTTTTTATAAAGACTATGCTTCCGTTCCGGCGGTTTTGGAGCGGGAGCGGCAATTTGCGCTGGATTATTTGAAGAACGCATTGGAGATTCATGAGTAACGACAGCAGAACGAAAAACGCGGCGCGGAATTTGTTTTTTGGCACGATAACGCGAATTTACAACTTAATCATTCCGTTTTTAATGCGCACGGCCATGATCTATTGGCTGGGTATGGAGTATGTGGGGCTGAACAGCCTGTTCACATCTATTTTGTCCGTGCTGAATTTGGCAGAACTGGGTGTCGGTTCAGCCATGACTTTCAGTATGTATAAGCCCATTGCTGAACAGGACACCACCCGCATTTGCGCCCTGATGCGGCTCTATAAGATTTATTACCGTATTGTGGGGGCTGTAATCTTAGTGGCCGGTTTAGTGATTATTCCGGTGCTGCCCATGTTGGTGAAGAAAGACCTGCCGCCAAATGTGAATCTGTATGTGCTGTATTTGATCAATTTGCTGACCACGGTGGTTAGTTATTGGCTGTTTGCGTATAAAAACTGCCTGCTGTTTGCCCATCAGCGTAATGATATCGGCGACAAGATCGGCTATGTTATCAATACGGTGAAATACGGCGTGCAGTTGGCGGTACTGTACTTTATGCGGGACTATTATGCTTATATCATTGTTGCGTTGTTGTCCGGCGTGGTGAGTAATATTGTAACCGCTATTGTGGTGGATAAGCTGTATCCCCAGTATAGGGCCATGGGCAAGCTACCCAAGGAAGAAGTACAGATCATCAACAAGCGAATTAAAGATCTGTTTACTTCAAAGATCGGTAGCGTGGTTTACGATTCTGCGGACACGCTTGTAATTTCCGCATTTTTAGGCCTGACTGCGCTTGCAAAATATCAAAACTACTTTTTTGTAATGAATACCATTTTCGGCTTCGTGACCCTGATCACCAGTTCCAGCTTGGCGGGGATCGGTAACAGCTTGGTGATCGAGAGTGAGGAGAAAAACTATAAGGATCTGCGGAAATTTACTTTCCTGCTGTCCTGGCTGTCGGCTTTTTGCATTTGCTGTTTTGCCTGCCTGTATCAGCCGTTTATGACCCTTTGGGTGGGTAAGGATAACTTGCTGCCCTACGGTATGGTGCTGATCCTTTGTGCCTACTTCATCATCCGCCAGATCAATAATCTGCTGAATTTGTACAAGGACGCAGCGGGCATGTGGCACGAGGACCGTTGGCGCCCGCTGATCTGCTCCCTGGTGAACCTGGTGGTGAACTTGATTTTGGTGCAGTTTTGGGGGCTTTACGGTATTTTAATCTCCACCATCATTGCCATGTTGGTGGTGGGTATGCCCTGGCTGACCCATAACCTGTTTACCGTGGTGTTCCATTGCAGTTGGAAGCCTTATGTGGGCCGCACCCTACGCTATGTGGTACTGGCGGCAGTCTGCTGCGGCGCGTGTATTGGCATTTGCCATTTTATCATGCTGCCGTCGCTGATTGTGACTATGATTTTACGGTTGCTTGTGTGTGCCGTGCTGCCCAATGGTGTGTTCCTGATCGCGTATCGAAAAACAGATGAATTCGCCTATTTTGCCGGGTTGCTGAACCGGCTGACCAAGGGTAAGGTGCCTGTGCTGCGGAGGTGGTCCGGTTGCTGAATACGCCGAAAGTGCGGTGCACCGGCTGTACCGCTTGTGTGGCCGCATGCCCCAAAAGCTGTTTGCATATGGAGCGGGACAAAGAGGGATTTTTCTACCCTGTGGCAGAGGAAGCGGCTTGTATAAACTGTGACCGCTGCAACCGGGTTTGCCCGGCACAAAAGTCGTTGCCGGTGGATGATAAGGAACCCCTTTGTTACGCCGCCATTTCTCGGCAAGACCGACAGCGGGCACAAAGCTCCTCCGGTGGTGTATTCTCCCTTTTGGCGGAGAAAATGCTGGAGCAGCGCGGCGCAGTCTACGGTGCGGCAATGGAGCCGGATCTGACGGTGCGCCATCTGCGCATAACGCATACAGAGGATCTGCCCCGTCTGATGGGTAGCAAATATGTGCAAAGCCGTATGGGGGATTGTTTTACTAAAGTGCGACTGGATTTGGAACAGGGCAGGAAAGTGCTGTTCTCCGGCACCGGCTGCCAGGTGCAAGGGCTGCTGGGCTATTTAGGTGGACCAAAGCCGGGACTGTTGACGGTAGATGTAATTTGCCACGGCGTGCCGTCTGAAGCGGTATGGCAGGCTTATGCCAAGGTCATCGGTGCGCAGCTGCCCTTGTCTTTTCGCGACAAATCCACCGGCTGGCAGCAGTATTCCGTACAACTGAATGGTACGGCACACCCGTACAGGCAGGATCCGTATATGCGGCTGTTTCTTTCCGATGTGATCCTGCGCCCGTCCTGTTATCATTGCCCGGCCAAGGGTGCAAGCCGTGTGTCGGATTTGACCTTGGCGGACTTTTGGGGAATCCAAAATGTGGACCCCACCATGTTTGACGATAAGGGCACCTCGCTGGTGCTGGTGCACAGCGCCGCCGGGGAACAAGCCTTGGCGCAGATCCGATCGGATTTACTACTGAAAGCAGAACCGCTGGAGTCGGCCTTAGCCGGGAACCCCAGTGCGGTGCATTCTGCTACGGAGCCGAAAGCACGGGCTGCGTTCTTTGCGGAATTTGAAAAACGGCAAGGTGATTTAGACTACCGGCGGGCGGCGGACAAATATTGCCTGTTCTATGGCAAAAGTGTAAAACAAAAGGCGGTTGCCTGTGCCAAAAAGCTGCTGCGCAGAGGATAAAGCACTGAAACATGTAATAAATGGCACATATTAGCACTCTTGCAAAAAGAGTGCTAATTGTTTATCTTTTGTTCACACATTATTCATAAATGAGGTCTATAGTAAGAATTGTTCCAAGGGAGGAACAAAAGAAAGAGCAATGCAAACCGTGCGTTAGAATCAGAAAGGAGTTGGTACCCATGGGTAGCAACCAAGCGCAGTCGGCAACTTGATCTTACCGAATCTGCATATAAAGTTAGCAACAGTTTGAATTTCATTTTGGAGGTAACAGATATGCTGAATCGTAGAAATAATCATGCAATGACCACTTATGATCCCTTTAGAGAGATGGATAACTTTGAGCGCCACTTTTTTGAGGACCCCTTTGGGGTGTTCTTCAGTAACGACAGTCAGTCTGCCTTTAAGACGGATATTACCGATGAGGGTGACGCTTACAGATTGGAAGCGGACTTGCCCGGATTTGATAAGAAAGATATTCATGTGGACATTAACGGCGATCGGATGACCGTCAGTGCGCAGCGCCACTCCGACTATGAGGAGAAAGACAAAAAAGGCAAGTACATTCGCTCTGAGCGTTCCTATGGTACTTACAGCCGCAGTTTTGATGTAAGTGGTGTAGATACTGAGGGTATTAAGGGCGGCTACAAGGACGGCGTGCTGACCTTGACCTTGCCAAAAAAGGCGGAGGACACACCCACGAGCCACAGGATTGAACTGGAATAACCGTTTACGCCCATGTGGCGCAGATAGACGCTGCTGTTGGATTTCCCCCTTTCTTTGATATACAACAGTACCCACGAACAACGGCAGCAAAAAAGCCGGCGGCGGACCGAAAGGTCCACCGCCGGTGTTTTTTTTATTATCCTTTATTGCCTGGATTTGAAGTTGTCAATCACAATATGGTAGCGATCGTAGGCACGGCGCACAGCGTCGTCCCAGCTGATATAGATCTCCTCCTGGGCGGCCTTGCCCACGCGGTGGAGATAATCTTTATGGTGCATGATCTGTTGCAGGCGCACTGCAATGCTGTGGGCGCTCTCTAGGCAAAGAAAACCATTGCGATCGTCGGTAATGCCCTCGGCGGCGCAGCTGCCGGCAACCAGCAGACTGGGTGTGGCACAAGAGGCTGCCTCTCGAACAACTAAGCCGTTGGTGTCAAATACAGAGGGGAACAGCAGCAAATCGGAAATGCCGTAATAGCCCTGAATTTCCGCCCGATCCAGCACTTTGCCGGTGTAGATGACTTTGTCCGCCAGACCCAGTTTGCGAAAATACTTTTGTATGGCGTTCTCGTTGGCGCCGAAGCCTACCATCAGCAAACGAAAATCCTCGCCTCGCTCCATTAAAATTTTGCAGGCGTCTAAAATTAAACGAATGTTCTTGTACCAAATCATACGGCCTACATAGATAAACACCGGCACGCCATCAGGAATATTATGCTTGCGGCGGATCATATCTACTTGGGATTGGGACACATCTACCTTGGGCATATCGCAGCCGTTGGGCATCACTACATAATCGCCTTGGTAGCCAAAGCGGCGCAAACTCTCTACCGTGCCCGCGCTGGTGACCCATACTTCATCGGCGGCGCTGATGTTCTTCAGCATAAAATGATAGGCGAAGTCCTTGGCTGGCTTGCCGGGAATGCACCGGTCAAAGTCATACTCATACTTGGTGTGATAAGTGAGTACCGTGGGAATGGGATGCAACTGTGCCACCCGCTTAAAGTAGTAGCTGGTAGCCAGGGGACAGTGGGAGTGCAACAGATCAAAATGCCGGTCAATAATGGCTTGGTGCAGCTCCGGCTTAAATGGCCACCCTACGCTGTATCCTTCTTTGGTGGGAATCCACCAGCTTTTATAGCGGAAGATCTCATACGGATATTTATAGTCCTGCTGATTCGGATTCTTTGGGGTGACGATCACAGCCTCACCAAGGCCTTGATTGATCTTCTCCGCATAGCTTTGGGCCACATTGCTGATCCCGTCCGTGGTGGGTGGGAATGCATCTGTGCCGATGGCGATTTTTAATTTATCGTTCAAGTTTTCACCTGCTTTTGCAAATCATAAGGATTTTTGGGCATTATAGCACAATTTTGCCTGAATGTAAATTGCCGGGCAGCGAATTTTACAGTTTGTTTATGCCCTGGGGCTAAATCCCGCGTTACGGCCTAAGAATTTGGAAAAGCGGCAAAAAAGGCTTGCTATCCCGGCCGCCTTTCTATATAATGATATATGTATAAATACCTATGGGAGGGGGAGAAAAATGACCCAGAACTATTCTGTATCGCTGGAGAAGATCATAGCGGCGCATAATCTGGAAATCATCTATTTGCCAAAGCCGGCGGATGAGATCTTGATTACCACCAATGAGGTCAACCGGCCGGGGATCGTGATGACCGGATATACGGATTATTTCGATGCCGATCGGATTCAGATCTTAGGGTGGACGGAGTTTGGCTTTTTGCTGAATATGGAGCCGGAAAAACGGCGCCGGGCACTCCAATATTGGTTGGCACTGCACCCGGCTGCGGCTGTGGTGACTCGAGGGCTGGACATTCCGGATTACTTCGTTGAGGAGTGCAAGGCGCACCAGGTGCCGCTGCTGCGCACCCAAGAGGAGACCTCGCCCTTCCTGGCAACTTTAATCGCTTATTTGAATGCAGAACTGGCCCCCCGGATTACACGCCACGGCGTGCTGGTGGAGGTGTACGGCGAAGGTGTACTCATTACCGGTGAGAGCGGCGCGGGTAAAAGCGAGGCGGCCGTAGAGCTGATCAAGCGCGGGCACCGACTGATCGCCGATGACGCGGTGGAAATTCGCAAGGTCAGCGATAAAACGTTGATAGGCGCGTCGCCCAGCAATATTCGCCACTTTGTGGAGCTGCGGGGCATCGGCATTATCAATGCACGCCGGATCTTTGGTATGGGTGCCGTTAAGAATACGGAAAAAATTGATATGGTCATTCAGCTGGAGGCTTGGGACTCCACCAAGGCGTATGATCGGCTGGGACTGGACAATGAGTACACCCGTATTTTGGATATTCAGGTGCCGGTGATTACCGTACCCATCACCCCCGGGCGGAACCTGGCGGTGATCGTAGAAACGGCGGCCATGAACAACCGCCAAAAGAAAATGGGCTATAACGCTGCCAAAGAGCTGATGGCCGGTCTTGGGATGGAAGAGATCGAGCCGGAGGATAAAGAACTGGAGATTTGGAAGAATTCATAACGGAGGATAAAAGATATGTACAGCTTAGGAATTGACTTGGGAGGCACCAACATTGTCGCCTCCGTGGTGGACGATCAATTTAATATTATCTCTACTGCAAAGACCAAGACGAATGCGCCGCGCCCGGCCAACGCCATTTTTGACGATGTGGAGAAGGTGTGCCGTGAGGCCGTGCGGGAGGCCAAACTCACCATGAGTGACCTGGTGGCCGTGGGTATGGGCTCTCCCGGTACCTGCAATGCAGACGGCGTGATCGAGTTTGCCAACAATCTGGCCTTTAACAATGTGCCTGCCCGGGAAATGCTGCGAGAGCGCCTTGGAGTAGACAATGTATTTGTAGAGAATGACGCCAACTGCGCCGCACTGGGCGAGGCATTTGCCGGTTGCGGTAACGGGTCTAAGAACTTTGTGGCTGTGACCCTGGGCACCGGTGTGGGCAGCGGTATTATTTTGGACGGCAAGATTGTCAACGGTATCAACTGTGCCGGTGGCGAGTGCGGCCACATGGTGATCATGGTAGATGGCGAGCAGTGCTCCTGTGGTCGTAAGGGCTGCTGGGAGGCTTATGCTTCCGCCACGGCGCTGATCCGCCAGACCAAGCGTGCTATGGACGATTACCCGGACTCCATTATGCACCGCCTGGCTGAGGAAGAGGGCGGTGTCAATGGCAAGACTGCGTTTGACGCCATGCGCCTGGGCGATATTGCCGGTATTGAAGTGGTGAATAACTATATCAAGTATGTGTCTTGCGGGCTGATCAATTTGGTCAACGCCTTGCAGCCTGAGATCATTTGTATTGGCGGCGGTATCTGCAACGAGGGCGACACTTTAATGGAGCCCCTGCGCCGCTATGTGCAGGCAGAGCGTTACAGCATTCACAGCAAAATTCAAACCCAGATTGTAAAGGCACAGCTGGGCAATAACGCCGGTATTATCGGCGCGGCGCTGCTGTACCAGGTGAAATAATGCAGGGTGATGGCGTGAGAGAAATCCTTGCGGCAGCCCGAGAAATGGGCTGTGATTATTTGGAAAACGAACCCATGCGCCTGCACACCACCTTTAAGATCGGCGGCCCGGCGCGGGTGCTGCTGTTCCCGGAGACGGAAGAGCAGATCACGGCGCTGGTGCAGTGTGCCCGGGCAAACGGCGTGCGGCTCTTGACCATCGGCAACGGGTCTAATTTGCTGGTGGCAGACAAGGGCATTGACGCGGCGGTGCTGGTGATGGATAAGCACTTTTCTGCCGTAACGGTAAAGGGCGATACCATTTTTGCCCAGGCCGGTGCGTCGCTGATGAAGGTGTGTCGCACAGCGCTGGAGCACAGCCTGACGGGGCTGGAATTTGCCTACGGCATTCCCGGCTCCTGCGGAGGCGCGGCCTTTATGAACGCCGGTGCCTACGGTGGTGAGATGAAGGATGTGCTGGTGCGCTGCACCCATATTGATCGAGACGGCAAATCGGGTCAGCTGGCAGGGGAGGACCTGCACCTGTCCTATCGCCACAGTGCGTATTATGACAACGGCTGCATTATTACCGGGTTGGAGCTGCGCTTGCAGCCCGGCGACCCGGCGGAGATCAAAGCTAAAATGGACGATCTGATCGGCCGCAGAAGGGAAAAGCAGCCTATCGAATATCCCAGCGCAGGCTCTACTTTTAAGCGCCCGCCCGGCCACTTTGCCGGTGCGCTCATTGACCAATGCGGTCTGCGGGGTACAAGTGTGGGTGGTGCCCGAGTCAGCGAGAAGCACGCCGGCTTTGTGATTAATACCGGCGGCGCCACCTGCGCCGATGTGCTGGCCCTTTGCCGGCAGTGCAGGGAAAAGGTGCTGGCGGAGACCGGCGTGGAACTGGAAATGGAAATACGAGTTACGGAGTAAGTAAAAGTTAATGGAATTTGCAAACAAGGAACTGATTATCATAACCGGCGTCAGCGGTGCCGGTAAATCCAGCGCAATGGGCTTTTTGGAAGATGTGGGCTACTACTGCATTGATAATATGCCTCCGGTGCTGCTACCCACCTTTATCGGCTTGATTGCCAATCGGGAGGAGTATCGTAAAGTAGCCATTGTGGTGGATGTGCGCTCCAGTGAAGTGTTTGAGGACTTCATTAAGAGCGTGAACGACGCCAAGTCCAATTACGGCTATGATGTGAAGATTGTTTATTTGGATATTAAGACCCCGGTGGCTTTGAAGCGTTACAAGCTTACCCGCCGCAAGCACCCCTATGCAGATCGCTTTAACGGGGATATTGCCGCTGCACTGGCTTATGAAAAAGAAATTTTGGCGCCCCTGCGGTTGCGTGCGGATCATGTGATTGATACTTCGGATGCAGCGCCAAATCAGTTGCGTACCCGCCTGGCCCAAATTCTTCTTGGCAGCGACAAGGATATGATGAACATTCATGTGATGTCCTTTGGCTTTAAGCACGGCATTCCCAGCGAAGCGGATTTTGTCATTGATGTGCGCTGCCTGCCAAACCCCTACTGGGTGGAGGCGCTGCGCAGCAAAACCGGCCTGGATAAGGAAGTGAAGGACTATGTGTTCTCTTTTAAGGAGTCTGAGGAGCTGCTGCAAAAGCTCATCGGCCTTTTGGACTTCCTGAACCCGCTGTATATCCGAGAGGGTAAGAGCCAGATCGTCTTTGCTATTGGTTGCACCGGCGGCAATCATCGCAGCGTGGCGATTGCCGAGGCGCTGAAAGATCATTTTGAATCACGGTGGGACAATGTGACCGTCCATCATCGGGATATTAACCGAGGTTGACGCAAATGTCCTTTTCTCAAACCGTGAAGGGCGAACTGATTGACGCCCAATATACAGAACCCTGCTGCCGAAAAGCATTTCTTTACGGAATGTGCCTTTTCGGCAAAAGTTTTTCCTCCCGCCAGGTGGCGTTGCAAACGGAGAACCCCCGCATTGCAGAGAAATATAGTGTACTGCTGGCGGAAATTTGCCGGGTAGAGGCGGCGGTGGTGCCGTCTCCCGGGCGACGCAGTTTTACCGTCAGCGTAACGGACGGCAGCGACTGTGCCAAGATACTGAAGACCTTTGCCCACCAGGGTGCCGGCAGCCTGCGAGTGAATTACGCCAACTTTGACTGCGAGAATTGCCAAAATGCGTTTATCGCCGGGGCATTTTTATCCTGTGGCACGGTGTCCAGTCCTAAGAGTGACTACCATTTGGAATTTACCGTGCCGTATCAGAATTTGGCTGCCAGCTTTGTGACCATGTTAGAGGAAAAGGAATTAAAGCCCGGCCTAACTAACCGTAAGGGATATCATATCTTGTACTTTAAGGGCAGTGAGGCCATTGAGGACTGCCTGTACCTGATGGGCGCTTCCGGCGCAATGTTTGAGATGATGAATGTAAAGATTGTCAAAGACATTCGCAATTCCGCCAATCGTAAGGCCAACTGTGAGACTGCCAATATTGAACGTATGGTCCAAGCGGTGCGGGTGCAGCTGGACGCCATAGAGAGAATTCGGCGCCTGCGTGGGCTGGAGTATCTCAGCGAGGATTTGCACGCCATGGCGATCCTGCGCGAGGAAAACCCGGACAGCTCTTTAAGCGAGCTTGCAGAGATGAGCGCTTTGTCCCGCAGCGGGGTCAATCACCGGCTGCGGCGCATTGTAGATATTGCTGCGGCTTTGGACGAGAAAGTGTAATTTACTACGCAAAGAAAAAGGAAATTGAATGATGTTTACGCATTTGCATGTGCATACGGAGTTTAGTCTGCTGGACGGCGCTTGCCGTCTGGACGATTTGGTGAGCCGTGCAAAGGCACTTGGAATGCAGTCCCTTGCGATTACGGATCACGGTAATATGTACGGGGCTGTTGATTTTTATAAGGCGTGCAAGCGGCAGGGGGTACGCCCCATTATCGGCTGCGAAGTGTATGTGGCGCCCCGTACCCGGTACGATCGGGAACGGGTACAGGATAAGGCTTACAATCACCTGGTTCTGCTGTGTGAGAACGAAGAGGGCTACAAAAACCTGATTGCCATGGTTTCTAAGGGCTATACGGAGGGCTTTTATTTTAAGCCGCGCATTGATCGAGATCTGTTGCAAAAGCACCATCAAGGCCTGATTTGCTTGTCTGCCTGCCTGGCCGGGGAAATTCCCCGGGCGTTGCTGGAGCGGGATTATGACAAGGCGAAGGAGACCGCCCTGTGGTACAGTGACCTGTTTGGTTCGGAACATTACTATTTGGAATTGCAAGACCACGGTATTCCGGAACAGCAGACGGTGAACGCCGGACTGCTGCGTCTGAGCCGGGAAACCGGTATTCCATTGGTAGCCACCAACGATGTGCACTATGTGCGCCGGGAGGATGCCAAAATTCAGCAGGTGCTGATCTGCATTGCCACCAACCATGTGCTGGGGGAGGACACCGGGCTGGAGTTTCACTCGGATCAGTTCTACCTTAAAAGTGAGGAGGAGATGGCAGAGACCTTTGCTGCCGTGCCCCAGGCGCTGGAGAATACGGAGAAGATCGCCCGGCGCTGCAACTTTGATTTTGAATTTGGTAACACCAAGCTACCGTATTATGAGACCCCCGGCGGTATGGATCACTACGCTTACTTCCAAAAGCTGTGCCGGGAGGGTATGGTGCGCCGCTATGGCCAACACCCGCCCAAGGCCTATGTAGAGCGGCTGGAGTATGAGCTGAACACCATACAGAAGATGGGTTACACGGACTATTACCTGATCGTGGTGGATTTTGTGCAGTACGCCAAGGATCAGGGCATACCGGTGGGACCGGGGCGTGGCTCCGGCGCCGGGTCCATTGCTGCCTATTGTATCGGCATTACAGATATTGACCCCATGAAGTACGATCTGCTGTTTGAGCGGTTTTTGAACCCGGAGCGGGTGTCTATGCCGGACTTTGATATCGACTTTTGCTACGAGCGGCGGCAAGAGGTGATCGACTATGTGACCCGCAAATACGGCGCGGACCATGTGGCACAGATCGTCACCTTCGGCACCCTGGCGGCCCGGGCGGCCATTCGCGATGTGGGTCGGG
>ERZ772880.1237-NODE-1237-length-22377-cov-4.021011_pt1 | contig 22377 bp, 18 predicted proteins | sample MGYA00580577_ERZ772880 | MGnify/ENA primary metagenome ERZ772880 (study PRJEB29015, sample SAMEA2737705) | human gut metagenome | biome: human gut; feature: human-associated habitat; material: faeces | place: China | collected 2012 ... | reverse complement strand
AAAAGTAATAATGCGAAATCAATGCAGACAAAAAGGATTCCTGCTATGACGGAAACTCCTGAATCCACTTTTGCAGATAAAGTCAGAGAAATTCCGGAGAAAATAAAAAACACCTGGAATATGATGGCTCAGCGTATCGGGGAATTTATCATAAACTTGCCGAAACAATGGTGTGCATATGCGGTACTTATCGGAATTGCAGTTGTCATTCTGCTTGGTCTGATATTTATTATCCTGCGAAAGACTACTTATGGTGAGATGCTTATGTCAGCAGGATTCTGTATGGGAATGCAAATCATAGATCGTTGTATAGGTAAGAAATGAGTGGGAATCACTATAAGCAAATACGCTGAGTCTGCACCCAACAAAATACTTGTTTTGTACAGTGTAGAGTGAATCCGGGTCAATCAAATCGTACTCAAGAAGGTCGGGACCATTTTGGGCCTGCGAATTTGTTTGTGCGTTCAGGTCATATTGGCACAACTTTCCGTTAAATACATAATACAGCACTTCATCCTGAACAGAGATAACATCGCTACCCCTAGTTATGCGTTTAACGGATTTATCTTCATTGAGCAAATAAATATAATCCTTATCCGACCCAAAAATACGCCGTCCATCAGACACGATCCTTCCGGCAAGCACCTGCTGCGGCAATTCAATCGAAATTCGTTTCTTGTTCTCAAAATCAATGGATACAAGCATACGTTTAGTTTCTTCTTCGCCGTCTGCATATTCATATTCAACCGTATATTGCCCATTGTACATAAAACTGGCATAGATCCTACTGAAGGCATGATCCTCGTCAGGCACAGAAATTGTAGTATCTGCTGCTTCGTCATGAAACAAAAAATATCTATGATCGCCTTTTTGGGCAGTTGCATACAATTCTTTGTCATTTAACAAAACATTGCTAACCTGGTCATAACCGTTTACTTGAACCTCATGCCGAAAAATGGATCTTGAGGACTGATAATATGTGTGTTCATCAACCTCATAAACAATATTGAGTTTGGGAACGGACACCATATATGCGCATACAACAAGCAAAATCAATACCGCTATTGCGATTAGACTCCATACTATTTTTTTTCGCTTCGTCATATCAAAAACCCTCATACTGCATCATTTTCGTGAATCGGCTAACCACTGAACAATTTCAAACACCTTATACGGTGTGTCCAAGTCTGAAAAAAGGTAATAAAACAGGGAACCGTCCCTGGTTTTATGCTAATCATCGCAAAAGATAAACCGAACCTAATTTTGTAGGTGACAAGAATAAGAATTTCACCCGAAGGCCACTACGCATAACGATAATATCCCATCGCGGCGTACCAAAATCGTTATGCAGAAATTCATATCTGTAAATATACCAATCACGCCCATGGAGCGTTGCTGCATACTCCAGTTTATCATTTCTTTTGCCACAAGTCGTGCTCTTACCTGTAGAGAGATTATAGGATATGCATTTCTCATCCAGGCCATTTTTATAAGAAATGACTAAATCGCTTTGCAAAAGATCCACACATAAGACTTTACCAGCGGAAAACGCCACGCTTTCTTTGCCCTCTTGTTTTATGATCACCTGGTCATGGTCACGCATGGTTTCAACATAAACAAGCGTATTGCCGTCAGAACAAATATCATTAATGGAGTCCGGCAATTTTTCAATACTAAAATCAGACAAGTTGCACTTGTAGTAACATGAGGCAACATCGTCCTCGCCATAAATCGTGAAATACACTGTGTCTTCATAAACACACATAATTCCGGCTGATGAAGCCAGTGGATAAGAAAAGTCACGCTTTCCCTCATGAATGACCAGAGCGTACTTACCCTTAAGACCATCAACCGCTGCATTCTGAGCCGGTACATAATTCACACCGATCGCCGCATATCCACCAGTCAAAGGATAGTAGTCTATCACTTCATTATAATCATCAATAACGACCTTTTTACTCCGATTGGTGCTAAGATCATATACACTGCTGTTTAAGCCATCATCTTCATTCATGTTTAAGTATAAGCTGCCTTGGATCGGCCATAGGAACAGAAAGGCGAACAATAACACTAAAGCAACGAACAAGACGATCCAAATAAACTTTTTTTTCACAGCTCTATTCCTCCCCATTAATCATTATTTCGGGCACTTAAAACAGGGGATGGTTCCCTGTTTTACACTTTTCTCATACGCCCTATCTCTCAGATAGCAAAATAAATGCAGAGTTTACGGTTCTATTTTAACAGATAAAAGGTGTTCTGTAAAGTGAATTCAAAAGAGCAGAAAAAGGCCCCTCGCATCTTGCGAAGAGCCTTTGGTGCCGATGGCGGGGGTCAAACCCGCAAGACAGGGGACCGTCCCCTGTGCTAAATTTTATGTGGTGCTACGGCGGAACAGATCCTGCGTTTCCGTCAGCAGGGGCTGATTTTCCGGTTTGTCCAGATTGGGGTCGTCGGCCAAAATGGCGTCGGCACAGTCCCGGCACAGGCGCAGGGTGTCCATATCCTCCACCATATCTGCCAGTCGCAGCTCCGGCAGACCGTGCTGCCGCTTGCCAAAGAAGTCGCCGGGGCCGCGCAGCCGCAGGTCCTCGTCGGCGATCTTGAAGCCGTCACTGTATTTTTTCATGGTCAGCAGCCGCTGGCGGGCGGTATCACCCTTGGCGTCGCTGACCAGTATGCAGTAGCTTTTGGCGCTGCCGCGGCCAATGCGCCCGCGCAGCTGGTGCAGCTGGGACAGGCCGAACCGCTCGGCGTTCTCCACGATCATCACCGTGGCGTTGGGTACATCTACGCCTACTTCCACCACTGTGGTGGCTACCAGTACCTGCACATCGCCCCGGGCAAAGGCCTGCATTACGGCGTCCTTTTGTTTGGGGGTCATTTTGCCGTGGAGCAGCCCTAAGTTGTAGCCAAACAGCTCCGTTTCGCTGAGTTGGGCGGCGTAGGCGGTGGCGGCTTTCATCTCGCTTTCGCCCTCGTCTACCAGCGGGCAGACGATATAGCCCTGCTCGCCCCGATCCAGTGCCGCCCGCAGAAAGCGAAAGATCCGGGCGTGGTAGGCGGAGGTGACCACATCGGTGCGGATCTCCTGCCGCCCGGGGGGCAGCTCGTCCAGCACGGATATGTCCAGATCGCCGTAGATCATCATGGCCAGGGTGCGGGGAATGGGCGTGGCGCTCATTACCAAGGTGTGCACTTCTTCACCTTTCATGGCCAAATCCGCTCGCTGCTGCACCCCAAAGCGGTGCTGCTCATCGGTGATTACCAGCCCCAGGTTGGCAAATTCCACATCATTTTGAATCAGCGCGTGGGTGCCTACCGCAATGTGTATATTGCCCTCCAGCAAATCTGCCTTCATTTGCCGCTTCTCCTTGGCGGTGCAGGCGCCGGTGAGCAGGCATAGGCGGGTGTTTGTGCCTGCAAAGAATTTTTGCAGTGTGGTATAGTGCTGGGCGGCCAAAATCTCCGTGGGAGCCATCAGGGCGCACTGGTAGCCGTTTTGCACCATGGTGTCCAGCAGAGCGGCGGCCACGGCGGTTTTGCCGCTGCCCACATCTCCTTGGAGCAGTCGGTTCATGGGATAGCCGCTTTGCAGGTCGGCAATGCACTGGGCCACTGCCCGGCTCTGGGCGCCGGTCAGGGTAAAGGGCAGACGGGCCGCAAAGGCTGCGGTGCAGTCTTTTTCAATGACCCGGGTGGTGGGGGTGCGCTTGCGCCCCTTAAGTTTTTTCAATCCGACAGTCAGAGTCAGCAGTTCTTCAAAGATTAGCCGGCGCCGGGCCGCTTCCAGCGCTTTTGCATTGGACGGAAAGTGAATGTTGCGCACGGCCGTGTCCAGATCTTCCAGACCGTATTTTTCCCGCAGGGCGGGGGACAGGGTGTCCGGCAGCGGCGCCATGTGTGCCAAGGCGTAGTCTACCGCCTTGGCGATCAGGTTTGCATTCAGGCTACCGGTTTGGGTGTAAATGGGGTGAATCCGCCGAGCGGTGAGCGGTTCAATCTTGGGTGCGCTCATCTGCACGGTGGTGAAGTTGCGCTCTACCTTGCCCAGCAGCAGGTAGTCCTGGTACATGCGTAGCTTCTCTGCCAGGAATTTGGTGTTGAACAGGGTTACATGGATCAGAGTCTCCCCATCGGTAAAATCCGCTTTGTAGAGGGTCATGCCCTTGCGGATCAGGTGGGTGCGCATGGGGGTCACCATGGTGGCCTGCACGCACACAGTTGTGCCCTCCGGCGCCTGGGCGGCAGGGGTGGTCATGCTCCAGTCCTCATAGGTGCGAGGATAATAGCGCACCAGGTCCCCCACGACAAATATGCCCAGCTTATGAAAAAGCCGGGCTCTTTTGTCGCCAACACCTTTCAGGTATTGAATATCGCGTTCTAAAAACTGATCCATATCACTCAACAGAAAGCAGGAAGTAGTAGATGGGCTGTCCGCCGTCTACAATGCTGATCTCCATATCGTTGCCATATTTTTCGCTTAGGCGGTTTTCCAGTTCCTGGGCCTGTTCCTCGGTGGCATCTGCACCGTAGATCAGGGTCACCAGGGCATGCTCGCCCCGCTTAAACAGCTTGTCAACGGTCTTAAAGGCAATGTCTACAATGTCATTGCCCAGGAATTTGATCTTGCTGCCGCACATACCCATAATTTCGCCCTGTTTAATGGGGCGGCCGTCCAGCTCGCTGTCTCTGGCGGCAAAGGTGACAGAGCCGGTCTCCACATGGGCGGCGGCGTCCATCATGGCCATCTGATTGTCGTCGGCAGACTGGGTTTCGTCAAACACCAGCATGGCGCTGATCCCTTGAGGAATGGTCTTGGTTTGCAGTACCCGCACCTGGCGGTCCTTGGCCAGGGGAATGGCCTGCTCGGCAGCCATAATAATGTTTTTATTGTTGGGCAGCACAAACACCGTCTTGGCGGGGGTGGCCATAATGGCGTTCAAAATATCGTCGGTGGACGGGTTCATGGTTTGCCCGCCGCTGACGACCGTGTCGGCGCCAATGTCGGTAAACAGCTCCTTTAGTCCATCGCCGGCGCATACAGCCACAAAGCCGTAGTCATTCTCCGGCTGCACTACGGTGGGTTGGGGCGATGCGTCGCCCTGTTTAACGCCCTCTTCCGCATTGCGGTGCTGGTAGCGCATATTGTCGATCTTAATATTGATTAGCTGACCGTATTTCAGCGCAGCCTGAATCACATCGCCGGGGCAGTTGGAGTGCACATGCACCTTGATAATATCGCTGTCGTCCACCACCACAACGCAGTCACCGATGGACTCCAGGTACGCCCGCAGCCGCAGCGGATCCTGCTGGGGGGCGTGGCGATCTTTTTCAATCAAAAATTCCGAGCAGTAGCCGAATTCAATCTCACCGGAGGCGGCGGCCACGGTGCTTTTGTCCGGGGTTTGTACCGGGGTAACGGCGCTGCCGGCAATGGGCTGCACAACGGTACCCTTTTCAAGCACGGCGCCCATACCCTGGAAAATCAGAACCAGACCCTGCCCGCCGGCGTCTACCACGCCGGCCTTTTTCAGCACCGGCAGCTGTTCCGGCGTCTTTGCCAGGGCTTCCTCTGCGGCGGCCATGGCTGCACAGCACACGGTCCAGGCGTCGTTGTTGGAGGCAGCAATTTGCTCCGCTGCTTCTGCCGCCTTACGGATCACCGTCAGAATGGTGCCCTCCGTAGGCTTCATCACCGCTTTATAGGCTGCGTCTACGCCCTTGCGAAAGGCAGCGGCCACGGCAGCGCCGTCCGCTTCTTCCATGCCACGCAGCGCCTTGGAAAAGCCGCGGAAGATCAGCGAAAGAATTACGCCGGAGTTGCCCCGGGCGCCCCGCAGCAGGGCAGAGGCACAGCGGGCAGAGGCTTCCTCCACCGTGCAGTTCTCCGGCAGCACTGCCATTTCCTTGGCGGCAGCGCCGATCGTCATACTCATATTGGCGCCGGTGTCGCCGTCAGGCACCGGAAAAATGTTTAGTGCGTCTACGGCCTGGCGGTTGTTGGCAATGTTGTTTGAGCCGGAGATGACTCCGTCCCGGAACATAAGTCCTGTTATCATCATGTGATGTTCTCCCATTCTATGGTTAGTTCAGTGCGTCCACATACACATTGACGGTGTTGACCTTCAGGTCTGTGGCTTCCTCCACCGTGTAACGCACCTTGTTGATGATGCTGTCCACAATGGCAGTGATGTTGACGCCGTAAGAGACGGAGATGTGCAGCTCAATCTGCAACTGACCGTCCACGCTCTTGACGGACACGCCTTGGTTGAATTTTTCGCCGGTGGCCTTGCTCTTAATGGCGCTGACGATGGACTCGTAAGCACTGCCGTTGACCATACCGGTCACGCCAAAGCAGGACTGGGCAGCCCGCCCTACAAGGGTGGCAAAATAGGCGTTGGTGATCTCAATGTATCCGTTTGGATTTTCAAATTTAATCATCAATATATCCTCCGTGATTTATTGCAAACGCCGGGGCGTTTTTATCCAAAATACCAGTCTTCTATATTGGCAAAGAAGTTGCCGTACTGCCCCTGAATATCGCCCCGCAGGGACTTGGAGTAGCAGATCATCCCCTTGCGGTACACCAGGGGGGCAAATGGCATTTCCTCGCTGAAGGAGAGCATAAATTTGCCCAGCTCCGTCTTGCCGGCGGTGTAGTCCCGGTACAGGGCGGCAGTACTGCCCTTGTCTTGGCTGATGCCATAGCGGGCAGCGCCGTCGGTACTGAAGAAGGGGTAAAGGCACATATCGTTTTGCAGCTTGACCTCGCCGATATAGAGGTCATAGTTTAAATTTTTAATCCGCGCCTTATAGTCGCTGAATTTGCTCACTTGCAGCTGTACGGTAAAGCCTGCCGCTTCCAACGCCGTTTTGATCTGATTGGCGGCGGCCAGCCGGTTGTCGTTCTTATTGACCAGCAGAGTGATCTTTAAGGCACTGTCGCTGACTTTGGACAGGGCGATCTGCTGCTTGGCGGCTGCCGCGTCTGCTGCTTCTGCAAACAGGCGGGTGCTGGCTGCCAATCCGAAGGCGGGGTTATATACGCTGCGGGCAGCGGCGGCGTAGCCGGCATAGGCGCTCTTAGCCAGAGCGTTGCGGTCCACCGCCAGGCTTACGGCCTTGCGCAAATGGGCGTTTGCAAAGGCACCGGATCGGTTGTTAAAGCCGATATACACCAAGTTGTTTTGGTTAATCTGCTTTTTGGTGGCGGTCATGCGCTTGGCGCTGTTCTCGGACAAATCCCGATAGGCATAGGTGATGTTGCCGATATTCACAGCATTGTCAATGGAGTCTGCCGCCGCAATGTTCACCAGGTGAATGGTGGTGATGTGGGGGTTAAAGTCGGCGGTCACGTTGGCTGCCAGCACCGGACCGTCCTGGGTGGATTTGTAGCGGTAGCGCCCGCTGCCGATGGGATACTTGCCTTTGGCATTTGCCTTGGCAATGGGAAAGGTCAGCAGATTTTGCCCGTAAGGGGAGGGGTGGCGCAGGGTAAACACCACGGTGTTGTTGTCCTCTGCCGTGGCGGAGCGAATCCCTTGCAGAGCGCTGCCGTAGGCGGGGGAGTTCTTGGCCTGCTCAAAGCTGTATACCACATCTGCGACGGTGAGCGCCGATTTGTCCGAGAAAGTCAGACCGCTGGGCACGATCACCTTGAGGGTGGTGCTGTTTGTAAATTCATAGCCGGTGGCCAGGTTGGGCTGGGCGGTATAGCTGCCGTCCAGGTCAAACAGACTCTCAAACACCAAGTCCGCCAGCACCTGATTGTTTTGGGTCTTGGCAGCAAAGGGATCCAGGCTGTCCGATTGGGTGTAGCTTAATTTGAAATTGTCATTGTCCGTAGCAAAGGTGGTTTGTGCCTTTGCGGTGGTCTCTGTTTGGCCGGTGGTGCCTTTGGTGCACGCCGAGAAGAGGGTGGCGGTCAGCACCAGCGCCAGCAAAAGAGCAAAACTCTTCTTGCCCATGGTTACCTCCTAATGCGCGTGCAGCTGCGGGTCTTGCCGGTTTTTTCGTCAATATCAAACAGGCAGCCCTCTAGCACGCAAGGTCCGTCCGGATTGGTAAAGCGCACAGGCAGGCCGGTGCGCATTTTTTCAATGGCTGCCTGGGGGCTGACCCCCAGCACACTGTGCTGAGGCCCGGTCATGCCCAGGTCCGTAATGTAGCCGGTGCCGCCGGGCAGTACCTGTTCGTCTGCCGTCTGCACATGGGTGTGGGTGCCGAAAAGGGCAGACACACGGCCGTCTAAATAGTAGCCAAGGGCGCGCTTTTCCGCGGTGGCCTCGGCATGGAAGTCAATGAGAATGATATGCGCTCCCGCTTCTTTCAGGCGGTGTACCTCCCGGTCCGCCGCGTCAAAAGGGTTGGCAATGGGCTCCATAAAGGCGGTACCTTGCAGGCTGATGATCCCCACTTGAGCGGCGCCCATATCCAGCAGTACGCTGCCCCGACCGGGGGCCGAGGGGTGGTAGTTGGCCGGACGAAGCAAAAACTCGTTCTCTTCCAGCATCGGGTAGATCTCCCGCCGGCGCAGGCCGTGGTTGCCCAGGGTAATCACATCGGCGCCGCTGTCAAAAATAAACTGGGCGCTGCCGGGCAGTATGCCGTTGCCCACGGCGGAGTTCTCACCGTTTACAATGGTTAAGTTGGCACCCAGCTCTCGCTTTAAGCCGGGCAGTATATGGCGCAGGCAGTCACAGCCTTGCCGGGCGACTACATCGCCAATGGTTAAAATCTTCACTTGTACACCGTTTCTATCTGACGCAGGGTCAGGTGTTATAGCAGAAATATTATACTATATCCCCGGTGTAATTACAAGGATGGTACTTAAATTTAATACTTTCGCAACTTTTGAATACTCGGGTGCATACAGAGTTTTACCGGTTGTATATTCTTTTGACAAATTGTGCGGTGCTTGCGGGGCAATGTGGCATCGTACCCTACATCGTGGGTATGCAAAGTGGGCGGATTTACTTACGCTTTTATCCCCTCAGTCGCGCAAGCGCGCCAGCTCCCCTTAGAAAATAAGGGGAGCCAAGTTGTGTTGATTTGCCGCAGGCAAACGCGGAGAAATTTGGCGGGCGGCAGGTTGCCGCCCCTACCGGGGAAAAACAGAATTGCGGCGGGAGCAAGCCCCCGCCCTACGATTTGCTTTTTTGTCTCCCTTGTGTAAAGGCTTTATCGTAGGGGCGGATAGTATCCGCCCGCGCTTAAATGCCTTTTTAACGCGACAACTCCCCTTGCATACACAAGGGGAGCCGATTGGGTTATTTTGCTTTTTGAAAAGAGGTGAGCACGCCGTCTGCGTCAAAGGTTACATTGTAGTATGGATTGTTCTTAAAGTCCGTCACTGCAAATTCGCCCAGGTTCTGGTCGCCGGGGAAGGTACAGTCGGAGGCGATCTGTAAATTACACCGGGAGAAGTTCACCGCGTAAGGGGCGTCCGTGTGCTTTAAGGTCTTGATTCCATCGCCGCCGTAGCGGGCGTTAAAAGCGGCAGCCTTTTTCTTATTTCTAAAGAGAAAGCGTACTTGGCTGTCAATGTACCAATAGGTGATGTCCTTTTTTTCTGTGTAGCTGAAGGCGTGGGTGCCCATACGCACCTGGGCAGCCTCTACGCCGTCCCATTTTTCCACATGGCGCAGAATGTCTACGCTGTCGCCGATCATAGCCTCGTTTGCGTCGGATTTGTTGTAAATCGGCTGGCTGCTTTCCTGGGTTACGCCGTTTTTGTCCGTGGTGTGGGTAAAGTGCTTGAACCCGCCCTTTTTGTCGTAGTAATTGGCGCTGACCAAGGTGCAGGTGAGCTTGCCGTCGGCGTAGACCGCCTCGTAGGTACATTCGCTGTTAAAGGTGGCGTTGTCCGCCTCCGGCGAGATCCAAATGGTAAAGCGGTCGGCACCGTAGGGAGATTGGGTGTTCAGCCCTTGGTCAAAGGTAACACGGTAGCTGCCCTTATCGTCCTCACAGAGAATGGACACGCCGGTGCGCTTACCATCCGCGTCCGTATAGGTGACGGTCAGGTCATTGGAGTGGGTGGAGCGCAGGTGGCACTCGGTCATCTGCTTGCCGCCTTTTTCGTATGCGGCGTACACCAGGTCCTCGTTTCTGTAATATTTGGTTACGGTGGTGTCCAGCTTAGTGCTTTTTACCTGTTTTTTGGTGTAGCTGTCGTTGGGCTGCATTTCTTTGTAGAAATCCACCTTACGAATATCGTCCAAAATGTAGCCTACGGTGTGCACATCGTCAAAGATCTTTTTAACATCTTTGTTGGCAACAAAATCAACTTGTGCCGTGGCCTCTGCGCAGGCAGAGAACAGCAGCATGGGCAGCAAACAAAGGCAGAGTATGGTGCCCCATCGTTTCATAACCGAATCCCTCCATCTGTTGGAAAAAGGTGCTGCGTGGCGTTTGCAGCGGTTGTCAAACTCTAATTAAAGCACAATTTCTTTGTTTCGTCAACTAAAATTGCGGATTTCCCGGCTTTGCGTTGCACATAGGGCAAGATTTTGCTATAATATGCCCGGTATTTGAAGAACGGAGGCGTGTTTATGTCCATCAAACTGATTGCCACAGACTTAGACGGCACCTTAATGTCCGGTGACCACCTGACCGTCAGTCCCCGCACGGTGGCGGCGTTGCAGGCGGCCCACGACCGGGGCGTGTGCCTGGCGATTGCCACCGGTCGCACCTTGGATTTTATTGACCATGTAACGGCGCAGGTACCTTTTGTAGACTATGTGATCTACTCCAACGGCGCGGCGGTGTACGACCGGAAGAACGATGCCCATATTTGCCAGCAGCTGATTCCACCAAAGGCAGTGCAGCGCATTTTGCAAACCTTGGCGCCACAGCCGCTGTATTATAATGTGTATTGGGACGGCGGTATGTATTTGGAAGAAGCCCGCCTACCTTATTACAACAGTGATAGTTTGCCCCGGGCGTTTTTGGAGCAGTATATGGCCAAGGCGCACCGGGAGGAGAACCTGCTGGATAAAGCGGACAAAGGCGCAGAGAGTATTGCCGTTTATGATCTGAACCCGGAGCAAACGGATTGGGTGCGGTCTGTGCTGGAAGGTCAGGGGCTGGAGGTGGTTTCCTCTCTGCCTAATGAATTGGAGTGTACCGCTCCCGGCGCCAACAAGGGTGCGGCATTGGCGGGTATTGCCCGGCAACTGCAGATTGAGCCGGAGCAGGTGATGAGCTTTGGCGACGCAGGCAACGACTGTCCCATGCTCGCCTTTGCGCACTACTCCTTCGCCATGGAGAACGGCGCACCGGAATGTAAAGCCGCCGCCCGCTACCGGGCAGAGGCCAATACCGCAGACGGCGTAGCCAAGGCCATTGAGCAGTATGTGCTTGCCGATTAAGCATTGTGGTGTAAGCAACAGAATAAAAGATAAAAATAACACCGCCGGCAGATTGCTCTGCCGGCGGTGGCTTTTGCTTATCACAAAAGCGGACTGATATTTGCATCCTTGCAATGATTATAGAGAAAACCAAGCTCCGAAATGACAGGGAATTCAAAAACGAACCGGAACCTCTGCAAATGGCGACGAAGGGAAAGATTGTTTATGAAAAAGCGCAGCCTGTATGTTGTAGGCAAAAGGATCGCGGAGAGGCAAAAAGTGGACAAAAGGTACGAAATATGCTATAAATAATTAGCCGTTATCCTGTGACGCAATATAATAGGATATGTGCTTTGGATTTTGCGGTGGGAGAGCAGACCGGCTTGAAGAGATGCAACTTGAAGAGATGCAATATATAGAGGAATGGACAATCTATGAAACAGGAAGAAAAAAATCGACGCAGTCGAGAATGTATTGAAGAAGCGGCGATTCGCAGCTTTGCCCGACAGGGACCGGACCATGCCAATCTGAACCAGCTGTGTCGGGAGAATGGTATTTCCAAGGGCAAGCTGTACCATTATTACGCTTCCAAGGACGATTTGCTTGTGGCTTGTGTGCAACGCATTGTGGATCGACTGGTTGCAGATATATGTGCATTTTCGCCGGATCCGGAGCAGGGTGTTGCTGCCAATTTGCATGTGTATTACAAGGAACGTATTGATTTTTGGTGTGATGACCCGGAAGCGCTGTCTCTGATTTGGTATTGCCTGCATTTGACCAACGAAGCATTGCGTAGCCGACTAATGGAACAAAGTCATCGTTTTAATGCATGTATGAAGGATAAGACGCTGGAGATCATTCATACAGCCCATGAAAAGGTGAATGTGTCTGATGAGGAGCTTTACAGCACCATGCGGGTCATGTATAACCACTTGCTGATCAAGTATATGCACCGGGTGGTGGATTTGAAAGCCGAGGGCGATACGGCCGGAATGGAGCGGGAGCGGCAAGAACTTTTGCATCGTTACGATCGGTTCATCCAAATTCTGCTTTACGGCATTTTGGCATAAATGCTTTATTTGACTTGACTGCTGGTCAAAAGTGGATATACTTATAGGTGCAAAGCAGGAAATCGGGAGGTACGGCAAGTGTTTTACCAATACAGCGACGAACTGACCACCATTGAGCCGCAAGACCGAGACCCCAATTTGGTGTGTGCGGCATACATTACCTTGGCGGAGCTGGACGCCCATTATGAGAAGTTCGGCTTTAGTCCCTCTACTGTACAGCAGTGCAAGGAGGAGAACCGCTATTTTCGCTCCAATATTGAGGTGTACGACGATTACAGCTTTGGCACCTTAAAGATTACGGACGCGGCCAATGCCCGTGCCCGGGAGGACTGCCTGGCATTTTATGTTAAAAAGAATTTTTTGCTGCTGGTGGATATTAACGACGCGGACTGCTCCACCCGCAACAAATTTATCAGCGCCCTTCACCGGTTCAGTTGTGCCAATATTACGCTGGAAAAGCTGATCTATGCGTTCTTGGAAAGTTTGGTGTCCGGTGACAATAAGGCGCTGGAGGACACGGAATTTGAAATCAACCGGATGGAGGAGTATGTGCTTCAGGATAAGGCCGGTTCGGACTTCAACATGGAGTTGCTGCATAAGAAAAAGGAACTGTCCGTCTTGCGCAACTACTATGAGCAGCTAATTGACATCGGCGAGGCGCTGGAGGAGAACGAGAACGAGATCTTTGAGCGAGAGGATCTGCGGTACTTTAAGATCTTTACGGACAAGGCTGTGCGTCTGCGGGAGAATGTGGACCTGCTGCGAGACAGTATCGTTCATTTGCGAGATGCTTACCAGGCCTATCTGGACTTAAAGCTGAACGAGACTATGAAGCTGTTTACTGTGTTGACAGCGGTGTTTCTGCCGCTTACGGTGATCGTGGGCTGGTATGGCATGAATTTTCGCAATATGCCGGAGTTGACCTGGAAATATGGATATTTCAGTGTGATCGTGCTTTCTGCGCTTGTGGTTGGCGTGCTTGTAGCCGTCTTTAAGCGCAAAAAGTGGATGTAAATAAAAAGTGAGCATTAATTAAGAAGCAGAAAGCGTGTATCTTATGGGAGAAAAGACGTTGAAAAAGCGAGTGGTTACACCGGCCATGCTGCTGGTTACCATCGGGGTTGTGTATGGCGATATCGGCACATCGCCTATGTATGTGCTGAAGTCTATTATCGAAAATAACGGCGGTTTGCAAACGGTGAACCGTGCATTTATCATCGGGTCGTTATCCTTGATTATTTGGACCGTAACCCTGATTACCACCGTGAAGTATGTGGTGGTTGCCATGAAGGCGGATAATAATGGTGAGGGCGGTATTTTTGCACTTTACAGCTTGGTCAAGAACTATGGCAAGTACTTAGTCATTCCGGCCATGTTAGGCGGTGCGGCGCTGCTGGCAGACGGTGTGCTCACGCCGGCCGTTACCATTACTACGGCCATTGAGGGCTTGCACAGTATTTCTGTTTTTGACCAACTGCTGAATAATGACCAAAATCGTGTCATCTTGATTACATTGATTATTATTTCTGTTTTGTTTGCCTGCCAAAAAGCCGGTACCAGTTTGCTGGGCAAAGCATTCGGCCCGATTATGTTGGTTTGGTTTCTGTTTTTAGGCATAACCGGCGTGGCGCATATCAGCGGTAACCTGTATATTTTGCAGGCGCTGAATCCCATTTATGCGGTGCGCATCTTGTTTAGTCCTTACAACAAAGCCGGCTTTATGATTTTGGGCAGCGTATTTTTGGCAACAACCGGTGCAGAAGCGCTATATTCCGATATGGGCCATGTAGGGAAGCAGAATATTTATACCAGCTGGCCGTTCATCAAGGTGTGCTTGTTGCTAAACTATATGGGTCAAGGTGCCTGGATTCTTTCAAACAAAGACAATGCTGCGCTGCAGGCTATGGACGGTATGAATCCGTTCTTTCAAATGCTGCCGACGCAAATGCGCCCCTTTGCGGTTATTTTGAGTACCGTTGCTGCCATTATTGCTTCGCAGGCGTTGATTACCGGCTCGTTTTCGCTGGTTTCAGAGGCGATTCGCCTGGATCTGATGCCGCATATGCAAATTACATATCCGTCTCAAACAAAAGGGCAGTTGTATATTCCGCTTGTGAATTCCGTTATGTGGGTGGGTTGCTGCGCGGTGGTCTTGCTGTTTCGGACGGCGGCGCATATGGAAGCAGCCTACGGTTTGTCCATTACCGTGACCATGTTGATGACCACATTTTTGCTGACGGTTTATTTGTTTAAGAGAAAGAAACGCCGGATTGCCGCTGTGGTTATCGGTTTGGTGTTTGCATTTATAGAGCTGTTCTTCTTTGTCTCCAGTTTAACCAAGTTCTTCAAGGGCGGCTATTTTGCCGTGCTGATTGCGGCAGCGCTGTTTATTGTTATGTTGTCTTGGTACTTGGGCACGCAGGTGGAGCGTATGCAGGGCGTGCCGTTGAAGATGCGGCAGTACTTGCCGATACTTCAGGCTTTGCGCCAGGATGCGTCTGTGCCGCAAATTTGTGAGAATTTGGTCTATATTACCAACAACAGTGATCCGGAGTATATGGATCGGGATATTCTATATTCCATCTTAGATAAGGGACCGAAGCGTGCCTCCGCTTACTGGTTTATTCACATTCAGGTGACGGATGAGCCGTTTACCTCGGACTATTCGGTGGAATCCTACGGCACCGACTATGTGTTTTTTGTCACCATTCGGTTGGGCTTTAAGGTGCCCCAGCGCGTCAATGTGTATCTGCGTCAGATTATTTCAGATCTGGTGGCCACCGGCGCTCTGCCGCAACAGGTGCGGAAATATTCTATTTACAAAAACGCAACCACCGGCAGCTTTCGGTTTTATCACATTCGTAAAACCCTGGCTCCGGAAAGCGATATATCCCATTTGCAAAAGCTGGCTGTGCGCTTAAAGTACAAGATCAGAAAAATGGCAGGCTCGCCGGACAAATGGTACGGCCTGGAAAATTCAAACTTAGTGATTGAATATGTGCCGTTGTTTATTCGCAGCAAGCATTTTAATCCCTTTGTGAAAACAAAATAAACAAAATAAGGCAAATAAAAAACGAACACCGTGCGGTGTTCGTTTTTTTATTTGCCTGTGTTTAGTCTTTCAGCAAAGAGCGGTACATACGGATATACTCGTTGGCAGACTTGCCCCAACTCATATCGCAGTTCAGCGCCCGCTGTACCAGCACCTTCCAGTCCTTGGGTTGGTTATAGACTTCCACTGCTCGGTAGATGGCGCCCAGCATATCGTAGGCGTCATAGGTCTTAAAGGTAAAGCCGTTGCCCTCGCCGTCACCGCTGTCGGTGATGGAGTCTTTCAGCCCGCCGGTCTCCCGCACGATGGGTATGGTGCCGTAGCGCAGCGCCACCATCTGGGACAGGCCGCAGGGCTCGCTTTTGCTGGGCATTAAGAACATATCCGCACCGGCGTAGATTTTGTGTGCCAGATCCGGCACAAAGCCCAGGGTCAGACCCACTTTGTCCGGGTACTTGTCGTGCAACTCACGGAAGAAGCTCTCATACTGCCACTCGCCGCTGCCCAGTATCACATACTGCACATCCCGCTCCCACAGGCTCTTTTCCAGCACTGCCTGCATTAGGTCCACGCCCTTGTGCCCTACCAGGCGGGTAACGATGCCGATAACAGGCACATCCGGCCGCACGGCCAAGCCCATTTTCCTTTGCAGTTCTTCTTTATTCTTGGCCTTGTTGGCAAAGTTTGCACTGCTGTAATTGGCCCAGATCATTTTATCCGTCTCCGGGTTGTACAGCTCGGTGTCAATACCGTTTAAGATGCCGCACAGCTTCCAGCTGCGTTGATTCAAAATGGGATCCAGCCCGTAACTGTACCAGGGATCCAGGATTTCTTTGGCGTAGGTGGGGGACACGGTGGTTACTTTATTGGCGCATTCAATGCCCGCCTTCATAAAGTTCACCAGTCCGTCGTAGAGAATTAGATTGTTGTCCTCCGGGGCGATGCCCAGCACATCCTCCAGCAGCTCGTCGCCGTACTTGCCCTGGTACTGAATGTTGTGAATGGTGAATACGGTTTTAATGTTTTCATACCCCATTCGGTTGGCATAATAGCAGCTGTAATACAGGGGCGTTAAGGCGCTTTGCCAGTCGTTGCAGTGAATAATGTCCGGCTTCCAGTCAATGGCGGGAATGATCTCCAGTACCGCACGGGCAAAGAACGCAAAGCGCTCTGCATCGTCATAATGGCCGTAAATACCGTCCCGCTTAAAGTAATACTGGTTATCCAGCAGATAGTAGATCACGCCGTTGTGCTTGGCCTCAAAAATACCGCAATACTGGCGGCGCCAGGCCACCGGCACGGAGATGGAGGTGATGAACTGCATTTGGTCCTTCAGCTCCTGAGGAATGCTGTCATACAGGGGCATAACGACCCGGCAGCCGATCAGCCGCTTGCGCAGGGCGGCAGGCAGCGAGCCGGCCACATCGCCCAGCCCACCGGAGGCCATAAACGGCAGTGCCTCCGAGGCAACAAAAAGAACTTTCATAATATTTGCCTCCTTAAATTCTGGTTTTTTTGCTCAGGTACACCGGGAAGTTGGGCGCGCCGCTCAGCTCTACCGAGTGCTTAATGGATACATCTTTGTCTGCGATCACGCAGTTTACCTTAGCGCTGTCGCCGATTACCGTGTCCTGCATTAGGATGGAGTCCTTGACCACGGCGCCCTTGCCAATCTTGACGCCCTTAAAGATAATGCAGTTCTCTACCGTGCCGTCAATGATGCAGCCGTCGGCCACCAAAGAGTTCTTGGTGGCGGAATCCGGACCGTACAGGGAGGGCATATCGTCCCGCTCCTTGGTAGAAATGGGCTTGTTCGGATTGAACAGACGGCGGCGGCTCTCCTTCTCCAGCACCCGCATGGAGATGTCGTAATAGCTTTGCAGGGACTGAATGGTGCCTACAAAGCAGTCGCTGGCGTCATAAGCGTGAATCTTTAAGTGATCTACATTCTTCAGCAGCACATTGCGCTGGAAAGAAATTTCGTTTTTGCTGTGGGCGGCAGTGACCAAAGACTCAAACAGCGCCTTTTGCATCAGCACGATGTTGCAGCTGTAAAAGACTTCGCCCCGGCCCTCCGGGCACAGGCTCATGCCGGTAATGCGGCCGTCCTCTGCCACCTGGTCAAACACCAAAACAGAGCCTACATGCGTGGGCATTTCACCGTGCACGCCGACAATGGTCACATCGGCGCCGCTTTGCTCGTGGGCGTCAAACAGCTTTTCATAGTCCATATTCAGCACTTGGTTGCAGTCGCTCATCAGCACATAGTCCTGGTTGGACTGGTTCAGGAACTGAATGTTGCCGAAAATGGCGTCAATTCGGTTCCCCCACATGGTAGCGGAGTTAACGGAGAACGGAGGCAGCAGATACAGTCCGTCGTTCTTGCGGCTCAGGTCCCAGGGCTTGCCGGTGCCTACATGATCCATCAGAGAGCGAAAGTTGGCGTTGGTGATCACACCGATCTTGGTAATGCCGCTCTCCACCATGTTGGACAGGGGAAAGTCAATGAGCCGGTAGCGGGAGCAGAAGGGCACGGAGCCCATGGTGCGCTGTGCCGTTAGGGTATCCAGCGCCTCCTCATGAATATTGGCAAAGATAATGCCCAGTACAGATTTTCCGTTCATGCTTATACCTCCTCGCCGCTTTTGATCATTTCACCGGGTGCAATATCCCTCTTGCCGGTGACGGTAGCGCCTGCACCGATAACGGCAATGCCCCAGTCTGCCGGGTTTTGCAGTTGCTCGGGAATTTCGCCGACCTTGGCGTCCGCCTGAATGACCGCGTTCTCGGCCACGATGGAATAATACACCTTGGCACCCTTTTTAATATGCGCGCCGGGCATCACCACGCTGTAACGCACATCGGCACCGGCCTCAATGGTCACATTGGAGGAGACCACGCTGTAATCCACATTGCCCTCGATCTCGCAGCCCTCGCTGATGGAACTGTTCTCCACCACCGCGTTTTTGCCGATATAGTGGGGCGGCGCCATGGGGTTGCGGCTGTAAATGCGCCAGCTCTTGTCGGACAGATCCAGATCTACATTGGGATTGATAATATCCAGGTTGGCCTCCCACAGGCTGTCAATGGTGCCCACATCTTTCCAGTAGCCGGAGAAGGGATAGGCAAACAGCCGCTCGCCGGCGTTCAGCATAGCGGGAATCACATTCTTGCCAAAGTCGTTGGCAGAGTTGGGGTCTGCCTCGTCCAGTTCCAGATACTGGCGCAGCTTGCTCCAGCTGAATACATACACGCCCATAGAGGCTTTGTTGCTCTTGGGCTGGGCCGGCTTCTCGGCAAATTCGTAAATACGGTCGTCCTCGTCGGTAGCCAGAATTCCAAAACGGGAGGCCTCCTCCCACGGCACCTCCAGCACAGCGATGGTACAGTCCGCATTGTGCTTTTTGTGGAAGTCGATCATCTTGGCGTAGTTCATCTTGTAGATGTGGTCGCCGGAGAGCACCACTACATATTCCGGGTCGTATTTCTCAATAAAATTGATGTTTTGGTAAATGGCGTTCGCCGTGCCCTTATACCACTCGGCGCCGCCGATGGCCTCATAAGGGGAGAGAATATGTACGCCGCCGTTTTGGCGGTCCAGATCCCAGGGCTGACCGTTGCCCAGATAGTCGTTCAATTCCAGCGGCTGATATTGGGTCAGTACGCCAACGGTGTAAATACCGCTGTTGACGCAGTTGGATAGCGGAAAGTCGATGATGCGGTAGTTGCCGCCGTAGGGTACGGCAGGCTTGGCAATGTTTTTGGTGAGCACGCCCAGTCTGCTGCCCTGGCCGCCGGCCAGCAGCATTGCAACAACATTTGTTTTGTGTGCCATAGTGGTTCTCCTTACTTTATTTTTTCAAGATACAAGGCAGACAGTCCGCTGAGTTTCAGGCTGATGCTTTGCTCCATATTGTGCATAGGTATTTTTTTTGTTTTGTAGGTGCCGCACAGCCGGGGTTTTGTGCCACCGTATTTTTTCAGCGCCGTGTCCATGACCACTTTATAAGTGCCCTTTTCCGGCACACCGATGCGGTAGTCCTCGTGATCGTTGGGGGTGAAGTTAAATACCGTGATCAGATCCTTGCCGTCTCGGTCTATGCGGCGGAAGGCGATCACTGAGTTGCTGTTGTCATCGGAGCTGATCCACTGGAATCCCTCCCAGCTGTAATCAATCTGCCACAGCGCCGGGTGAGCGGTATAAAAGTGGTTCAGTTCCTTAGAGAAGGCTTGCAGCCGGCGGTGCTTTTCGTAATCCAGCAGCAGCCAGTCCAGTCCCTCTTTGTACGCCCATTCCTTAAATTGGCCGAATTCGCTGCCCATAAACAGCAGCTTCTTGCCCGGGTGGGCCATCATATAGGCAAAGAACAGACGCATACTGCTGAATTTATCGTCGTATTCGCCGGGCATTTTGCCGATTAGGGAGCACTTGCCGTGCACCACCTCGTCGTGGCTGATGGGCAGCACAAAGTTTTCGCTAAAGGCGTAGAAAAAGCTAAAGGTAATGCAGTCGTGGTTGCCCTTGCGGAACAGTGGATCCAGGCTCATATACCGGAGCATATCGTTCATCCAGCCCATATTCCACTTAAAGTTGAAGCCCAGGCCGCCTACATCCGGGGGCATGGTGATCATGGGCCAAGCCGTGGACTCCTCGGCGATCATCATCATGGACGGGTGGCGGGTGAGCACCGCACTGTTCAGCTGGCGGAAGAAGTCCACCGCCTCGTAGTTCTCGTTGCCGCCGTCCTTATTGGGGGTCCATTCTCCCGGCTCTCTGCCGTAATCCAGGTACAGCATACTGGCCACTGCGTCCACCCGAATACCGTCAAAGTGGAACAGATCGGCCCAGTACATGGCAGAGCTGATGAGAAAAGAACGCACTTCATTTTTGCCGTAGTCAAAGACCCGGGTGCCCCATTCCTTGTGCTCGCCTTTTTTCAGGTCGCTGTACTCGTAGGTGCAGTCCCCATCAAATGCGTACAGCCCGTGCGCGTCCTTGGGAAAGTGGGCGGGCACCCAGTCCAGGATCACGCCGATCCCCGCCTTGTGGCAGGTGTCCATAAAGTACATTAAGTCCTCCGGTACCCCATAGCGTGAGGTGGGGGCAAAGTACCCGGTGACCTGATAGCCCCAGGAGCCGTCAAAGGGATACTCCATAATAGGCATCATCTCAATATGGGTGTAGCCCATATCCTTTACATAGGGCACCAGCGTGTCTGCCATTTCCCGGTAGGTCAGAAATGTGCCGTCCTCGTGCTGCTTCCAGGAGCCAAAGTGAATTTCATAAATATTCACCGGTTTGTCCAGCACAGAGACTTCTTTTTGCCGGGCAAACCAGTCGCTGTCCGTCCACTTGTAGCTGGGCAGGTCGTAGACCTTGGAGGCGGTGCCCGGTCGGGTCTCTTGGTGCACGGCGTAGGGGTCCGCTTTCATCAGCAGGCGACCGTCCGCCGTTTGAATGGCGTATTTGTAGCAGTCATACTTGGAAACACCGTCCACCACCGCTTCCCAAATCTCCGGTGCAATAAGGGTCATAGGGTTGGCTGTTTCGGACCAATCGTTAAAGTCACCGGCCACAGCCACACCCACGGCGTGGGGCGCCCACACGCGAAAAGCGTAGGTGCCTTTTTTTATTTTATGAACACCGAAGAAACGGTATGCTTCATAGTTTTTGCCCTCGTGGAAGAGGTAGACCGGCAGCTGATATTCTTCTTTAAGTTGTTCCATTCTATCATCTCCCTTTTCAGTTCGGTTGTAGTCATCCTCATTTTAACACATCGGCACCGGTCAATCAAGGGATTTTCGTATAGTTTGTTACAAGAATTTGTAAAATTTGTCGCATTTTTGTGTATATTGTTACAAATCTTTCAGACTGTAAAGAATAGACAAAAATTTTTGTCCCCACAGGGCGCAACTGTGCACATTTTGTATTGAACCGAGGCGTATTTATATGGTATAATAACTTTTATCTAATGGGGGAACGGGAGCGGAAGATGAAGGACATCATTATTGCGTACCCGAACAAAGAGGTGGCACTGCGCCTGCGTGCCTTGCTGGTTGGCGAGGGGTTCCGGGTGTCGCATATTTGTGCCCTGGGTTCCAGCGCGTTGGGCGCTGCCGGTGAGAAAGACGCCGGCGTGATCATCTGTGCCTCTTTGCTGCGGGATATGGGTGCCGGTACTTTGGCAGAGCAGTTGCCTGCGGACTTTGATGTGGTAGCGCTGTCGAAGAACGGCAAAACAGAATATATGGGCAACCTGATTACCCTGACCCTGCCCTTGGATCGGCAGGAGTTTTTGCAAACGGTGGCGGTGCTGGCCGCCAGCAAAAGCAGCTTTACCCGCCGTAAGGAGGCGGATGAGGACTTGATCTCTAATGCCAAGCTGGTGCTGATGAACACCCAGGATATGACGGAGTTGCAGGCCCACCGTTTTCTCCAAAAGGAGAGTATGCGCACCGGGCTGAAGATTACGGACCTGGCGCAAAAGATCATCAACGATTTTCGCTAACGAAAGGACGGCTTTCTGATGGAATTTACCAAGATGCACGGCTGCGGCAACGACTATATTTACTTTGACTGCACCCGGCAGCCCATGGACCGGGACCTGGCTTCTCAGCTGGCGGTGCGGCTCTCCGACCGGCACTTTGGCATCGGCGGCGACGGCATCATTCTCATTGAGAAGGGGCAGAACGCCGATTTTGAAATGGTGATGTACAATGCGGACGGCTCCCGGGGCGCTATGTGCGGCAACGGGATTCGCTGCGTGGCAAAATATGTGTACGACCACAAGCTGACGGACAAGACCACCCAGGAATACCTCAACTACTTCTCCGAGCGGGGCATCGACGTATACGAGGCCCTGAGCAAGTGGGCTTGCTGAAATGAACTTGCGGGCTGCAG
>ERZ772880.1220-NODE-1220-length-22563-cov-12.057757_pt1 | contig 22563 bp, 16 predicted proteins | sample MGYA00580577_ERZ772880 | MGnify/ENA primary metagenome ERZ772880 (study PRJEB29015, sample SAMEA2737705) | human gut metagenome | biome: human gut; feature: human-associated habitat; material: faeces | place: China | collected 2012 ... | reverse complement strand
CACGGTGATAACCAACCACTTTCTGTGGCTGTGTTCAAAATGAACACGACCACATTTTGTGGGTGGTTTCAAACCAATCCACAAAGACGGTGGGATTTACAAGAAAAATACTACTGTATGTGAAATTCGTCAAGAGGGTTTTGGAAAACCCCTATTCTCACACTCATCCACCCTATCATGTGGGGAACCACGGGCATGATCTTGTGATCATGAGTTCTCCCAAAATGCTGACCCCAAATGAATACGATGTGTTTTTCAGCTTTCTGGAAAACACGGTGATGAAAAACGCATACTGACAGTAAAACCGCTCCGAGCGTTCTGCCCGGAGCGGTTTTGCGTCAGCAGTATTTATGCAGAATGGTCATAGACGGAGGGAGAAGTCATGCGTCCTTGCACAGCTTGGTCAATTCTTCGATGGCGGCATCCTCGTCCGGGCCATCGGCGGCGATGGTCACGGTCTCGCCGCACTTCACGGCCAGACCCATTACGGCAAAGATCTTCTTCATGTCGGCGACTTTGCCGTTCTTAGTCATAGTGACTTTGCTCTCAAAGCCTTTGGCAGCTTTGCTCAGGATACCGGCGGGACGGGCGTGCAGACCTTCTTTGTCCTGAATGGTGATATCGATGCTCTTCATAAAAATCTCTCCTTTTTGGAATCGTTATTGTAAGTGCTCCAGCACATAGTTCATATCGGAAGTGGTCTTGAGCTGTTCCAGCGCATCCTCGTCTTCAAGGATCTCGCAGACATTGCCCAGCAGGTCGAGATGGTCGTTGCCGACACCGGCAATGCCGAACACGAGGTAGGCTTTTTCATCACCGAAGTCCACGCCCTGCGGATATTGCAGCAGAACAACGCCGGACTTTTTAACGGTGCCCTTCTTCTGGCTGGTGCCGTGGGGAATGGCTACGCCCATGCCCATGTAGGTGCTCACCAGCTTTTCGCGCTCCACCATGGCATCGGCGTAACTGTCATCCACATAGCCCCGCTTTGCCAGCAGCGCACCGGCGGCACGGATGGCCTCCTCCTTGGTGACGGAGGGCAGACCCAGCTGGATGTCCTCCGCCTGGATCTTCATCACGGAATCGTTGGCTTTGGAAGCCTCGGTCACGGCAGCCGCCAGAGGGGCTACGGCTGCATTGCGCAGGTCGGATACGATCTCCTCATTGGCGGCAGCTTCGGCCTTGGCATCCAGTGCCGGGGTAGTGGAGGTCAGTGCGTTGTACAATGCGTCCAGATGCGGATCTGCAAGGAAGTTATCCAATGTAACAAGCTGTGCCTGCGGGGCGCACTTGGCGGCACGGTCAGCCAGAACGCGCTGGCAGACCACCACGTCCGCGTCGGCGGGGATGGTATCCACGCTGGAGTTGGTCACGGTCAAGTCGGGGCGCTCCGCCTTAATGCGGTTGTGGAACTTGGTAGCACCCATGGCGCTGGAACCCATACCGGCATCGCAGGCAAAGACGATCTTGCGGATCTGACCGACATTTACGGCAGTAGGCTCAGGAATCTCGCCCTTAGCCTGTGCCTTCATCTCCTTCATTTCGTTCTGGGCGTCGGTCAGGCTCTTGGTGTGACCGGAGGTCGCTTTCAGAATGACCGAGGACAGGATAAAGGAGACTGCACCGGCGATGACAACGCCCAGCAGAACGGTGAGAATGGAATCCCGGGGAGCCATTGCCATGTAGGCGATGATGGAACCGGGAGAAGCAGGACCGGACAGACCTGCACCGGTCATAGAGTAGAACAGGATGGCACAGAAGTTGCCCACGATGGGGGCGATGATGATCACGGGATTCATCAGGATGTAGGGGAAGTAGATCTCGTGGATGCCGCCCAGCAGGTGGATGATCACAGCACCGGGAGCGGACTGGCGGGTGGTGTCGTCCTTGCAGAAGAAGCAGTAGGCCAGCAGGACACCAAGACCGGGACCGGGGTTGGCTTCCAGCATATACATGATGGAGCGGCCGGTCTCAGCAGCCTGACTTGCACCGATGGGGCTGAAGATGCCGTGGTTGATGGCGTTGTTCAGGAACAATACCTTGGCAGGCTCAATGAAGATGGACACCAGCGGCAGCAGGCCGTGCGCCACAAGGAAGTCCACACCGGCGGTCAGCACGGTGAGGATGGCGGTCATGAACGGGCCGATGACGTAGTAGCCGAGGATGGCCAGCAGCATACCCAGAATGCCGACGGAGAAGTTGTTGACCAGCATCTCGAAACCGGCGGGGATATGGCCTTCTACCTTCTTATCGAATTGCTTGATGACCCAGCCGGCCAGAGGACCCATGACCATAGCACCCATCAGCATGGTGTAGTCCGAGCCGCAGATGCAGCCCACCACGGCGATGGCGGCGATGACACGGCCGCGGTCGCCTGCAATCATCTTGCCGCCCTGCCCTGCAATGAGGATGGGCAGCAGGTAGGTCAGCATCGGGGAGACCATGCTGGCCAGCTTTTCGTTGGGGAACCAGCCTGCTTCAATGAACAGAGCAGTGAGGAAGCCCCACGCGATGAATGCGCCGATATTCGGCATGACCATGCCGCTGAGGAACTTGCCAAAGCGGGAAACAGCGTTTTTCATTTGTAGCTCTCCTTTTTCACTTGAAAGGCAGGCGGTGCAGCTCCTGTGGCGTGGGAGCTGCGGCCTGCGGACGGTTGTTCGGAGGAGCTTTCGTTTCGTTCTGGCACTATTCTAGCCGATACTGCGCCGGATTTCAATGGTGACAAGCGGTGGGGTTGTCACCGGAGGATGGTGACACCAGTGGGCTGATACGGCAACATTTCCAATGGATGCGCGGGTGATTTGTGCATATTTGCTGATGCGCCGGGATACAAGACGGGAACGAGGAAGCTTTTGTCACCGGGCAATGGTGACAAAAAACACACAACTTCTTTTCTGCGTTGGGGGCTGGCAGACGGGGTGGCACTATGTTACAATAGAAGCAATGGGTAACTTTTGGGAAAAGGAGAGAAGCAACATGGGTGCGGTGTATCGTAAGGAACTGTCGGCAAATGCACGGAAGCTGATCGAGCAGCTGCTCAGCCTTCCGCAGGGCTGGGTGACGGCGGCGGCGCTGGCTGAAAGCATCGGGGTCAGCCGCCGCACCGTGCTGCGGGAGCTGCCCGCTGTGGAGCAGTGGATGCAGGCTGCCGGGGCGCATTTTGTGCGGAATCCCGGCAAGGGTCTGCTGCTGGATGAAGCGCCGGAGCGGCGAGACGCACTGCGCACCCAGCTGAACAGCGGCGACAGGAAAGAACTTTCCCGCGCAGAGCGGCGGCAGCAGCTTTTGACAAGGCTGCTCAGCGAGCAGGAGCCCTGCAAAACAGCGGTACTGGCACGGGCGCTTGGCGTTTCGGAAAGCACGCTGTCTGCGGACTTGGATGAACTTGAGACCAAGCTACACCCCTACCGGGTGGAGATGTTCCGCCGCCCCGGCGTGGGGGTCTGGCTGCAGGGGGATGCTTCTTCCTACCGGAGGGTGGTGTCTGCCCTGCTGCGCAGCAGTATGCCGGAAAAGGAACTGGCAGAGGTGCTCTGCGGACGGATGCCGGAAAACGAGATCTTCTCGACCCTGCTGGATACAAAAACGGCCGAAAAGGTCTGGGCGGTTTTGCAGCAGTTTGAACAGGAAGAGCAGCTCCATCTGCCGGATGCAGGTTTTCTGGCGCTGGCGATCCATTGCACCCTGACCATTCAGCAGCTGCGGCAGGGCGGCGACAAGGGCAGCGCCCCCAGAGGGCTGCGCCCGGCGGGCAATCATGCTGCCCGGCTGGTGGCGGCGCTGAACCGCGCCTTCGGGCTGACCCTGCCGTCTGAGGAAGCGCAGTATCTGGAACTGTATCTCTCCGCCTATCTGGGCGCAGAGGACCCTTGGGGCAGCGCACAGGAGATGGAATTGCGGAATCTGGAAGCCGCCCTTATCCGGGAAATGGAAAAGGCGCTGCACACAGACCTTTCCGGTTACACCTCCCTGCGGGATGACCTGTACTGCCACCTGCGCCCCATGCTGCTGCGGGTGGAGCAGAACATTCGTACCGAAAACCCCCAGCTGGACACCATCCGCACCGACTACCCCGGCCTGTGGAAAGCCACCCGCGCCGCCTGTGATGCGGTGCAGCAGCAATTCGTTCTGCCCGCCATCTCGGACGACGAAGCGGCCTACCTTGCCATGCACTTTGGCGCAGTGCTGGAACAGAATGCCATGTTCCGGCTGCGGCTGCGGGTGGTAGTGGCCTGTCCGCTGGGCATGGGTTCCAGCCGCTTTCTGGCTTCCCGGCTGGGAAACGAGTTTCCCTCTTTGCAGGTAGAGGGGTGCTGCTCGGTGCGGGAGCTGAACACTGCCGACCTGCGTCGGAGAAAAATCGACTTCATTATCTCTACCGTGCCGCTGGAACTGGATTACCCGGCGGTGTGCATCAGCCCTTCCCTGCTGGAGCCAGACCGTGCCGTGCTGAAGGACGCTATCACGCGGTACAGCCAGAACCGCGCAGAACCGGAACCGGCGGTGCAGCCCGTGCAGGATGCACCGCACGCAGGCTCCAAGCTGCAGTATTATGCACGCCTGACCCGGTCCATGACCGGGCTGCTGGAACATCTGACCATCCAGCCCGTCAAGGCTCCCGGCAGCCGCGCTGCCCTCATCCATGCAGCGGCGCAGCTGTTCTGCCCGCAGGAAGCGGACGCCCGGCTGGTGGAGCAGCAGCTTCGCCGCCGTGAAACGCTGGGCGATACCTACATCAAACCCCTGTATGCCCTGCTGCTCCATTGCAGGACAAGTGCGGTAAAGGACTGCCGCTTGGGTTATTTGCAAGCACAGCCGCCGGTCTATGAGCCGGGGCGCATCGTGCTGGGGGCACTGGTGCTGCTGGCCCCGGATGACGGGAACGGCGTCCCGGTGGAGGTCATGCAGAATGTCAGCGGGCAGCTGATCGAAGCGCCCCGGCTGATGGAGGCACTGCGCACCGGCCAGCAGCAGGAAGCGGCAGACCTGCTGGAACAGGGCTTTGACCGTGGCTTTTTTGCGGACTGCAAACCGCCGCACACAAAATGAACTGAAAACGAACTCCCGGCTTTTGCCTTTTTGGGCAGAGCCGGGAGTTTTTTGTTGTTGTAACAAGATACCTATTAGAGAACTTTTGAATCAAAAATCATGTATCCCAGAAAGTTGGCGAAAAGCACCAAAAACACGCAGTGCAATTTGTTGAAACAACGGCTTGACAGGGGCGAGAACTGTTGGTATTATAATGCCAGAGCTTTCGTTTCAACAGTTTCGAGTTTCATAACAACAATCATGAAGGAGGCTGTTGTTCCCATGATCTACACCGTAACATTGAATCCGGCGCTGGACAAGACCGTTGAGATCCCGAACCTTGCGCTGGACACCGTAAACCGGATCACCAAGATGCGTACCGATCCCGGTGGCAAGGGCATCAACGTCAGCAAGGTGATCGCAAAGCTGGGTGGGACCAGCAAGGCCATCGGCATTCTGGCCGGTAACAGCGGCAAAGCCATTCAGGACGCATTGGACGGTGAAGGGCTTGCCCACAACTTCCGCTTCGTGCCCGGCGAGACCCGCACGAACCTGAAGGTCATCGACCCGGAAAACCACACCAACACCGACATCAACGAGCCGGGCATCGAGGTAGATGCCCCGGAGCTGACCGCCCTGCTGTACGACCTGCTGAAGGAACTGAAACGGGGGGATATCGTGGTGCTGGCAGGCAGCCTGCCGAAGGGTGCCCCCAAGGACACCTACTACACATGGGTGGAATCCTGCAAAAAGGCAGGGGCAAAGGTCTTTCTGGATGCAGACGGCGAGCTGCTGGCAGAGGGGCTGAAGGCTGCTCCCTATCTGGTCAAACCCAACAACGACGAGCTTTCCCGCATGATGGGCCGGGAGCTGAAAACGCTGGATGAACTGGCCGATGCCGGTCAGGCGCTCATCCGCAGGGGCATCGAACATGTGGTGGTGTCCATGGGCGGTCGGGGTGCGCTGTATCTCCGCAAGGACAGCGTGATCTACGCTCCGGCACTGAAGGTCAAAGTGGGCAGCACGGTGGGTGCCGGCGACAGCGTGGTCGCCGCTCTCGCCTACGCCGAAGCGGAAGGGCTTAGCGAAGAAAACACCGTTCGCTTGTCCATCGCCACAGGAGCCGCCAATGTGATGTGCAGCGGCACACAGGCCGCAGAGCGCAGCCAGATCGAAGAACTGCTGCCGCTGGTCACCTTCCAGCATCTGTAAAACTTCTTGAAAACACAACGGTAACTGTTATAATAAAAGGAGAGTTTCATTATGAAAGTCAAAGCTGTTCGTCTGCACGCCGCCAACGATCTGCGTCTGGATACTTTTGAACTGCCGGAGATCAAGGACGATGAGATCTTGGTCAAGGTCGTTTCCGATAGCATCTGCATGTCTACTTACAAGTGCGCCATCCTCGGCACTGGTCACAAGCGTGTGCATCCGGATGTAGCCGAGCACCCCGCCATCATGGGTCACGAGTTCGCCGGTGATATCGTCAAGGTGGGCAAGGCGCATCAGGACAAGTTCAAGCCCGGCATGAAGTTCACCCTGCAGCCCGCCCTGAACTACAAGGGCACCATGTGGAGCCCCGGCTACTCCTACGAGTTCTTCGGCGGCGACGCCACCTACTGCATCATCCCTGCCGAGGTCATGGAACTGGGCTGCCTGCTGGAGTACAAGGGCCGTGCTTACTACGAGGCTTCTCTGGCCGAGCCTATGAGCTGCTCCATCGGTGCTTTCAACGCCGCCTACCACACCAAGATGGGGGTATACCATCACGATATGGGCATCAAGAAGGGTGGCAAGCTGGCGATTCTGGCCGGTGCAGGCCCCATGGGTCTGGGTGCTCTGACCTACGCACTGCACCGTGATGTGCGCCCCGGCATGGTGGTGGTCACCGATATCAACGAGGATCGTCTGGCCCGTGCGGAGTCCCTCTTCCCCCCGAAGGAGGTCAAGGAGAAGGACGGCATCGACCTGTACTTCGTCAATACCGCCAACATGGCAGACCCCGCTGCCGAGCTGCGGGAGCTGACCGGCGGTACCGGCTTTGATGATGTGTTCTGCTACGCCCCCATCGCGCCGGTGGTGGAGCTGTCCAGTGCTGTGCTGGGTCGTGACGGCTGCCTGAACTTCTTTGCAGGCCCCACCGACAAGCAGTTCAGCGCCAAGATGAACTTCTACGATGTGCACTACAATTCTACCCATGTCATGGGCACCACCGGCGGTAATACCGCCGACATGATCGAGTCGCTGGAACTGACCGCCGCTAAGCGCATCGATCCGGCTGTGATGGTCACCCACATCGGCGGTCTGAACGCCGCTGCCGAGACCACCCTCAACCTGCCCAAGATCCCCGGCGGCAAAAAGCTGATCTACACCCACCTGACCATGCCCCTCATCGCCCTGACCGATCTGCGTGCCAAGGGCGAACAGGACAACGACCCCCGCTATACCGCACTGGCTGACATCGTGGATGCCCACAACGGCCTGTGGTGCCCGGAAGCAGAGGAATATCTGCTGGCAAACTTCAACCCGGAGGACTAAGCGGAACGTGCCATGGGACAGGACAAACGCAGACAGGAGGAATCCCCCATGGAACAACGCCGCAATCAAATCGTGGAGCTGGTGAACCGCAAAGGCAGCATTAGCTTTGCCCAGCTCAAGGAAGCTTTCCCTTCCGTTTCGGAAATGACCCTGCGCACCGACCTGAAAGCACTGGATGAAGCCCGCCGTGTGGTGCGGGTGCATGGCGGTGTCAAGTCGGTGGAGCAGGTGGTAGGTACAGACGACCTGCTGAGCCGCCGTTCCGCCCGCAATGCCGAAGCAAAGCAGATCATTGCCGAAAAAGCCGCTGCTCTGCTGCGCCCCAACACCACCCTGTTTCTGGATTCCGGCAGCACCGCCACAGCAGTGGCCCGGTGCATCCCGGATCAGCCCATGCTCATCTACACCAGCGGCCTGAGCTGCGCCATGGAGCTGGCAAAGCTGGAAAAGCCCCATGTGTCCCTGCCGGGCGGCAGCCTGAACCGGTTCAGCATGAGCGTCTGCGGTGCACAGAGCATCCAGACGATGGAGGGCATCAACTTTGATTTGCTGCTGCTGGGCGTGACCAGTTACAGCCCGGAAACCGGTTTTACCTGCGGCGTGGAGGATGAAGCACGGCTCAAGCAGACCGTGCTCCGCCGCTGTGAGCAGAAAGCCGTGCTGCTGGATTCCTCCAAGATCGGACTGAAAAGCACGTTCCACATCTGCGAGCTGTCCGATATTGATATTGTGATCTCGGACGGAAAGCTGCCCGTAGAATTTTTACAGGCCTGCCGGAACGCAGGCGTAACGGTACTATAAAAGGAGTATTATTATGAAGATCATCCGCGCAAAAGATTATCAGGATATGTCCCGCAAAGCGGCCAACATCATCTCCGCACAGGTCATCATGAAGCCGGACTGTGTACTGGGTCTTGCCACCGGCGGCACCCCGGTGGGCACTTATGCCCAACTGGTGGACTGGTACAACAAAGGCGATTTGGATTTCTCCGAGGTCACTACTGTCAATCTGGATGAGTACCGCGGCCTGCCCAAGGAGCACCCCCAGAGCTACTGGTATTTCATGAATGAGAACCTGTTCAGCAAGGTGAATATCGACCCGGCCAAGACCAACCTGCCGGACGGCACCAATCTGGACACCGCCGCCGAGTGTGCCCGTTACAACGGTATCATCCACAAGCTGGGCGGCATCGACCTGCAGCTGCTGGGCATCGGCCCCAATGGTCATATCGGCTTCAATGAGCCGGGCGAAGCCTTTGAGCTGGAGACCCACTGCATCGACCTTGCACCCACTACCATCGAAGCCAACAAGCGCTTCTTTGACGGCAACGAGGCCCTTGTCCCCAAACAGGCATACACCATGGGCATCAAGACCATCATGCAGGCACGCAAGGTGCTGGTGGTAGCCAACGGTAAAGCCAAGGCACAGGCCGTCAAGGACGCCGTGACCGGCCCTGTGACCCCTGCCTGCCCCGGCAGCATCCTGCAGCTGCATCCGGACTGCATCCTTGTGGCAGACGAGGAAGCACTGAGCCTGCTGTAAACTCCCAAAGCCAACTTCTTCATTTACCATAACTTTGCTTAAGATCCAACCAAAGCACAGAAAGGGCCGGACTCGTTGCACGGGTTCGGCTCTTTCTGTCAGAAATAAGATTTATTTTGCTATCTTACGCAAAGAGCAACTCCCAAAGAGCCGTCATGGAGATGGTGGGTTCGCCTGCGGCGGGATTTACGCTGAAAATATGCTGAAAAGAGGTCACCCCGATCGGTGGCCTCTTTTTTGCTGCCGCGCGCTGTCTGGCTGCGGCAGCGGATAACAGCAATGTCCATTGCGCTTTGTTTTGCCCGGATGCGCACCCGCAGAAAGCTCTCCCTCGTCAAACTGCCCAAAATATGCCCTTAAAAGTTTACTTGACGCAATTCTCAAATCAATATATAATTGGGTCAGAAACCAATCATAGAAAAGGATGGTTCCCAATGGCGCGCAGATACGACAGCAAGGAAGCAAAACGGCGGATCCTGACCGCCTGTGTCCGGCTTTTTCTGGAAAAAGGCTACACGAACACCAAGGTTGCAGAAATTTTAAAGGAAGCAGATGTTTCCGCCGGGTCGTTCCAGAATATTTTCCGCACCAAGGACGGTGTGCTGACCGAGCTGATCGGCATGATGTTCAGCAGGCAGTTCGGCGCGGTAAGGCCGCTGGCGGCAAACGCCCCCTCGCCGGTGTACCTCTACGCGGTGGAAACGGCTTTGCAGCTGGCGCTGACCGAGCTGAGCGAGAATCTGCGGGATATCTATGTGGAAGCGTACACCTTCCCCGCCACGGCGGAGATCATCCACCGCAGCACCACGGCCGAGCTGCAGGCGGCGTTCAGCGCGTATCTGCCCGGGTGCGCCGAGTGCGATTTCTACGAGATGGAGCTGGGCACGGCTGGCATGATGCGCGGCTACATGGCACGGCGGTGCGACCCCTACTTTACGCTGGAGCGCAAAATACGGCGGTTCCTGAGCATGAGCCTGAGTGCGCTGCAGGTCCCCGCGCAGGAGCGCGAGCAGGTCATCGCTTTTGTGGCGGAGATCGATATGCTTGCCCAGGCGCGGAAAGTGATAGATGCAGTGCTTGCATCGCTGTCCGTACAGTTTGATCTGAAAGGATAACTAGGTTTGATGACAAGGAGGAAGCTCTATGAAAAAACATATAAAACGAATCTCCCTTATGATTGTCTGTATCATCCTTCTCCTTGTCGGAAGCTTCTGTATCTATTATTTTTCCCGCTTCCGCACGCTCTCTTCCATTCAGAAAGTCACTTCTTATGAAGATGGATACAACCTTTATCAGATAGACATCAAATACGATTATGATCTGGATCAGATCATTGACTACGGAATCACAGACAACCAAAGTATGATCGACGCAATTATCAAAGAAGCTCTTCCCCTGCTGCCTGTTAAGATCAAAGCTCCTGATTTCGGATGCACTGCGTTTACAATGACAGATAACCAGAAGCAGGTTCATATGGGCCGAAATTATGATTTTAAGCTGGACACTTCTGCCATGCTTGTGTACTGTACGCCCAAAAATGGTTACAAATCTGTAGCCTTCGCGGCACTTGATAATATTTCTGCCAATACACCTGATGAAAGCATGAAGAAAAAACTTGCCACCTTGACCTCTCCTTTCATTTGCCTTGATGGTATGAACGAAAAAGGTGTTTCTATTGCAGTACTTACTCTGGACAGCGAACCAGTTTTCCAGAATACCGGCAAGCCAACAATCGCAACAACACTGGCTATTCGCCTCGTGTTGGACCGTGCTGCCTCCACACAGGAAGCAGTAGATCTGTTAAAAGAATATGATATGTTCGCCTCCTCCGGTAGAGATTATCATTTCTACATTACAGACGCCTCAGGTGATGGACGAGTCATTGAATACGATTGCGACAGTGAAACCCGAGAACTCGTTGACACCAGATCTGAAGCTGTCACTAATTTCTTTGTCCTGTACAAAGACAAAGTTGCTCCGAATCAGAAGAATGGAATCTACGGACACGGAAGAGAACGTTACGATGCTGTTCTTAAGACTTTTGAAGCAGAAACAGAACATACCAATTCTACCGTATGGAATGCTTTAAAGGCATCTTCCCAGGATCCAAATCCTACTGATATCACAAGTAATACACAATGGTCGATCAATTATAATAATACAGATCTGACTGCCGAGATTGCTCTCCGACGAAACTGGGATGATAAAACGATCTATAATCTAAGTCAAAATAAAATTGAACTTCCGAATTAAAATTCAGAAATAAGTCAAGAGGGGCTGTTGCAAAATAAAAATGCGATAGCGACTTGCGCAAAGAAATAGTGCAAAAACAGAAACCCGGAACCCTTTTTGAGCCGTTTTGGCCCTGAAAAGGTTCCGGGTTTTGTGCATATTTTTTTCAGAGAGCTATTTTGCAACAGTTTCCTTGTTCTGCCCTTAACCCGTATCAAAAGCAATACGGATTATTTCTGCATTTTGACAACCTGCCTATAAATCCCCCATGAACGTTGTGGAATCTTCCAAAGCATCCATGGATGGTTTCTTGCGCCGCATCAAACGTTCAGCTTATTGCAACGAAATTCCATAAAGGCGCATTGCATCTTGTGGAGGTTCTTGCTATACTCTGTATCGAACGCAACTTTATCCGATATAAATGTTGCGCAATTTGCGCAACCAAAGGAGGCCGCTATCATGCAGCAGCTCAGATTACTTCATGGCGGAGACTACAACCCGGAACAGTGGCTGGACCGGCCCGATATTCTGGCGCAGGACATCGAACTGATGAAAAAGGCACACGTTAATACTGTGACGCTGGGTGTGTTCTCATGGTCCACGTTGGAACCGCAGGAGGGGGTATTTGAGCTGGATTGGCTGGCTGACATCATCCATAACCTGTATGCCAATGGAATCTATACGATCCTTGCAACGCCCAGTGCGGCCCGCCCCGCTTGGATGGCGCACAAATACCCCGAGGTGCGCCGAGTCCGGGCAGACCGGGTCCGGGAGCTGTACAACCGGCGGCAGAATTACTGCTATACATCGCCGGTCTACCGGGAAAAAGTCCGCATCATCGACCAGAAGCTGGCACAGCGGTTCGGCAATGACCCGGCTGTCCTGCTCTGGCATATCTCCAACGAGATGAGCGGCGACTGCCATTGCGAGCTGTGTCAGGCTGCGTTCCGCCGCTGGCTCAAGGCACGGTACAACTCTTTGGAAGCCTTGAACAAGGCGTGGAACGCCCGGTTCTGGAGTCACGACTATACCGCTTGGGAACAAATCGAAAGCCCTGCCCCGCAGGGGGAAAATGCCGTGCAGGGTCTTGCGCTGGACTGGAAGCGCTTTGTCAGTGACCGGCATATTGATTTTTTGAAATTTGAGCGTGATACCGTGAAAGAATTTGCGCCGGTTGCAAAGTTCACCGTGAATATGATGTACCGGTTTGATGGCATCGACTATTTCAAAATGTCCAAGGAGATCGACATTGCCAGCTGGGACAACTACCCCACATGGCACAAGCCCAGCGAAACAGTGGAAGAAACGGCGTTGGATACGGCCCTGATGCACGACCTGTATTACTCCATGAAGGGCAGGCCCTTCCTGCTGATGGAATCCAGCCCCAGCTTTACCAACTGGCAGCCGATCTCCAAACAGAAGCGCCCCGGCATTGCGGAGCTTGCGGCTCTGCAGACGGTTGCACATGGTTCGGACAGTGTGCTTTACTTCCAGTGGCGAGCCAGCCGCGGCGCTGAAGAAAAGTTCCATGGTGCAGTCGTCGGCCATGATGGCCGGGAGGATGCCCGTCCCTTCCGGGAAACAGTCGGTGTGGGCCAAAAGCTGGAAGTGCTCTCGGAGATTGCAACAGTCTGCCGCGAGAAGCAGGCGGCGATCGTCCACGATTGGGAAAACAAGTGGGCATTGGAAGGTTCCTGCGGCCCGCGCAATGCAGGGATGGGCTACTGGGACGAGCTGAAGCTGCACTACAATGCTCTTGCGCGGGAAGGCATTGCGGTGGAGTTCGTGAATCAGGAATCCGACCTGACGGGTTATGGTCTGGTCGTTGTTCCGATGGTTTATTTGCTGACCGATGCCTTTGCCCAAAAACTCTGTGATTTTGCCCGGAATGGTGGTACGGTCGTGGTTACATACTGGACCGGTGTGGTGGATGAAAGCGATTTGTGCCGCCTGGGTGACACGCCCTACGGCTTGACCGACTTGCTGGGCCTGCGCCGCACTGAGATCGACGGAATGTATGACGGCGAAACCTGCCGCTGCACCCCGATGGACGATTCCACTTTGCCGGAAACGCAGGCTTCGGTCCTATGCGAGGTCGCAAGTCTGAACGACACCGACCCTGCCACACCGCTGAGCGTTTATGCCGAGGACTATTATGCAAACTGCCCGGCGGTGGCTGTCCACTCCTACGGGGAGGGCCGTGCCTATTATCTGGCAAGTCGGTTCGAGGAAGCGTTCTATCGCGCATTTTATCGTGCTGCTGTAAAGGAAGTCGGCCTGACCCCGGCCTGGCCGGAAGCTCTGCCGGACGGCGTTCTGGCCGCGCGGCGCGGTACGTTCGTCTTTGTACAGAACTGCAATGAACATCCGGTCGAAGTAGGCGGTGTTGCGCTGAACCGTTACGGAACGGCCGTCTGGAAAAACGGCGAGCAGGTCCTGTAAGGCACAAAAATACCAGCTTTCAGCGTTCTGCCAAAAAAGCAGAACGCTTTTTGTTTGCTTTCATACTTGACAAAGCGGGCTTACCCCGGTATGCTGGGGTGGCGCATTGTTGCGCAGTTCTGTGAAAAGGAGAGGATATCCTGTGGCTGCAAAGGAAACCGAAAAAATGACGATCGAGCAGGTGGCTGATGCGCTTGGCGTTTCTAAAACAACGGTATCGCGTGCACTTTCCGGCAAGGGACGCATCAGCGAGGCGACCCGCACCAAGGTGTACGCCTATATGGGGCGTACCCGCTCCGAGCCTGTTTCTGCACAGAGCGGCGAAAAGCTGCGCACTAACAATATTGCCATGGTCGTACCGCAGCGGTTTATTGCGCTGGATCTGCCCTTTTTGCGCAAGTGCATGGGCGGCATCTGCACCATGGCAGACCAGCGCGGCTATGACCTGATGCTTTGCTACGCCTCCAACACCGAGTATTCACAGCTGCAGCGGCAGCTGGCCAACCACAAGGTGGACGGCGTGATCCTGACCTACGCCATGGCGGATGATCCCTGCATCGAACTTTTGCGGCAATACAAGACACCTTTTGTGCTCATCGGACGCAGCGAGGACAAGACCATCCCGCAGGCAGACAACGATCAGGTCGCGGCTGCCTGCGAGATGACACGCATCCTTTTGCAGCTGGGCGCCAAGCGGATCGCGCTGCTGGTGGGCAGTACCATCTACGCCGTCAACACCGACCGCATACGCGGTTATCTGCGTGGATTCGCGGAATTTGGTGTGCCAGTAGACCAGCGGCTCGTTCATTCCGGTGTGGAATCTGCCGGGCAGACGCTCGATGCACTGGAGGCTGCGCTGGAGCAGAAGGCAGATTGCATCCTTTGCGGCGATGATGAGATCGCCTTTGAGGTCATGCGGGAGCTGCGGACGCGGCATATCCTCGTGCCCAACGATCTGCGAGTGGCCAGCCTGTACGACAGCTCCATGCTTGCCAGCATCACGCCGTCTGTTTCGGCGGTGCAGTACGATGCCGAGCAGCTGGGCAAGACCGCCTGCCGGATGCTGCTGGACCGGCTGGCCGGAAAAGAGATCGTCATGCGGCAGCTGGAAGGCCATCAGGTCATCCTGCGGGATTCTACCAAGTGGAGGGAACGCTCCCACAGCATCAAATAACGCGCTTTTTGTGCCTGCTCCTTTCCCGGAGCGGGCATTTTTGCTCTTTGCATGGCAAAGGTTGCGCTAAAGTTGCGCACTTTTGCCCATGTATCCTAATTTTACCGTCACTTTTTCCGGTTTCGACTCAACAATACCGTGAATTTCGTCCATTGACGTGAGCAAAAGAATGCGGTATCCTATGGGTACAGAAAAACAGCTGCTTGGATGTGCGCAACTTATAAGCGCAACAAAGAGCAGCCGAAGATTTCAGATTGAGAACGAAGGAGAACTGGATCATGAAAAAGCTGATTTCCCGCCGTAAATTCCTTGCTGCTATGGGTACGATGGCTGCTGCCGGTGCGCTGACCGCCTGCGGCGGTTCTTCCTCTGGCACCGCTTCCTCTGCTGCCGCTTCCAGTACGGCTGCCTCTGCTGCGGAGAGCTGGGGTGATGTGAAGCTGACCATGTGGGGCGCAGAAGAGGATCAGACCATGCTGCGCGAGATGGCAGATGCTTTCATCGAGCAGAATGCAGATAAGGGCAATGTGACCATTGAGATCGGCGTGCAGTCTGAGTCCAGCGCAAAGGACACCGTTCTGGCTGACCCGGAGTCTGCCGCAGACGTTTTTGCCTTTGCCGATGACCAGCTGAACGAGCTGGTGAATGCCGGTGCGCTGCAGGAAGTACTGCTGAACCCGGACGACGTGAAGAGCCGCAACCTGCCCGGCTCTGTGAGTGCTGCCACCATGAACGACAAGCTTTACGCCTACCCCATGACCGCCGACAACGGCTACTTCCTGTACTATGATGCAAGCATTCTGAGCGCCGAGGACGTGCAGAGCGTGGACACCATGCTGGAAAAGGCTGCAGCTGCCGGCAAAAAGTTCATGATGAGCGTGAACGACGCATGGTACATTTACAGCTTCTACGCCGGTGCCGGTCTGGTGGCTACGCTGGCAGATGACGGTATCAACACCGTCTGCAACTGGAACGAGGCTCCCGGCGCAGACGTAACGCAGGCCATTCTGGATATCACCGCAAACCCCGGCTTCAAGTCCGGCGCAGATGCTGATATCGTTTCTGCCATCAAGGACGGCAGCTGCTGCGCCGCCATCTCCGGTACTTGGAACGCCAGCACCGCCGAGGAGGCTTGGGGCGAGGGCTACGCCGCCACCAAGCTGCCGACCTACACCCTGAACGGCGAGCAGGTCCAGATGGGCTCCTTCTCCGGCTACAAGCTGGTGGGCGTCAACCCCCACAGCGCCAACGTGGGCGTTGCCATGATGCTGGCCGACTTCATCACCAACGAGGACAACCAGATCAAGCGCTTCAACGACCGCAAGCTGGGCCCCTCTAACATCAACGCAAACTCCACCGAGGCTGTGCAGTCCGCACCCGCCATTGCCGCACTGGCTGAGCAGAGCTCCTACGCTACCCTGCAGCGGGTAGGCGCAAACTACTGGAGCTCCGCCGCAAGTCTGGGCGAGATCCTCGCCTCCGGCGACACGCAGGGCAAGACCACGCAGCAGCTGATGGATGACGCTGTGGCCGGCATCACCGCACCTGTGGCACAGTAAGTTCCGGTTTTTCCCGGCGGGCACGCAGCAGAATGCGGTGTGCCCGCTTTTTATCGCAATACAAGAAATCGGCGTCAACCTAACATCCTGTTTGCTATAACCCCCTCTGCATACCAAGAAAGGAGTTGACTTCTGTGGCAGAAATGGTCCTTACACCGCCCTTGCGGGCAGATGGCCGGGAGCCGAATTTCCTTCAGAAGTTCGGTCACGCATTTGTTCACGGAGATATTTTTACAAAGCTGTCCCTCTTTGTCTGGGGTCTGGGCTACATTGGCCACGGCCAGCTTATCAAGGCACTGCTGGTAACGCTGGTGCAGGGGCTGGGACTGTATTTTCTGGGCACTTCCGGCATTCCTGCGCTGAAAAAGTTCGGCACGCTGGGCACAGTGCAGATGGAGATGCAGTTCAACCCCCTTACCTTAAAGAACGAGGTCAACAACTACGACAACTCGTTTGCCATCCTGCTGCTCAGCGTGATCGCACTGGTGGTCATTGTAACGCTGATCGCTGCTGCCATGCTGGTGGTGCAGAGCAATTACGCGTTACAGGCGCAGAAGGCCGCTGGCAAAAAGCCCAACAATTTCCGGCAGGATATCACCTTGTACCTGAACGAAAAGTTCTACGTTACCCTGCTCACCCTTCCGGTGCTGGGTGTTGTGGTGTTCACCATCATCCCGCTGTTCATTTTGATCGCTGTTGCCTTTACCAACTACGATCAGCAGCATATGCCTCCCGCCGCCCTGTTTACATGGGTGGGGCTGGCTAACTTTGCTTCTCTGTTTGGCGGGCAGTCGCTGAGCCTGACCTTCAGCTACGCCTTTGGCCGGGTGCTCAGCTGGACGTTGGTGTGGGCCTTCTTTGCCACCTTCACCAACTTCTTCGGCGGCGTATTTCTGGCCATGCTCATCAACAACAAAAAGACCAAGTGCCAAAAGCTCTGGCGCACATTGTTCATCATCACCATTGCGGTGCCGCAGTTCGTCACCCTGCTGCTGGTGCGCAACTTCTTCTCGGATGCCGGCATCTTCAACACCATGATGGCCAATGCAGGCGTGACCGATTTTTTAAAGGCCATCGGTCTGCTGGGGCAGAACATGAACCACATTCCCTTCCTGACCGATCAGCATTGGGCTAAGTTCATGATCATCCTCATCAACATCTGGGTGGGCGTGCCCTACCAGATGCTCATTGCCACCGGTGTGCTGATGAATATTCCCACCGATATACTGGAGGCCTCCACCATCGACGGTGCCTCGCCGCTGCAGAGCTTCATCCACATCAAGCTGCCCTACCTGCTCAGTGTGCAGGGGCCGGCACTGGTTACGGATTTTGTGCGCAACGTCAACAACTTCAACGTCATCTATCTGCTCACGCAGGACGTTTATATCACCAAGGATCAGGCGCTGGCTTCCTCCAGTGCAAAAGAGGTGGATCTGCTGGTCACATGGCTGTTCCGCCTGACGCAGGAGCAGTACAACTACAAGATGGCCGCCGTCATTGGCATTATGGTGTTCATCATCTGTGCCGTGTTCACGCTGGTATGCTTCCGGTTCCTCAATAAAAAGGAGGCGACGTTCTCTTGACACAGACAACTGTTTCTCCGGCACGCCGGGCAGAGACCGCAGCGCAGCTGCGCCGCGGGCGTATCCTCCGCACAGTCCGCAGCATCCTGCGGCATCTGCTGCTGGCCCTGCTGGCAGCTATCTGGCTGGTACCCATTCTGTGGCTTCTGGTCACTTCCTTCTCCACAGACCGGGGCATCAATGTGCGACAGTTCTTCCCGGCCAGTTACACACTGCGCAACTATGTCAACATTCTGTTCCACCCGGACTCTGTGGCGCAGTTCCCGCGCTGGTTTACCAACACCCTTGTGGTGGCCTGTTTCAACTGCGTTATCTCCACCTGCTTTGTGCTGATGGTAGCCTACGCGCTGAGCTGCTGCCGCTTCAAGGGGCGCAAGCTGATCCAGAACCTTTCTGTCAGCGTCAACCTGTTCCCCGGCGTGCTGGCAATGATCGCCGTCTATTTCGTCCTGAAATATCTGAATCTGACCAACTCCTATGCCGGTCTTATCATGGTCTATGCCGGTTCGTCCGGTCTGGGCTATCTGATCTGCAAGGGCTTCTTTGATACCATCCCCATCTCCCTGCGGGAAGCCGCCAAGCTGGACGGCGCATCCGATGCCCGTGTGTTCTTTCAGGTCGTTCTGCCCATGTCCAAGCCGATCCTGGTCTATACCATCATCAGCTCTTTCATGGTTCCATGGACCGATTTCGTGATGGCAAAAATGATCCTGAATTCGGGCGTCTCTGCCGACTGGACAGTGGCTATCGGTCTGTATAATATGCTGCAAAAGACCCTGATCAACAATTACTTTGCGCTCTTCTGTGCAGGCGGTGTGCTGGTGTCTATCCCCATCTCCATCCTGTTTGTCATCATGCAGAAGTTCTACGTCGAGGGCATCACCTCCGGCGCGGACAAGGGTTAACACGTTATTCTCTTTCTCCTTCACCATAAAAGCAATCCCCACAGTCCTTTTTGTGGCTGTGGGGATTGTTTTTTCTCAATAGCGGCAGGAAAGCGGTTTGTTCATGGTGAACCTCATTTCTATATTAAACGGTGTCTGTTCGGTTGTCCTAAACCCTGCCATAAAACCGGCATCGAGCAGCTGACCTATCTCATGCTCATCCGGTCGCTGGACGAAAAGGAGCTTGCCACCGAAGAGTTTGAGAGCATGGCGGGCGAGAAGATGGAGCACCTCTTCCCCGCCAGTGCGGCAGGCCAGTCCATGCGGTGGAGCAAGTTCAAGGATAAGGACTCCCGTGAGATTTTCCTCACCATGCAGCAGCGGGTGTTCCCGGCCATCAAAAAGATGAAGTACGGCCGCCTGCCGGATTTTGACGAGAACGGTGAGCTGATGGAAACCATTGATGCCGTCCGGGAAAATGCGGTCCACGTGACGGCGTGATACGGCGGAATGCAGAGCGCAGCAAAAAATGTGACCGGGAAGAAGGTCCACCGGCTTTACAATTGCCGGAAAAGGCGGTATTCTTTATTTATGACAAACATCCGCAGGAGGAAACCATGGACATCCGCCAGCTGCACTACTTTCTGGTATTGTGCGAAGAAATGAATTATACCCGGGCCGCACAGCGGCTGTTTTTATCGCGGCAGGCGCTGCGGCAGAGCATCTCTGCGCTGGAAGCGGAACTTTGCGGGCCGCTGTTCCTCAGTGCCCACCACAAGCTTACCCTCACCGACCGCGGCATGAGCCTGCAGCGCCATGCCACCCCGGTGGTGGAGCAGTTCCAGCAGATGCAGGCCGCCCTGCGGGCCGAGATCCAGTCGGCCCAGCCGGTGCACATCGGCATCAGCGTGGCGCTGGTGCCGGACTACCTGCCTGGGCTGGAAACGCAGCTGGACAAGTTCCGCCAGCAGTACCCTCATGTGGAGATGCGGTTCCGCCTGCTGGACAACGACGCTGTGGCCGATGCCGTGGAGCAGGGCGAGCTGGACGCCGGTCTGGTCATCGACCTGGGCTGTGCGGCCCCGGTACTGGCCCGCACCACCCTGCGGGCCGACCCTGCCTGCCTGCTGGTGCCCCGCGGTCACCCCTTCTGGGACCGGGAAAGCATCCCGCTGGCCGACCTGCGGGGGCAGCGGGTGCTGCTGCCCAGCCTGCGGCAGGACCTGTTCAGTCCGCTGTGGTCGGCCTGTGCCCGGGCCGGGTTTGCGCCCAACGCCGAGATCGGCCCCAGCTTTTACCAGGCCTATTATCTGGTGCAGGAGCAGCTGTGCACCTGCCTGACCCGCTACGAGCCCGGTGCCCGGCGGGAGCTGGACCGGGTGCGGGATGTGTTGTTGGAGGACCTGCCCCCGCTGTGCGTATCGCTGGTGCAGCGCCGGGACTATACCTCGGCCTACATCGACCTGCTGCGCAGCTACCTGATGGAGGTGCTGGGCGGGGCCGCCTCGCTGCCGCCGCGCCGGGGCCGTCCGGCCAAGCCCTTCTACAACTTCCCGGTGCTGTCCAGCACGGCGGCAAAGCCTGCCGCTCCGGTGCACCCGGCCCCTGGCACCCAGCTGCCCTTTGCGGGTGCGACCAACTTCCGGGAGCTGGGCGGCTATCCGGCCGATGAGGGCAAGACCGTGCGCTGGGGCCAGATCTGGCGCGGCGTGTGCACCGCGCGGCTCACCGACCCGGCGGACCGTGCCCGGCTGGATGCGCTGGGCTTGCGGCTGATTCTGGACCTGCGCAGCACTGCCGAGGCCCAGGCCGAGCCGGACTATGTGCCGGACGGTGCCCGGCTGGTGCAGATCTGTGCCCTGTGCGGCGACGACGGCCATGAGATCAGCTTTGCCCCCGGTGACATCGAGCGCATGATGCACACCGCCCGGGAGGGCGAGAACATCCTGTACCGGATGTACCGACAGATGCTGTTCGGCAACAAGGCCTTCAAGGAGCTGTTCCGGGCGCTGGAAGCCGGCGAGACGCCCATCCTGTTCCACTGCTCTGCCGGCAAGGACCGCACCGGCGTGGCCGCCATGCTGATCCTGCTGGCGCTGGGTGCGTCCGACGAGACGATCTGCGCGGACTTTGTGCAGACGAATGTCTGCCGCAAGGCCGAGATCGACGCCCTTCTGGCGGGCCACGCGGAAGAGATCGCCGCCGACCCGTCCAAGCGGATGCGGTTCTGCACACAGGCGGGCGTGGATCCGGGTGCGGCACCCTATGTGCTGCAGGTCATCCGGGAAGCGTGCGGCAGCGCGGAGGAGTATCTGGCCCGGGAGTACGGCCTGACTCCCGCCCGGCGGATGCGCCTGCGGAGGATGTATCTGGAATAATGATGCAGAATGAGCCCCGGTGTATGCAGATGCACCGGGGTTTTTGCGGCATAAAATCGGCCATGTGCACAAAAAATATGCGGCGGGAGCCGGTTTTCCCTTGACAAGCGTGCAAATGTTTCGTAATATAATTAGTAGTATGGAATAAAAGACGCTGTGTGCAGGTCGTCCCCGTGACCGGAGTTTCTCCACAGGCGAAGCGCGCCTGTTTTATATAAGCCAGAACCGGATAGAAAAAAGCCGCAATGCCCGTGCAGGGTCTGCCTGCGCGTGTGATTTTTGTTGTCACTTTTTGCATGGAAGGCTCCCTTATAGATCGTTGCCCACAGCCTGCCGCACAGCGTCTCCTGCTTGTTTGAACCTGAATGAAAAATCAGAACAAAGGAGAGTGAACACGATGACCGCGATCGAAGTGATCGTGGCCCTGATCGTGGGTGTTGTCGGTGCAGCTGCGGGCTATTTTGTTGGTTACAACAACCGGAAAAAGACCGCCGAAGCACAGATCGGCAGCGCCGAAGCCGAGGCGACCCGCCTGGTGAACGAAGCGATCAAGACCGCAGACCAGAAGCGCAAGGAAGCGGTTCTGGAAGCCAAGGACGAGGCCTTCAAGCTGAAGGCCGAGGTCGATGCCCAGAAGGCAGAGGCCGACAAGGAGATCAAACAGCGCCGTGCTGAGATCAGCCGTCAGGAAAACCGCATTGACCAGAAGGAAAATGCCCTGGACCGCAAGACCGAAGCCCTGGAGCGCAAGGAAGAGGATCTGAAGAAGCGTACCGCCGAGGCCGACGCCCGTCTGGCCGAGATCGACGCCCTGCGCGCCAAGGAGATGGAGCGTCTGGAAACGCTGGCCGGCCTGAGCCAGGAGGACGCCCGCGAGGTGCTGCTGCACAAGGTGGATGAGGAGCTCACCCACGAAAAGGCCGTGCGCATTGCCGCCTATGAGACCGACCTGAAGGAGAACTGCGACAACATCGCCCGCAACCTGATCGGTCAGGCCGTGAGCCGCTGCGCCGCCGACCACTGCAGCGAGACCACCGTGAGCGTGGTGCCGCTGCCCAGTGACGAGATGAAGGGCCGCATCATCGGCCGTGAGGGCCGCAACATCCGTGCGCTGGAAACCGCCACCGGTGTGGACCTGATCATTGACGATACCCCGGAGGCCATTACCCTGTCCTCCTTCGACCAGACCCGCCGCGAGG
>ERZ772880.1207-NODE-1207-length-22680-cov-4.943779_pt1 | contig 22680 bp, 18 predicted proteins | sample MGYA00580577_ERZ772880 | MGnify/ENA primary metagenome ERZ772880 (study PRJEB29015, sample SAMEA2737705) | human gut metagenome | biome: human gut; feature: human-associated habitat; material: faeces | place: China | collected 2012 ... | reverse complement strand
GTCCAAACTGACGCCATAGACATCCTCGTAGTGGAGTGCGCTGCGGTTGGACGCGGCCCAATCGTACTCCCGGAAGGCGTCGGCCGCCGCGGGGTAGTCATAGCGGATGCCGATGTAGAGCGTGTCCCCGGTATCCGAATCGCGCCAAAAAGCGTCCGTTCCAACGGACTTTAGCTCCTGCTCCCCGTAGTAGGTCATGATCGTGTTCAGCTTCGAGCAGCCGTAAAAGGCACGCGTACCAATGACCGGAGCCAGCGGCAATTCGGCGGTGGTCAACGCCGTGCATCCCTCAAACCAGTACGCAAGGTCTGGAATCGTCAACGCTTCCATATCGTCATACCAGACTTCCGTGATTTGTTCCCGATATTCCCCCCACGGCTGGTCATCTGCGCTGGTAAAGACGGGCGCTTCGCCGCTGCCAGAAATGGTCAGCCAGCCCTTTTCATCCAGCGACCAGCGAATGCCGCTGTTCTGGATCGTGCCGCTGGCGATCGTATCACTGGCCGCAAACGCCGAAATGCTCAGGGAGAGCATCATGCAGAGGACAAGCAGAAGTGCTGTGATTTTTCTGAATTTCATAGCTTAACCCTCCATGACGGCGGCGATGGTGAACACAATCGTCGCTGCGTTGATGTTCGTGACCGCTTCACTCGCGGAAACCTTTGCCTTGTAGCGGATGGCGAGATTTTTCTCGGCGGCAATCACCGGGAACGCGCCGTCCACGAGGGCCAAAGCGCCCGCGCTCTTGGTCGAGCAGCCGTTGATGGACAGCGCGATGCTGTTTTTTCCTGCGCTGAAATCATCGAAATTGCCGATTTCAAACGTACCTGCCTGCACGTCAACCTTTGTGACTTTAATTGCGCCGATCTTTCCAGTATTTGTGATAGCGGCGTTATTTGCACAAACGACGTAGCCATCTACCAGCGACACAGGCAGGCAAGCCGGAACCGTACACGAAATCGGAGAAACCGTATTGACCACGGTGAGCGTTATCGGCACGCGCGCCTCGGTCGTTTCCGCTGCCGACGCAGGCACGGGAAGCGCAAAAATGAGCGCCAGCGCCAGAAGCAGCGCCGCCGCTTTCTGATAGGTTTTCATCACATTACTGCACCTCCTTGGGCCAAAGATACGCCGTGTGCAACGTCAGCTCTGTGTTCAGCGTGCCGATCTGCTTGCCGTCACGGAACGCAGTTACAATGACTGTGGAGTCCACATTGCCGAACTCCGGCGCTTCCAGCAACGTCAATGTCGAGATGGATTTTCCAGCGGCAAGCTCAAAAGCGTCGGCAATCAGTGTATTGTCCTTGTTGCGGCGAATCTCAATTTTGTAGGTATCCGATTTGCTGTTGTTGACGAACTCAGCCTTTACGGATTGTTCTCCGACCAGAGCATATAGATGAGCAGGAGCAGTAAGAGCAATCTGATTGTCCGCGACGATGGCGTTGAGCTGCTTTTGCGCTTCACGCAGTCCGCTGACATCGTAAAAGATGATTTCGGTTTCTTTGTTCTGCTTCGCGCGCTCGGTAATTCTGGCTTTGATGGTGTCGATGACGGCTAGCGTACTGTCGCGGTCATAAATGACCTTGACCGCATCGTCTACGCGGGCTACGACAACAGCGGGCATATTCGTGCCGTTGTTGCAGTAAACGGCTGCCGTGCCGCCGCCCCAGACGAGTAGCCGACCTTTGACGGTCACGTTATCGAGCGTGATTTTACCGTCTGCCGCACCGCAGCCAACAATCAAATCGCCGTCCACGGTCATATCTTTTAGCGTCACATCGTCGGTGCGAATCAGAACGCTGCCTTTAATGTCCTTGTCGTAAGTGCCTTTGGACACAATGTAAGTGCCAATGATGTTGTAAAAAATCTGCGCAAATTCTGATCTGGTGATGTTGTCCAGCGGCGCGAGAATTTTTCCTCTGCCGTGGATATAGCCAGCACCTACCATCGCGCGCACATAGGGCAGCGCCCAGTTAGAAATCTCGCTGCGGTCAGAGAATGCGGACAAATCCGTTTTGGAATACGAATCGTAGTTCAGCTCCAACGCACGGGCAACAACCGTCATGGCTTCCTGCCGGGTGATGGGCGAATCTGGTGCCATAGACGAGTTGGAACGACCGTTGTAAGTACCCATCTGGACGGCGAGCGCAACATCTTTGTAATACCACTTGGATTTTGCAACGTCCTTATACTGCGAAATATCCGCCGCCTTGTAGCACCCGAACGAGCGGTTGATGATCGCGGCCATTTCAGCTCTAGTCATATCGCCGTTCGGGTCAAGCATCGTGCTGGATTTGCCGTACAAAAGTCCGTTGTCCACGGCAGCGCTCACGGCATCCGCGTACCACGCAGTACGGTCAAAATCCTTGAAATCCGTAGCTTTGCGGTTCATCGCGCCCGTCGCCGATGCGCTGACCGCCAGCGACAGGCACGATGCCACGGCAAGAATCATTGCGAGGATTCGTTTGTGTTTCATGTTGAAGTCCTCCTGTTAGAATTTAAGGGGAACGCTTTGGGCGTTCCCCTTGGATGAATTGCGATCAGACTGCATCCCAAGCGATAATGAACAGGACGCTTGCGATAGCGGTGTTGGTCACAGCTTCGGAAACCGGCGTTACGATTGCATCATAGCTAATCCCGATGGAGTTCGCGGAGGTATCCCCCACGCCGCTCATGAAGCAGCCTTCGACCGCAGAATCCAGAAGTGTCTGCTTGCTGGCGTTCTTGCTGTCGGTCATCTTCTTTTCGCCGTTGCCGAGGGAAATCTGGAAGCCGAACTTGTTGGCGTTGACCTTTTCGTGGGCAAGGGTAGCCTTGTCACCGAACGCAGCCAGCGACCAGCCCTGTGCAGCTTCGATGGAGACGTTTGCAACCTTGACCGCGCCGAAGCTGTTGTTGACGATCTTGGCGTCCGTAGCGGTGGAAACTGTGCCGTCCGTGCCAACGGCGATGGGCAGGACGGTCGGGACGGTGACGCTCATTTTGGTGGCTGCCGGATCGCCGCCGATGCTGCCGTCTGCGGTGCTGGACAGCGTGACGCTGGATGTACCCGTGCCGCCCGAAGCGTCCACGGTGTTGGCAGCAGAGGCGGAAATGGCGAGGGACGCGAGCATGCAGATGGCGAGGATGAGGGAAAGAATCTTCTTGGTGTTTTTCATAGTTAAAATCTCCTTATTTTTGATAATCAGTTTTTGATGGTAATGTTGATGATTGCCCCGGCCGTGCCGATGATTTCGCCACTGACCGGATCAAGGTTGTGGAACATAGCTGTGCATTCGTATGTGCCAGCCGGAAGCTCCACATCAAGGGCGGCTCGTTCGATCTTGCTGCCAACAGGAATCGCTTTGCTCTGGTAGATCTGTTCACCGGTGTCGTTGCGGATGAACTCGACCTGCTGGGGATAGTTGTTGATCGATTCATTTACGATCATGACATTGCCCTCTGATGCGCCGTTTTCAAAATACGGTGCGGTGTTCATGCTGATGTTGATCATGCCCTCCGCGACCTTTTCATTCAGCTTCTCCGCAATTTCTTCGGGGCTGAGATTATCCCAGCCACCCTCGACGGCGGACGAATCATAAATGATCCCGGATTTGCTGTCTGCAAGCGCCGCATTTGCGGGCTTATGCAACAGCTTGACCGCGAGGAAAATGCCCGCGCCGACCAGCAGGACGAGGAAAATGACCGCGTAGACGGTAATGTCCTTCGAGCGTGTTTCACGAGGGGCGTCAACGTATTCTTCTTTGGCTTTCATAGAGAAAACTCCTTTTATAGTTTAGTACCGTCAGGGAGGCACCCTCAGACGGCGCAGCAGCGGTTCCAGTGCGGACGCTGCAAGGAATGTGAAATCAGTCATAGGCAGAACGCTGCCAAATTACAGGTTCCGCTTGATGATCCGTGTGATAATGCCGACGGCAACGCCGTGTTCTTCATCCAGCCGCGTGACCGCAAAGCTGACGTCATCCTTCTTACCGGGCATCCGGGAATCGTAGCAGGTGTGTGCAATGGCGTTGACGCCGTTGTTCAGGCGGATATACACAACACCGCCGCGAAGATCTGTGACCTTGCCGGCGTACTTGCTCTGTACCTGACACTTCTTCAAATTGTCCACGCTGGTTTCGGAAAACGTGCTGCGGATATCTGCCCGGATGGAAAGATGCTCGGCATCCTCGCCGCTGATCTCCTGCACGCGGACCAGAACCCGGTCGCCGACACTGTAAAGGTCGCGGACGTCGGACACCCACTGCCAAGAGAGGTCACGGGCAAAGATGGCACATTCAATGCCAAAGGCTTCGACGCGCAGCACCTTCTCTGCGACGGCGATCACGCGCGCCTCGACCAGACGGCCGGGATAGATGTAGGGGTTTCCGGAAACATCTTTGCCGAGATAGAATGTCTGCCGTTTGCGGAGCATGGCTTCCCGGCGGCTGGCAACGGCGCTGTGTGTGGTCGAGTCAATGCCCTTGACGATGAAGTCGATCTCCGCGCCGAGCATCGTGCCAAGAATGCGGTTCAGCCGATTCATGTAGTCGGCATACGCTCTGCCGGACGGCATCCGTTCCTCCAGCACAAGCATTTCACGGATCGGGATGGCGATGCGGAAGCCACGAAAACTGACTGTCGCCAGCGTCTTTCCGCCTGTGGTCTGCTCAATACCGTCCAGCGTGCCGGTCAAGATCCGCCGTGTCCGGTAGGCGTTGCGGATCTCGTGCCAGAGTTCGTCCGTGGCTTCGGCCTCGCTTTTGATGCGCGTTCTGGCGGTGATCGTCAGAACCGCGCCATTGTGCGGCATCGGCGGAGAATCGGCGCGCGGAGGTTCAGGTGGCAGTTCCTCTGAGGGGATGGTCAGCGCCGGTTCTTCCTCGGAGGGCATCGGTTCCGCTTCGTCAGACGGAGCAGGCTGCGGATCTTCCTGCGCGGGAGCTTCGTTCAGCGCCTGAAGAAATTCCGTGTATTCCTCCGACGGCGTATCATCCTCCGGTGCGCTTTCATCGGGCGGGCTTTCTGTGGGGATGGGTTCCACCACCGGTTCGGTGAGCGGTGCGTCGGGAAACTCCTGCGTTTCAGCGGAAAGCAGGTCGTCCTGTTCGCCGCTGTCCGGGGCAGGTAATTCCTTTTTTCTGGGCATGGGTCATTCCTCCTTTTTTGGTTTGGATAAAATGGATTCCTTGCTGGTGGTTATGATCTTCTGCTTTTTTGCAGGAGTATCCTTTTGGGGCGCTGGGGTAGTGCGCGGAACAGGGGCGGCAGGTGTTGGAGACGCTTCGCTTCTCCAGTGCGGAATATGTGCCGCCGCTTTGTCCGGGCGCAGCTTCTTTGCTTCATAGTGCTTGGAGTAGTCAAATTTATCGACCTCCAGAATATTGCGCCCACGGATAATGACGAGCGCCTTATCCACGTCCAGCCGCAAAACTTCATCCATCGTGAGCAGCCGCCTGCGGCCGACACCGCTCGTTTCGCGGTATTCCGGGGTGTAGTTGGAAATGCGCCATGTACCAAGCTGTTTGGCCTGACTGGTCACGGCGACACTTGCCTCGCCGGAGCGTGAGGAAATGAACTCTGCCGTCAGTGCATCCGTACAGCCAAGGAACAACTGCACGTCGCAGTTTCCGAGAATTTCCTGCCATTGGTTGTTGGGATAGCGGTTTTGCAGACCGGCGAGATTCTGGAACACGCAGGACATACTGATGTTCCGGGAACGGATCACGGAGATTTTTCGGCTGAGATCGGGGATAACACCGCAGGCGCAAAGCTCCTCGCCGAGCACATGAACGGGAACCGGCAGACAGCCGCCCGGACAGTTCTGGTCGGCGTAGCGGACGAGTTTGATAAAAATGAACGACAGAAACAGCGAGGACAGGAAATCAAAGGTACTGTCCTGATCGCTCGTGATGCAGTAATAAGCGCACGGCTGCTTGCCAGGTAGTTCCAGATCGATCTCATCATGGCTGGTGATGGCGCGGATGTCTGCATTTTGAAACACCTGCAGCCGGGAACCAAGACCGATAATGACGCCGCCGCGCACGCTCTCCGAGGATTGCCGAAAGATGCTGTATGGCGCTCTGGCTGGATGCCCCAGCGGGAGCGCGTCAAACAGCTCGTTCAGTTCCTTTTCCGAGCAGCTTACAAGCAGCTGATACGCTTCGCCAATGTTTCGCCGTTCCGGTGGATAGCTGCGCTCGACAAACAGGACGAGCGCCTTGAGAAGATTCATCTCGGCACTGTCCCAGAAGTGGTCGCCCCGGTCGCTGCCTGTGTTGCGGATGATAACGTCGCAGAAAAGCTGCGCCATCAGCTCCTGCCCGTCGATCTCGGACAGGCAGTTCCACGAATCTGACGACGCAGGCGTGACCAAGTTGAACACGCGCACGGTATAGCCCTGATCGCGCAGATAGGCGCTTGTTTTTTCGTATAGTTCCGATTTCGGATCACAGATGACCAGTGAGCTTTTCCGTGCCGCGCATTGAAGAATCATGTTGACACAGAATGCGCGTGTCTTTTTCGAGCCGCTTGCGCCGTAGACAGCAAGATTTCCATTAAAGCGTGTTTTCTCCGGGATGCAGACCACGCGACCATCCACTTCACCGAGAATCGTACCGTGGTGCTTGCGCAGGTCCGGTACAAAGTCGAGTACCTGTCCGGCTTCTTTTGGATTGAGAAAACCGGCGGTTCCGTAGGTTCCCTTGTGGGAATATGTCAGGTTCCTGGTCTTGTCGTACTGCCCGTCGCCGCCGGCGCCCATGTGCATGATCGCCACGACAAGAAGTACGATTGCCGCCAGAAAGATGCCCATGCCGTACAGACCGTATGGAAAGAGGAACACGAACTGCAGGCAGACGCCGAACGCGGCGTCCGGCATCGGCGGCGAGGTGCTGCTATACGGCGTGCCGCCTTCGGCTGCCCATGCCTGATAGTTGTAGATGAACTGCGCAAGATAGCCGCCCGCATAGAAAAGCGCGGCCAGCGCGACGGGCAGAAAACAGGCCAGCGTGATCTTCTGTTTCTTATTGATGGAGCATCATCCTTTCATAAGCGGCAAAGTCGATGCTTGTAATATTGACCTGCGCACCGAACGCCTCCCGCAGCGCCTCTGCCTGATAGTCAAAGCAGAGGATGCTGCCAGTCTGGTTCCGCAACGTCAGCGCACAGCGGAACCGGTGCAGCCTTGGCAGATCGCAGAGATACGAAAACAGGACGGGCGACCCGTCCTGCTCCAGAGCGTCATGTTCAATTGGCAGTGTCGGAGAGGGTAGCAGGAGATTTTCGGAGAGAATGTCGTTCAAATGCTCCTGTATATCCGGTTGACATAACTGAAACGCGCTGACTTCTCCAAAGTGGTCGAGCGTCAGAAAATAGAAATGCGGATAACTGCCATCCAAAAGGAAATGGTTCTGCGTCATGTCATTCAGGATTGCAGGTATCTGCATGGGAGAACTGCCGAATACAATGCCGCTGATCGTGAACTGTGTATTGCGGCAGAATTCTGTCTGCAAAACAGCTTTTAATCGGATCTCGGCGTTATATGCCCATCTCGGAAAGGTCGAAGCCATGTTGTAGATCGGGAAGATGGCTTGTTCTGTGAACAGCACGCCCGTCATGCGGGAATTGCGGATTTTGGTGCAAAGACTGCCGAGAGATTTGAACTCGCGGGAGGAATAGTAGACCGGAAATAGAGTGGGATTTGAGCGCCAGTCCTGAATGGACGGCTTTTCCCACGGCAGCGACGGGATTTGCGCGTTGTGCAGGATCAAAAGCGTCTCGGCCATCCGGTGCAGCCGCAGCCGGCGCTCTGGTTCGGACTTCAAAGAACTTGTCTCGGACGCACCTGTAAGAAAGGGCGTAAGGTCAAATGGATATTTTTGAAGCAGCAGCTGTTTGGCGCTTGCGGTCAGCCTGAGTCCACGCAAACCGTTCTTGGTATACGAACGGAGCAGCCCGTCCTTTTTGAGCTTGCCGATCACGCTTTCGATATAGCTGCAGCCGCCCGGAAAGTGGCCGGAAAAAGCAGCCGGGAACTCGCCGGAGACGGCAATGATCTGCAGTACAAGAAGCGGAAGCGTGCCATCAGTGGGAAGTTGTGTCGGATTCATAAAAGTGACCTCTTTTACCGTATCGGCTCTTAACTTCGGTAATTTTTGCGCTGTCGGTCAAGTGAAAACGCCTGCTGTTTCAAGGGAAAACACCATGCGCGGCGGTATCTGAAAAAGAAGGACGAAAAATGCTTAAAAATCCGACATGGTTTCCAGCGCATTTTGATGCTCTTCCAGCCAGCCCGGAAACATATCTTGATCCATTACAAAGAGCTTTGTGACATCTTCCTCGCCTAACTCCGTGGTGTTATAGACGTTGCACAAAAGCCCATTGTCATCCATCATAAGATAGGCGCAGACAACGTCCAAAATCTGCTTCATTTCCAGATTGTCATAGTCCCGGATGCGGCCGCGTCCGCCAGATACCGCATAGATATGGCAGAAGCAGATGATGCACGACTCAAAATGGGAAAGAGGATGATCTTTAACAAACTGTCCGAGCGCCTGCTCCAGCGGGTCGGTCAGATATTCGGCGCTGCGCTGCTTTTTCTTAGGAAGCAGACCCGGCAGCGTAATTTCCACCAGCCCTGGCTGCGCAGTGATCGTGATGCCGAGGACGTTGGCGGCAGAGGTCAGATACTCGTGTTTCTGCACGGTGGTGAAGCCATACACCAGATGCCGCATCCGGCAGGCAATCTGCTCTGCGCGGAGCGCCGCGTCGGTGGAAAGCAGCTCATAGTTTTCCGGATACCGCTGCAAGTCCATTGTGTTCATGGCACAAAGCGCATTGCTCAGCCGCGAGACTTCTGCCAGCAGCGAGGATATTCGCTTGGATAAAAGCGTACGGTTCATAGATAACCTCCATAGTGTGAAATAGAGCTTCAAAAAAAGAAAATTGATTTTATTTAGAATCTAGGCTATACTGAACTGAGAAAATACGATGTGTGAAAGGAGCGGTTGTTATGGATCAAATACAAAACCGCCGGATTGCTGCTGTCAAGGCAGCCGATGCGATCAATGCGATTGAAGGCGTTCCGGTTTCTGACTATGCCAAAACGCTCTCTGCTTGTTGGGCAAGGGGCGAGATCACAGATCAGCAAATGAAATCTGCGCTGCTTGCTTCCCACAGAAAGCTTGCAGCAATGGTGCGCAACCGTGTCTGACATTTATTTATACGAGGATGTTCCTGTCCTGAAAAACAAACTGGACATTCGGGATGAGAAAACGCTTGATCTGATCGAGGCGGAGCAGTCCCGCGCCAACATGATGATCTTGTATGAGCGCGGCTTTTCGGATTTTACACCTGCCGGATTGTGCGAGATCCATCGGTTTCTGTTTGGCGATATTTATGATTGGGCTGGGAAGTATCGGCTTATCAACATTGAAAAGCGGGAGCGTTTGCTGGGCGGGCGCAGCGTCTGGTACAGCAACGATGAAGCGATCCCAGATGATTTGGAGAAAGCATTCACCGCTATTTCAGAGAAACAGTGGGAGCAGTTCTCCAGAGAAGAATTTATGCATACTCTTGCAAGGCTGTTTCCGCGTGTATGGCAGGTACACCCGTTCCGTGAAGGAAATACGCGAACGGTGGTTATGATGATGACGCTGTTCGTTGAGCATTATGGTTATTACATGGATCACGAATTGATGGCTGCGAGCGCGGGATATGTGCGGGATTCCTTTGTTATGGCCTCGTTGGATCAGGTTTCTGAGTATGAGCATTTGGAGCGCATTTTGATGGATGCGGTCTGCACCGAGCCGATTATCTATGACGAGCAGACTCTTGATTCTGGTGGACAATCGGAAAGAACGGGAAAATATCAGAAATACCAAAAAGAAAAATACGAGCCACAACCCCATCATAAGCGAGAAGAAAATTGATGTAGTTTATTTACTGGACGGATGCAGACTTTGCATCCGTCCTTTTACATGAGTTCTTGAAGATATTGAACACTTCCATCACCATCCAGCAGGCAGTATGCGCGCACATTTGGAATGGCAAGCAGATCAACCTGCGCGGCATCCTCCAGAATGACCAGCCGCACGGGTGGTTCCTGTTCCGGACGAGCAAGTAGCAGGTTCAAAATGGCTTCTTTGCCCTGTTCGGCGTAGAGAATTTCATAGACCTCGCCGCCGGCAAGGAAGATGATCTTCACGGGATATTCTCCCGCAGCATGGTACTCGACCTGCTCCATAAAGTCTGCCAGGACGGTCACCGCTGCTTCCAAACCACGGTCGCGGTCTTTTGGCAGCTCCGGCGTCAGGGAATAGAAGCCGTCCACGAGGAACAGCCGCTTTTGCTTGCAGAGATAGGACAAAAGATTTTTGATCTGCTCGTCTTTCTGCGGATACAGACCAAAAATCTGTTTCTGTGTCAAGACACCATAGGTCGAAATTTCCCGCAGGATGCCGCTGGCTTCGTGCGAGTAGATCTGGGCGCGGGTTTTCATAGTCGTCACCTCTAATTTTTGTGCGTATAACTGCCGCACAGAATACGCACAAGCGGTAGTCACCAGATTTGAGGATAGCCGTTATACGCATAAAGAATGTATTGTGTACGTTTTAGCTTGTTTTTCCGTTCCGTTTCAGCAATTCCTGAAGCTCCCTGCGGTCGGTGGTAATGAGTTCCTTCTCCAGTTCGCTGCATTTGATCTCGACGGCAACATTATTGTTGTTTGTGCTGATGAGGGCGCTGCCGCGCTCAAAGTGCGCGATCTCCATCAGCTCTGCTTCGGAAAGATGCAGAATGGAGCCAACACGCTGCGCTTCCTCATCCTCCAGATTCAAGATTACCTTGGTCTTGGAGTTATTGATGATGCCCTTGCCGTATTTGCCATCTTCCAACGCGAAAAAGTCATTGAGATCCTGCGTTGCACAGACGGCCGAGCCGCCGTAGCCGCGGATGATCTTGAAAATCTCCAGCACAAACTCCGCTGCCAGACGGTTGCTGCTGGCGCCGATGAGCTGCCAGCACTCGTCAATGAAGATGGCCTTTTCCTCGGTACGGTTCTCTTTCGCCTTATCCCAGACAAAATCCAGCGCCATGAACATCCCAACGGTCAGAAGATCGCCGGTCAGCTCTGAAATGTCCAGAACGATGTACTTGTTGTCGAGAGAAACGTTCGTCTGTTGGTTGAACGTCTTGGCAGAGCCGCTGACGAGCCGGTTCAGAATGTTTGCCAGCCGCAGCGTGGAGGAAGATTCCTTGAGAACTGCGTACAGATCGCCCAGAATCGGCATTTCACGGTACCGCTCCGGGTGCTTGGGGTCGCGGAGCGTTTCGTTGTCGTGTGTAATCCCCTTTTTGGCATAGGTGCGGATCATGGCTTCATCGAGAAGTTGCCGCTCCTCATGGTTCATGTCGGGGATCAGCAGGCTGAAAAAGATGTGCAGCCGCTGGATCTTGGCGGCCAGCATGGAGTGCTCCACGGTGCTGCCGTCGAGTTGTTCATCGACCGAGCGGTCTGTCTGCCGGATTTCCATGACGTTGATGCAGTTGGGGGATGCGGGCGAGATCTGGATGAATGCGCCGCCGATGTTGGAGCAGGCCCGGTGAAATTCGTGACCTTTGAGCGGTGCGACGATGAACACCTGAATCCCTTTGCGCCGCATCCGCAGCGCCATGAGCTGCATGGTAAAGGTCTTTCCGCTGCCGCTCGTGCCGAGAATGGCGATGTTGGCGTTTTTGTAGATGCGCGAATCAAAGATGTCCACGATGATAAGAGAATTGTTGTGTTTGTTGACGCCGAGCAGGATACCGTTGTCGTCACACAGCTCATACGCCGTGAACGGATAGCAGCTTGCCGCGCCCAATGTCAGCACGTTCCGCTTGCTGCGTTCAAAGAGCGATTTATCCAGCTTCACGAGCGGAAAAGACGAGCGGAGCGCCTGTTCCTGACAGAAGTTGCAGTTCTGCACGTTCATATCCTGCGAAATGAGCAGCTTTTTCATTTCAGCGCACTTCCAGTCCAGATCGTCCGGATTGTCCGCGGTCACGGTGATGAGCAAATTCAGATAGTAGAAATCTTCATGGTTGCTTAGACCGTCCTTCAGAAAATAGCCGCTGCGGATGGCGCTGTCGAGATCGTCAAAGTCCGTGTTGGTGTCGCTGGTCTCCTTGATCTTGCTGCGGTTGATGCGAAGCTGTTGGCCAAGCTTGCGGATCATGCGATCCTTTGGCTGCCGTGTCAGAAACACGTCGAGGTCAATGCCGTCCCCGGCGTTGACCAACAGACTCAGCCAGCCCGCGGGAACCTCGGACTTATACCCGTCCGACGGCACCTGCAGATACGCATAATACGTTCCGTCGACGCAGAGATAGCTGCCATGCGTGAAATCCAGCTGTGAAGGCGCAAAAAAATCACCGACGGGAATTTCGTCGATGGAGCAGCCAGCTTTTATATAGTTGGACGTGATATGGGAGATACGCTGCAAAAACGGAATATCTGTGCTTTCTCTGCGACAGAGAAATATATAGAGCATTTCGGCGGCGGCTTCATCCTCGTTTTCGTGCTGGACGACGCTGTTGCCGCATTGCCGAAGATAATTTGCCGCCGTCCGCGCCGCTGTTTGCAGTGACGAAATGGCATCCGCTTCTTCACGGTCTTTCTTCGCGCCGGGGAGCGGTTCATACTCCATGATAAGAAAAAAACGTCGCGCAATGGCTTCTCTGGAGCCGAGCTTTTTGAGCAGCTTCAGATAGTCCTCCTGCTGCATCCGGCAGCTTTCATTTGTCTCCTGCGCCATCTCCCGGCGCACGGTTTCAATGTGCCGGTTCATATCCGCACGTTTTGTGATGACCTTGATTTGCAGCTTCACAGGTGCGATTTTGAGGTAGCTGATGAATGAATACACAATATTCCGCTGCTCTCTTGCGCTGCGGAGCAGAAAATTGATCGGCACGATTTCTAAAATCTTGATAAAACGGTGATCTGTCGTATAGACGATGCCGTTTTCGATTTTCTGGATGGGCACATACGCCGCAAGCGGATTGCTGGGGCGTTCTGCCCGTTTCTTCTGGCGATAGGCGGTGTCCAGCATCAGGCGGCGTGTGTCCTTTGCAAAACGGATGCGGCTGCCGTCCTTTTTATAGGCGGCAGGCTGCACAGCCGTGCTGGGGCCGGACTTTTTATCCCATGTCGGGAGAATGGACTGCTTTCGGCTGCTTTTGCCGCCGCTTTTGCTTAGGGTTCTGCGGTTGCGCAGGAAACGAAAAAAGAGAATGATATAGGAGGAAAGCGGCATTCCCGCGATCCCGATGAGCGCCAGAAGCGCCAGCGGCAGCGAGGTCAGGCAGAGCAGGATGATCCGGACGGTCAGCGTCAGCGAGAGCGTCAGGATCGGAAGCCCGGTGCCGGCGGCAAGGATGACCGCCTCGACCACATTTCGCGCCTTGAATAAGCCGCCGAAGAACGAACCGCCCTCAATAAAGTTTGGCGGGATCACATAGCTGTCCCGCTGTTCCTGACTCATAGGTTCTCACATCCGATCTTTTCTTTGTGGCGGATTCGGCAGCTTCTGCACGATCTTTTCATGATAGGCGATCTTGCCGTCCTCAGTTTGATAGGGCTTGCGTTCCACGGTGTCCGCTGCGTACTGCTTATACCATGCGGCGTCGTCCGCGGAGTAGACCTTGCTGTAATCGCCCTTCGGCTTGGCGTACTGGTCGGCATGATACATACAGAAATCAATGCCGCCCGGATGCTCCGGCGTAAACTCGCGTCCTGTGATGCGGCCGCCGCCGATCTCCACGTCCTGATAGCGCGGGATGTTGGGCGCGTGTTCGCCGAGCGCTGTGAAGCCCATATAGGACATCAGAGAGCGCGTCGCGGTCTCGCCGGTGATGGAGCCAATCGTGCGGTAATCGCCCTTGGCGACCGTGCCGATCACATCGTTGGCAAACGCGCCGCCCTGATAGAGCGATTTCGCAAACAGTGTTCCGCCGAAGCTGCGGAACTGCGTCGGTGCGGACGGGATCGGCGCAGGCCGGGCGGCAGACACTTCACTGGCTGGGGCAGAAGCGGGCGCTGCCGACGGCGCTCTAGCATGCAGAAATCTGCCGGGGCGCTCCTGCGCTTGAACCGTCCGCTCGGCAATGGTGGTTTTAGAAAGCCCATTGCGGACAGAGAAGAACTGCTTGTTAGACTGCGCAGTATGCTGCCGGGATTGCGATTCCACCTGTCCGAAAGTGGAGCTTTGCGTCTCCTGCTGGGTATACTGCGCCTGCTCACGCTGGGTAACACCGATCTGCTCCTGCTGCAAGGCAGACTGCATGACCTGCGACTGTTCCGTTCTGGCTTCTTCACTGCTTGCTTCAAATTCATCCGACTGCACCACAGAGCCGACAAACTCGCCCTGTTCCGACTGGAACGCCAGATGCGATGCCTGCTGATCCTCCGTATGCAGCGCCGCGTGGAACTGCTGCTCCTGCGCGGATTGTGTATCCTGATGCAGCTGGCTGGCATCCATGGAATGCTGGGATTCATGGAGTGCTTGCTGAGAGCGTTCCTGCTGCTCCGATTTTACAGCGCGGGAAGAAACCGTCTGCTGATTCTGGTCAAGCTGGCTGGTGTTCTGCCGCTGCTGCTCGGAAGCGGACTGCGAACCGGAATGGGTGTCGCTACTTGCGTGTGTCCGGCTGACAGTCGCCTCGGCCTGCTGCGGCTGGACGATGTTCTTCTCAGCAGTTGCTGTACGCACCGCATCGCTTGCGATTTTGCGGCTTGCCATTCCGACCAGACCGCCGCTGAAAAAGCCTGCCGCAGCCGCGCTTCCACCGCCGGGTTTTCCGGACGCAGGCGCAGAACCGTGACGGCTGTGGCTTCCCAATGCGCTGCCGACCGCGCTGGTCGCGGTGTTGATGGCGCGCATGGCAATCATCGCCTCAGAGAGCATGGAGCCGCCGGTATGCCCGACGTTCAGCCCAAGGCTGGACAGGAAACTGTCGATCTTCTGTGACACCTTTAAGAACGCAATGGCGCACAGGAACCACACCAGCACGTTGCCGGAGATGGCTTCCTTCCCGGAAGCACTGACCGCGGATTCTACATCGCTCTCGGAAATGGCAAATGCGCTAGTTGACATAACTGCAACGAGGACGAGAATCAGCAGACAGTTCAAAAAGAATCGTTTTCTCATGGATACTCCTTATAGGGACAAAGGATTTGCGATAAACGTGCCGACCATGCTGGTAAACAGCCGCAGGCACCATGCGTTCATGAGCAGCAGAAACACCTGCCCACCCAGCATCCGGCACCATGCCTTGAAGATGTTTGCTGTGGACTGAGAGCCGCCCATCGAGAACGCGACCGGCGCGGTGTAAACAAGAACGCCGAGCAGGATATACCGCTCGGCGGCTTCAAAGAGCAGCTTCAGATAGTTCCACGCCAGCAGCACAACGATGATGAGCACGATCAGCGTGACCGCTCCGTTTGCGCAAGCGCCGATGATGACCAGCATGACAGAATTGAAATCCGCAAAGCTGAGCGGCGGCAGCTCGGAAGACAGAATCCAGTCATACGGCGTGCCACCAATCTTCAGGACAATCTCGACAATGCTTTTCGCGCAGTAGGTAAGCGTGATGAAGATGATCGCGCGGAACGTCAGCTTGACCGGATGCTCCGCTTCAAAGCCAGCGCCCAGCCAGTAATTCTTAAACAGGTTCCAGACCCACATCAATAAAATCAAGCCAATGCCGATGGCGGTAAAAATATCATACATTGTTTTAGCTGCCGGGAAGTAACGCAGAAACGTGTCCATCCCGCAGCCGAGCGCACCGAGTACCGATGTGTTGATAAGGTCCAGACCGTGCATGATCTGTTCGGAGATCCATTCGACAACGCCGTCAAGAATCCCCATGCTTTATGCCGTCCACTGACCGCCGGAGAAGAACGGCGTGACGTAGGCCATGATGAAGCCGAGACCGTTCAGGATCGCCCAGGTGATTGCGATGCGTTTGAGCCATGCGCGCGATTCCTCGACCGTCCGACCGCTGCGGGAGAAATTCATCATCAGCAGTGCGACGGACGCGGTGACGATGGCAGCGATGGTGGAGATGAGAAGAATTTGCTGATAGACGTCTTTCATGATCTCCGTCGCCTTTTCCCAGATCGTCGTGGCCGAAGCCGGCTGGATCAGAAGCGGCAGAATGCTGACGCCGAGCCAAGCGGCGTAGAGCCAGCGCCCCGGACTTTTCCTCGGCGGCGGAAGCTGCGGTAAGTTGTTGGAAGTGTTCAAAGATGCTCCTCCTTTTCTTTTCCCGATGCAAAAAGCAGACGCCCGCTACAGGCGTCTGCTCGCAACAAGATTCAATTTTTGTATGCTTTTGAGTATCTTCAGTATAGCATATATGGATTTGCGCCGAAAGAGCAAAAGTGTGCCAATGTTGTGACAAAAAGCTGCTGTTTTCTGCAATGGTTTCTTGATACGTTTTTTCTTGTTCATAGAAAGTAACATTTTTATGCGTGTAAACGTTCAACGTTACGAAAAATATGAAAATCTACGATCAACAATAGATTTTCTTAAAAGTCAAAAGCACAAGATGAATTATATTAGACGTCGAATGAATGGGAAACGGGCGTATCTTCCAGAAAAATAAGCTCATAGTCATCGGTATTCGCATTGTGTATAAGTCGAGCCAAGTGGGATTGCTATAAGAGCCGATGATGAAGTTTGTGAAATGGCACAGCATCGGGGAAAAAGAAGTATCTTTGAAAAACAGCAACACTTGCGAAAAGTGTGGGTGATGCTGTGTTTACTATAATTTTGAAATGAAGTTTTCTGGCTTTTATATCAAAATGGAAAAACTATTTGTGAAACACAATATATTGTGTTTCACAAATTGATAGTGCCAACATATATTGATTCAGTGGGAATAATATGGTATATTATAATACAAATAAACAGCTGACCACGAATGATGTAAATTGTTGCGGTATATTAAAATCAATTTCATGTAAATCCAACTCAAATAATTTGATACGAAGGAGAACACATATGAAAATATTATTCCTCCAAATTAGCGATATGCACTGCAAAGCAGCCGATGCAATGTGTACGTTGAAAATTGACAAGGCTGTTGATGCGATAAATACACTGCCTACAGTAGACAAAGCTGTCCTTGTATTTTCTGGTGATTTGACGGATACAAATTCAAAGAATGAATATTGTATTGGAAAGAGGATGATAGGGCACTTGCTCTGGCGCTTATCTGATGACTTAGACTGTGGATTTATTCCAACATACATCGTTCCTGGGAACCATGACATGGATATTCCAGAAGGTTGCAGAGATGCTGCTATGATTGAAAGCTGGGATAAGCAGGAACATTTGGGCGATGAGTTGAATAGGATGAAACATTTTTTTTCGTATTCAAAGACGAAGAAGTGCTTCGAAAAAGATGGTCTATGCGATGTGTGCGTTGAAAAGCTTGGAGATGTTTCGATACAGGTATGCAAACTAAACTCTGCCCCGTTTTCTACTAGAAAGCCAGATGATAAACAATTTCATTTCTTTCCGGCAGAAATTAGGGAGAAGCTCGAACGACGACCCAATGTGGATTTAAAAATAACAATTATGCATCATCATTTTGAATGGTGTGAATGGGATACTAAGGAAATGATCAAGGAAGCAATTAAGTCTGATGACATGACTTTCTTTGGGCATGACCACAAAGCAGAATCTTATACAACACAATTTTCAAATGGACAAAGAAACACTATTTTTATGGGCGGAAAATTTGATTTGGCGCCAGGAAAGGCTGCAGATTTTAGTGCTTTCGTGTTTGATAGTGAGCAGCATTCTGCTTTGAAATATCAATTTGACTGGTCGATAGAAGGCGGGATTTTTGTGAGTAAGCAGCAAGGGAAACTGGCGCTACCGAAGCAACTCCTTGCGCCGAAAGAAGAATTCCTCAAATCACTTATGCATGATACGCAAAACGTATCAGATTCCTTGAATGACTATTTTGTGTTCCCAAAGTTTTCCGTTGAGGGTGTTGCATTTTCTGCATCAGAGCCGATGAGAGAGCTAACCGAAGAAGGCGTCTTTTTAGCCTTGGAGAGCAATCGCGCAATAAGAATTACAGGAGGAACAGGCGCAGGGAAAACAAGTCTGATAAATCATTTATATTGCAGTGCATCTTCACGCGGATTTTATCCATTGCTTATAGTCAACCGAGACTACCATGATAGCAGAATTGAAAAGATGTTCCGAGACCTTTTTGATGAGCAGTATGGAACAGAACTCAGTTATTCATATGAAATATTTAAGCAAGCCCCCTCTTCAAAAAAGATTGTTTTTATAGATAATCTGGATTTAATTCAAAACACTAAAGCTCGAGAGAACCTTATTAACACAGTTCTCGAATCTGGAGCAATGCTAGTATATACTTCAAAAGAGCGGCTGCAAGATTTGGAGGAAACCGTAAAGAATAAGCTGGAAAGGAAAGAAACCTGTACGTTAGACATTCGTCCAATGTATAAAGAAAGCCGGGATATATTGGTCACAAATATTGGACGGATAATGGGGAAAGGAAAAGAAGAAATTGAGGCAGTTCGATTAGCTATGGATTACATGGTACAGAGTCAAACATGCTTGTTCAGTTTTACCCCCTCTGATACACTGCAATATATTAAATTTTTCTTCCGAGAAGGAACAGCGGAAAATAAGAAATTTCGGGATTTTTCACTTATTTTTGAAACAAATATAAGAAACTCCATTCTCAATGTGTGTTCTGCAGAATTATCAAATATCTATCTCATACTTCTTGATTATTTGGCAGACTATATGTACTTTGAACTGAAGACAGAAAGAATTTCAAACGAGGATTTTTCGAGGACTGTTGAAATATTTAATCAGAGCCGTCGAACAGCCATTAACCCCAAATCTTTTCTGATTAGCTGTGTCAATGCAAATATCCTAACCGAGGTCAGTGATGACTTTGCAGTTGAGTTCCATGACAAGAACACCTATGCATATTTTGTCGCAAAAGCGTTGAATCGACAATTTGAGAAGGATCCAACAGAACTAGCCAAGTTAAAGTTTGTCATGCAGCATATTTGCTTTGGCATTAATGACACAATTATTCTGTTTTTATCATTTATTAGGAGCAATACAAAGATTATTACTGGAATTCAAATGGCTGCTCAAGATCTACTGAAGGAATTTCATGAGTGGGATTTTAGAGAAAGCAACATTCCATTCTTACAACGCGCGCAAAAAACATCAGCAAGTGTTCCATCTAAAAAGGATCGAAAAGAAACAAAACTGCATACGGAGCAAGTTGAGGAAAAGCGTCATAACACAATCAAATTTAGAGGGATTTTTGATTATGATGAAAGTGATGTACAAAAAGAGAAGTACATGATACTTAGAGCGTTAAAGTATACCCAATTACTTGGGCGCGGATTGGTAGATCAATACGGCAATTTAGATGCAAATGAAGTTGATTCTTTGGTGGGCGCATTATACTCATTACCGCAGAAAATAGTCTATGCAATGTTGAAGCCTCAACAGGAGCATATCGATGATACGGTACAGAGACTGCTTCAATTTGTAAAAAAAGCTATGCCCGAAGAACATATCACAGAGGATAAAATACGACAACTCTTGGCAGACGTTGGGACAACTTTGGCATTAAATATACTAAATGATATAGCATTTAATGCGGCAAACAAAAGCACAATTCATGCATTGGAAAGTTATACTTCGCAAAAATACAATGCTAAAATTTTACGCCTGATGATGCAGGAAAATGTTGGAGACACATCCGTATTCGTCCAAAATGCCATTGCGTTGCAAAGAGAAATTGGTAATGACCCATATGCTAAGATGCTAATAGGACGAATAGCATACAAGCACATAATTTACCAAGAGAACATTGATTCCAGAGAAATTAGTAGACTCATATCCGGAAATATCTTGAACGATCGTTCAAAAACAACACTACTTTTAAGCAAGGAATCTGCCTCACAATCCTAGCGGAGAACGTATAATAAAGGCATTCTCTTTTTCGCCATCTAATCGTTCAAGCGATATTATTGCGAGCATCACGAGGTCTTCCAATGAAAGATGTACTTTTCCTGCATATTCCTCAAGATATGTTTGTTCACTTTGGGATAGCGTCAGGATAACGTTGATGTTTCGATTCTCCAAATTATCATCTCCTTTTTAATTATTATATGCTATTGTTATCGTGAAAAAACTCGATATGTGGCGATTTGAAAAGAGAATGACATGAAAAGCAATATCGTACCTTTGCGCATAGCATAAATCTTGCCCACCTGCACCCATTCCACCGATTCTTTCTCTGATGCAAAAACAGACGCCTGATATGGGCGTCTGTTTGCGACAAGACTCAGTTGCATATGCTTTTGAGTATTTTTAGTATAGCGTTTATTTAGATTTGCACAGAAAAATGGTGCAATGCTGCGACAAAAAGCTGCTGTTTTCGTAACAGAGTATTTATCGGAAATCAATAGTCCAATTTCAACGATTCCTCCAATATTTCAGAAAATATTTACTGAACAGGTTGCAAATTGGTTTTAAGTTAGTCGCAAGTTAAACGCAAAAAGAACGTAGCAGCTCAGCTTATTCTTAGTTTGCATTCATACCCATAATGACATGAAGATATAAGGCTGATGGAAGAACACCATTCCGCAACGCAATCCTGCTTATTTCACGGAATTGCCGTTGCTGCTCTTCTTTGTCTTTAGGTGTGCCAAGTTCTTGCTGTGCCGTCATCTCATCCATCGCTGTCTTGCACAATTCTGCTGCTTTGAACTGCGGGATTGTATTGGCACATTTAACTATCTCTTCTTCCGAAACTTTGTCATCCGACATCAGATTGAACGCTGCAAAGAAATCTTTTACTTTTTCCGACTTGGGAATGGGATAGTTGCAATTATATTGTTTTGGTGAGGCGTCTAAACGCCTCCAGAGCTCCTTTGCACTCCTGAATTCCACTTTTTGGTGGATGGGAAGTTTAATTCTCGCTTCACTATCGGAATGATAATAAAACACAATGTTTTCAATATTACTCTCATCGATTAGTTTGAAAATATGCGAGTCATTATTTGGAGACATACCGATAATATGAAGCGCTCCTGTCAATTCTTTGAACTCGGTGAAATGATAGTTGCTACCAAAAGTGAGTTCAGGATGCTCTTTATGAAGCAACAGTAATTCCTCTATCGGAGCGGGGAAAAACTTAGGCGAGACACCGATCTTTTCTAAGGCTCGAAGACCTTCAGCACCTTTTTCAAACGCGCAGGCAATTTTGTATTTATGTTCTCCCGCATAGTCAAAAAGGGCATTGCAGAAACAATGTTCAAATTGAGGGACGATGACGCTTTCTCCGCGTTTACATCGTATGCACCCCACCAGTGTCTGTGGGTTTTCACTATTTGCTGGTGTACTGAAATCCCCATGCAAATGAAACACGGGGCGCTTTATCAAGTTCTCAATATTGTTGTCGTAGTTAAGGGTAAAGACATTGCTGAACTCCAACAACCAACGTTTCACGGGTTTCCCCATAGTTTTGTATAGCTTTTGAATATCTCCATCGTTCCAGATTGCATCGAGCATCATTCTTTCAAAGCCCTGCTTTGCAGAAGACCAATTTTCAGCAATGTCAGAGTTCTGTAAAAAATAGACACGGAGAATAAACAGCCAATCTTCAAGCCCAACTTCATAATAATGCGACAATTTCCAGTTATAGCGCCGTTTGAAGTCTTCAAGGATAGAATTTTCGTCTTCTGGTATTATCGCGTCATATTTTCCATCAGAGATGTTATTGGCCCAAATAGCCAGTTTTCCAAAGATGTTTGCAATATCATCCCCGCTTATTTCGCCATTAAAGAGCGGAGCATATCTGTTTCCGCGTGCGTTAAAACGGATGCGCTTGTTGATATAATTATTGGTATAGGCATTACCACCGAAGTTGATGTTGATCCCGTTTCCTATTAAGATAGACTTGTTTACTGGCTTTTTCATTCAATGTTCTCCCTCGCACCAGTGTATTCTGCTTGAAATTCCATGAGGTTTCGTTGGAATCCCAGTCATATTTCGCTGCCGTAATGCACGCTTCAATCAGTGCTGCTGGCACCACAATATTGGGCATGATAACCGGAATACCTGCGATGCTTCTGGTTCGATAGTTTATACATATTATAAGTATATCCGAAAACTTCCTGTTTTTCAATCTAACCGTTGAACCGGGTCCGTGGCTGCTATAATGCGATATGATGGTGCAGAGTAGTGTCAGTATCGGCAAGCAGACTGATTGGTTTATTATCCAGCCAAAAACTCCCTCACGATCCCCGCGCTATCCTGCGCCGTATATCCCCACAGCACCGAACTGAGCACCTCGACAGCTTCTTTCCGCTTCCGATAATACGTTCGGGTGCTGATGTCGCGGATGTGCGGGCGGAGCTGGTCGATGATCTCCTCGACGTTCTGCAGCTCCTGCGGGGAGAGGTAGGCGTAGTAGAGCAGCCAGTAAAATTCCTCGCCGTTCTTGTGCTTGGCGCGCATGAGATCCACAGCGCTGTCTACAAGGCAGAGCATTTTATGGCTCTGCTCGATACACTTCGCCTGATGCTCCAACTCCGTACCGGATAGATCTGCGCCAGCCAGATAGACGGATTCCAGA
>ERZ772880.1204-NODE-1204-length-22734-cov-5.950351_pt1 | contig 22734 bp, 13 predicted proteins | sample MGYA00580577_ERZ772880 | MGnify/ENA primary metagenome ERZ772880 (study PRJEB29015, sample SAMEA2737705) | human gut metagenome | biome: human gut; feature: human-associated habitat; material: faeces | place: China | collected 2012 ... | reverse complement strand
GCCCCAAAAATAGAACGCCGCAAAACGCCTCCCCTGACAGAACCCAAATATGACCGTACGGAAGGCAGCGAGGACGTAACCAATCTGCTGGTTCCCACTCTGGCCTATGACGACACCTCTGTGACGCTGGTATGGAATAAGCCTGAAAAATACGATACTGTCGCAGACTACGCCGTATATCAGGACGGTGAGCTCATCGGAACAGCCCGGGAAAATTTCGCCGAACATGCCGACTGGGCAAGTACATACATGGACGCATTCTACGAATACTATGAAAAAAAGAACATCGAAATGGTAAACGTAGATATTCACTCCTTTACGGCAGATAACCTGACGCCGGATACCTCCTACGAATTTTCCGTCGTGGCTCTAGATGATTCTGGAAATCCGATTGGAGACACGGCTTCTGTTTCCGCCTCCACAGCTCCTGCCCCGGAAATATTTAATATTACAGATTTTGGCGCCCGTACGGTTGATACTCCCTATCGTTCCTATGATGACGGAATCAACCGGTTCATTGAAGAAAATACAAAAGCAATCCAGGCTGCCATCGATGCCTGCACGGAAGGCGGAAAGGTTGTCGTTCCTTCCGGTATATTCATGTCAGGCGCTCTGTACCTGAAGAGTAATATGACACTGGAGCTTGAAAAGGGCGCTGTTCTCTTTGGCTCCCCAAATGCAGACCACTATGACAGCAATTATCTCCTGTATCCCTACTCTACAGATACCAGATCCTGGGCTCTGATTAATGCTTACAGCAGCGATGAGGGCGGTATGCTGGAAAATATCCGCATAACAGGAGAGGGAACCATTGATGGAAACGGCTGGAAATATGGCGAAAAGGATGATATCAACGGAGACGGCTACTCTATGTTCTATCAGGATCGCCAGGCAGCTGATCCGGAGGATAAGGCTTACCGCCTCCCACGCTGGGTATCCGGAAACTCCAAAAAGCTATATACCACACCTTTTGAAACCTCCCTTGGTATTCTGGCCTCAGACGCTACCCTGAAGGCAAAAGAAAAAGGATTAAGCGAAAAGGTGGCCTACAATAACCGCCCTAACCTGATTGTAATCCGCGGAACTGAAAATGTTTATATTGGCGATATTACAGTCCGCAATCCTGCCTTCCACACGGTTGCTGTCCTTGACAGTAAAAATGTAACCTCCAATAATGTAAAATATACCACCTATGATTCCAACAATGCAGACGGTATTGAACTTGGAAATACACAGAATGCCATTGTATTTAATAATTTCTTTGATACGGGTGATGATTCTATCAACTTTGCTACCGGTATGGGAAAAGGCGTTCAGGACTGCGAACAGAAGCCTTCCCAGAACATCTGGACCTTTAACAATTTCTTGAGAGAAGGGCATGGCGGCGCTATTGCGGCCGGAAGCCATACAGGAGCCGGTATCTGTAATATGCTGGTAGAAGATAATGTTTTAAACCACAGCGATATGCCATTCCGATTCAAATCTGCTCCTGCCAACGGAGGAGGCGTATGGGATGTGCTGATCCGCGACTGTGCAGTGGGAGAATGCAGCCAGGCATTTGTAATGAGCACAACCTACAGCGATGTAAATCAGGCTGTATCTGTGGAGCCTGCTGATACACCGGCTGAATTCCGCAATATCAACGCCTATAATCTTACGATTGATGACGTAAAGAAAAATGAGTTCAGCCTGGTAGCTGATGTGGATTACAGCCAGCTTGAAAAGCCCTGGCACACCCACCATGACCTTTATTTCCAGGATATTACATTTACCAACAGTAAAATGGCCCAGGAACTGAAGGGCGTGGAAGATTCCGTCTTTTATAATGTAAGGTTTAATGATAAAGATGAGGATTCCAAGGCTTGGAGCAAGATCTCCGCATCCGGCGGACTGAATTTTGCAGGCGATACCACAACCTCTGATAAAGCGGAGAATGCCATGGATATTCCGGAGTGGACAGAGGATGCCGTACTTACAGCCTCTCCATCTAACGCTTCCCGCGCTTCCGCAGACGAAGCAGCGGAGCTGACCTGGACAGACGCCGCTGACTATGATGAAATCTCCGGCTATATCATCGAAACACGGGCAGATGCTTGTGAACTGGCAGAGAAGTTTGCGAAAAAAGAGGGACGTCAACCTCGTATCATGGTTGCAAAGATGGGACAGGACGGTCATGACCGTGGTGCCAAGGTAGTAGCAACGGGTTATGCGGACTGTGGTTTCGACGTGGATATGGGACCGTTGTTCCAGACTCCGGCAGAAGCTGCTCGTGAAGCGGTAGAAAACGATGTTCATGTAGTAGGTGTTTCTTCACTGGCTGCCGGTCATAAGACATTGGTTCCGCAGATTATTGAAGAACTGAAGAAACTGGGACGTGAAGACATTGTGGTGATTGCCGGTGGTGTTATTCCTGCACAGGATTATGACTTCCTGTATAAGGCAGGTGTAGCTGCTATCTTTGGTCCGGGTACTCCGGTGGCGAAGGCTGCTTGTCAGATTTTGGAAATTCTGATGGATGAAGAATAACTTCTGAAATTCTTTAGAATCTTATAATATTCCCACCTTTTAGACTTGTTTTGGTTTAAAAGGTGGGATGTTTTTTTGTTTATATTCTTTGTCTTCTCTTTATTTTGTCTATATTTGTCCGGCTTTCATTGTAAAAAGACTTAATGAATGAATGGAAACAGAGACAATATAGATGTCTGTTTTGAGCAGTTTTATGCCGCTAACTTCCCGAGGGTCAAGAACTTTGCAAGGTTGTTGACTAAATCGGAGGAAGATGCGGAAGATATTGCTCAGAATATATTTCTTAAGTTATGGACACGTCCTGAACTTTGGCAAGAACAGGAAACCATGACTGGTTATCTCTATACTGTGACCCGGAATGAAATTTTCAACTTGTTCAAGCATCAGAAGGTAGAGCAGGAATATGAAGACAAAGTTTTGAAAGCCCAGTTGTTGGGTGAACTTTGTGACGAAGATTCCTCCCTGTTAGAAAATCTATACTATAAAGAAGTATTGATGCTTATCAAAATGACACTCAGTCAGTTGCCTGATCGTCGCAGACAAGTTTTTGAGATGAGCCGTTTTGAAGGACTTTCTCATAAAGAAATAGCAGATAAATTGCAAATCCCATTACGTACGGTAGAAGATCATATCTATAAAACATTGACCGAACTTCGCAAAGTGTTAATGTTTGTTATTCTCTTCCGGATCTTCCCGTAGTTTCTTTTCCTGAATAGTGATATTTATGTAAGTGTTTCTAAATACAATAATAAATACCACTTTATGAAGAATTATATTCGCGACGTAATCGACCGTTATATTAAGCATGACTATCCGGAAGAAGTCGATCAGGATTTTCGCACATGGTTGATTAGTGAGGAGCGTGCTGACGAGAAAGACTGTGAACTCAATAAACTTTGGGAGGCAACCGAAGCTGCTACAACTCCCGGTTATCGTGATTCTTTGGAACGGATGCACGAACTTACGGGGATCGGGGTGAGACGGCGGATTCATTTTCTACATGCGCGTTTGATAGTCTGGCGGATAGCAGCAGCTTTATTGATAGCCATATCTTCTGTTTCGATTTATTTGGCGTTGCAGAACCGTCAGGCACCGGATCTGTTGCAAGCATATATTCCTACTGCCGAAATGCGGAATCTTACTTTGCCGGACGGCACACAGGTATTAATTAATTCTCAAAGCACTTTACTTTACCCCAAAGAATTTACGGGTGATACACGTTCCGTATATTTAGTGGGAGAAGCCGCTTTTAAAGTGAAGCGTGATGAAGAACATCCTTTTATAGTAAAGTCTTCTGATTTTCAGGTGACTGCGTTAGGAACAGAGTTCAACGTGACAGCTTATCCGGATGAAGAAGAAGTGACAGCAACATTGATTTCAGGAAAGGTGCTGGTAGAGTATAACGGACAGAAAAAACAGGAAATATTGAAGCCGAACGAGCAGTTGGCTTACAATAAGCGTAGTCGCTCCGGAAACGTACTTCGTCCTGATATGCAGGATGTCACAGCTTGGCAGCATGGTGAACTTGTCCTTCGTAGTATGACGCTGGAGGAAATATTCACCCGCCTTGAACGTAAATACCCTTACACATTTGTTTATAGTTTCCGTAGTATGAAAGAAGACCGTTTCAATCTTACTTTCGGGCAAAATGCTTCCATAGAAGAAATAATGGATATTGTTGCTCGTGTAGCAGGGAATCTGGACTATCAGATTGTGGGAGACAAGTGCTATATTTCCATTAACGGAAAAAGCAAACTCCGACATCAGGGGACGAAATAGAACCTGTATATTATACTAATATTAACCTTAAAATACATTGAGCCTATGCGGAAAAAATATCCGGGAGAAGCTGCAACCTTCCCCCGGATGTGAAATCGAAATTCTTACTATTAGCGTTAACCAGACGCTACTAAATTCGAGAATCTAACTTTATCTGTATAAACTAATACTAAGAAGATGCAGCAAATTTATGAATTTATAGCCAATAAGCAGGCAATCAGTCGAGTATTTATGCTTTTTTTGTGCTGTCTGCTCCTTTCTGCTCCTACTTTTGCTCAAAGTAGCAATGTCCGGATTACGATCCATAAGAAAAACATATCGGTCATCGAGGCATTGAAAGAGGTGGAAAAACAAACGAAACTGTCCGTTGGTTACAACGAGTCGCAGTTGAAAAACAAACCCTCCATCAATTTGGCGTTAGAAAAAGCCACGCTGGAGAGTTCTCTCAAAGAAATCCTTAGAAATACGGGATATACCTATCAGTTAAAAGGAAAATATGTAATCATCGTTCCACAGGAAAAACAAGAAGCGGAAGCAGCTTCTGTCAAACGTATCACCGGCCGTGTGCTGGATGATAACGGAGAGCCGTTAATTGGTGTCAATGTACATGTAGAGGGAACGAGTGTCGGTTCTATTACGGATATTGACGGTAATTTTATACTCGAAGCTCCTGTTGGAAGTGTGTTGAGTATCAGTTATGTAGGTTACACTCCACAGACGGTAAAAGTAACCGGACAGAATATATATAGCGTGCAACTGGCTTCGGATACAAAACTGTTGAGTGAAGTCGTTGTAACAGCACTTGGCATCAAACGCGAGCAGAAAGCATTGAGCTACAACGTACAGCAAGTAAAGTCCGACGAACTGACCCAGATTAAGGATGCTAATTTTGTAAACAGTCTGAATGGTAAAGTTGCGGGTGTTACTATCAATACGAGCTCTTCTGGTGTCGGTGGGGCAAGTAGAGTGGTGATGCGTGGAACAAAGTCTATTGAACAGAGTAGTAACGCCTTGTATGTGATTGACGGTATTCCGATGTATAATTTCGGTGGCGGAGGAGATACGGAATTTGGTTCAAAGGGAGCTACCGAGGCCATTGCTGATATTAATCCGGAAGATATAGAAAGCATTTCCGTACTGACTGGAGCGGCAGCTGCCGCCCTTTATGGTAGTAATGCGGCAAACGGTGCGATTGTGATTACTACAAAAAAAGGACAGGTAGGTAAGCTGCAAGTAGGTGTATCAAGTGGCATCGAATGGTTGAATGCTTTTAAGATGCCCGAGTTCCAGGACCGTTATGGTACAGGTAGTAATGGTAAAACAGGAAATTCCAATATTTATAGCTGGGGACCGAAGTTAAACTCGGCTGCTCAAACAGGATATGAGCCGGATGATTTTTTTGATACGGGTGCGGTATATACAAATTCCGTTACGTTGTCTACCGGAACGGATAAAAATCAGACTTTCTTTTCTGCAGCTGCCGTCAATTCGGCAGGGATGGTTCCCAACAATAGGTATAACAGATATAATTTCACTTTCCGCAATACGACCAGTTTCTTGAATGACAAGATGAAACTGGATGTAAGTGCAAGCTATATTCTTCAGAACGACCGTAATATGACCAATCAGGGGCAGTACTCCAATCCGTTGGTTTCTGCTTATCTTTTCCCTCGTGGGGATGATTTCTCTATAGTGAAGAATTTCGAGCGTTGGGATGAAGCCCGGAAAATTAGCGTACAGTTTTGGCCGCAGGGCGAAGGTGACCTTCGTATGCAGAATCCTTATTGGATTGCTTACCGTAATCTCCGTCTCAACAATAAGAAACGCTATATGGCTTCAGCAGGTTTGAGTTACCAGATTCTTGACTGGCTGAATGTGGCAGGGCGTGTTCGCATCGACAATACTCATAGCGAATATGAAGGCAAGCTTTATGCAAGCAGTAGCAACACGCTGACTGACGGTAGTTCACAAGGCCATTATACAGTAAATAACGGACAATATTCGCAGACTTATGCCGATGTGTTGGTGAATATTAATAAACGTATTCAGGATTTTACGATTGTAGCCAATATCGGTGCCAGTTATAGTGGAGTGACTAGTAAGGAATTGGGCTATGCGGGGCCTATACGAGAAACTGGTATTCCTAATCTGTTCAATGTTTACGACCTTGACAACGCAAAAAAACGTGCTACGCAGGTGGGTTGGCGCGAAGCGACCGAATCTATTTTTGCCAGTGCCGAAGTAGGGTGGAAAAGTATGCTTTATCTCACCGTTACAGGACGTAACGACTGGGCTTCGCAGCTGACACATTCTCCGCAGGCTTCATTCTTCTATCCTTCCGTAGGGCTTTCGGCTGTCATCACTGAAATATTGAAACTGCCTGATTGGGTGGATTATCTTAAAGTACGTGGATCGTTCAGTTCCGTAGGTAATCCTTATCCTCGTTTTCTTACCTATCCTACTTACTCGTATGATGCCAATAAGCAGGACTGGAAATCGCAGACGAATTATCCCATTGGTAAACTATACCCCGAGCGTACTGACTCATGGGAAGTAGGTCTGGATGCAACCCTATTTAAAGATTTCAAATTGAGCGGATCTTTCTATTACGCCAATACTTATAATCAGACATTTGATCCTCGGCTTCCTGTTTCGTCAGGATATGACAAATTGTATGTACAGACCGGATATGTACGCAACTATGGTTTCGAGGCTATGTTGTCTTATGGGCATCGTTGGGGAGATTTCGGCTGGGACAGCAGCTTTACTTTCTCGGCCAACAAGAATGAAATCGTCGAACTAGTGAAGGATTATGTTCACCCGGAAACGGGCAAAACTTACAACGTCGATAAACTGGAACTCAAAACCGATGAAGGTCGCGGATTCGGAAAGGCGAAATTTATCCTGAAGGAAGGTGGTACGCTGGGCGATCTTTATACCCATGCCGATTTAAAGCGTGATATTAACGGTAATGTCCTGATTGACGATAGCGGCAATGTGACAGCCATCGACAATGCCGGTGACATAAAGTTGGGAAGCGTACTTCCTAAGGCAAATTTAGCCTGGAATAATAGCTTCTCTTATAAAGGTATCAATGCCGGTTTCTTGTTGACAGCCCGTTTGGGCGGAATCGTTTATTCGGCAACACAGGCTTATCTTGATCTCTACGGAGTATCTGAAACATCTGCTGCCGCGCGTGATGCCGGAGGAGTATGGATAAATGGCCGTAGCCGCGTGAATCCGCAAAGCTTCTATGAAGTGGTAGCATCGCAGAGCGGATTGCCTACCTACTATACTTATAGTGCTACCAACCTGCGTCTGCAGGAGGCACATATCGGTTACACCGTTCCGCGCCGCTGGCTGGGCAATGTCTGTGATATCAATGTATCCCTTGTGGGCAGAAATCTCTGGATGATCTACTGTAAAGCTCCTTTCGATCCTGAAGCAGTAGCTACTACGAACAACTATTATCAGGGAATCGACTACTTCATGATGCCGAGTACCCGGAATATAGGATTTAACATAAAGATTAACTTCTAAATACTATGATGGACATGAAACGAATATATAACATTCTTCTGATAATGATCCTTTCATTATTTCTGCTTCCGTTGGGCGGTTGTTTCGACAGCGACATCAACCGGAGTATGTACGAAGCGGACGGAGAAGAAATGCAGCGTGAGAATCATATTGTAGGTGCTACGCTCAAAGGAATGCAGGGATTGGTGATTCCTACACGTGAACACCTTTACCAGTTTATGGATGCTATGGCAGGAGGAGCATACGGTGGTTATCTGGAAGGAATCGTAGACACTTGGGTGATGAAATTCTCTACTTTCAATCCCGAACAGGGATGGCTCAAATCCCCGTTTGCCGATCCGATTAAAGACATGTACCCGCAGTACCGCGATATGATGAACAAGACGGATGACCCTGTGGCATTAGCTTTCGGTAAAATTCTCCGGGTGTGTATCATGCATCGTGTGACGGACATTTACGGTCCGATTCCTTATTCGAAGATGATGGATAATGATAATTCGGGTGAAGACCTGGCTGTCGCTTACGATTCGCAGGAGCAGGTATATACACAGATGCTGAAAGAACTGGAAGAAGCGGATAAAGTGTTGGAGGAAAACAAAGACCTGTCGTCCGAGGCTTTCCGCAAACTGGAAGACTTGTATTACGGTAACATTTCCAAATGGCGTAAGTTTGTACATTCCATGCAACTTCGCATTGCCATGCGTATGAGCTATGTCAATCCTACCGAGGCGCAACGTATTGCGCAGAAGGCTGTGGAAGCGGGAGTGATTGAATCGAATGAGGACAACGCCATGCTTCATGTGGCGGAGAACCGTTCGGAGTTGCTATTTAATAACTGGAATGACTACCGTATCAGTGCCGATTTAGTTTCTATTATGAAAGGTTATGAAGATCCGCGTTTGGATAAGATGTTTGTCAAAGGTGTGCAGACAGTCGATCAGGATGGCGAGAAAGTCGATGTATACGATTATTACGGTGTACGTATCGGCATATTTACCCAGAAGAAAGACGACATGATTAACCTTTACTCAAAGCAGGTGATTTCCAGCACCGATCCTTATCTCTGGATGAATGCGGCGGAGGTGACTTTCCTTCGTGCCGAGGGCGCGTTGCGTGGTTGGAATATGGGAGGCGATGCGCAGGCATTGTATGAAAAGGCTATTGCCCTTTCATTCGAAGAGCGTGGCGGAGCCACCGGAGCGGACCAATATGTGAAGGATGCGACGAAAAAGCCTATAGACTATGTGAACCCGATGGACGGGGCTGATATTAAGTATAGCCATCCGGCGGTAAGTACCATTACGATTGCCTGGGAACCTGGAGCGGAGTATTTCGAACGGAACCTGGAGCGTATCATTACTCAAAAATGGATTGCAATATTTCCGCTGGGGCTGGAAGCATGGGCGGAACATCGTCGTACGGGCTACCCGAAGTTGTTGCCTACCGTGGAGAATAAAGACCCCAACAATAGTGTGAATGTAACAATCGGTCCCCGTCGTCTGCCTTTCCCTGCCGATGAATATACAGGGAATCCGAAATACATCGATCAAGCTGTAGAAATGCTGAATGGTCCCGATGCCGCAGGAACTAAACTTTGGTGGGATAAGAAAGACCATTCCATTGAGAATAGTCAATCCTCAAACTAGAACAAACCTTTAAATCAATGAGATTATGAAATATAAATCAATCTTTAAGTTATGCTTGCTGACTATTTTTCTGTCGGTTGCCGCTGTCGGTTGTGACGACTGGACGGAAATGGAAATACACGATAGTCAGGTGAATGGGTTTAAGGAACAGAATCCGCAAGAATATGCGGCATATACGCAGAATCTTCGCGCATATAAAGCAACGAAACATGCTGTCGTTTATGCCCGGTTGGATAATGCTCCGGAAGTATCTACCGGTGAGAAGGACTTTCTCCGTGCGTTGCCGGACAGTATCGATATAGTGACGATGCGTAATGCCGACCGTCTGTCCGAATATGACCGGGAGGATATGAAGTTGGTGCGTGAGGATTATGGGACGAAAGTGCTTTACTATATAGATTGCACGGCTAAAGATAAACTGAATACCTCTATAACCTCTGCTGTTGAGGCAGTGCGTACAGGGACATTTGACGGGATTGCTCTCGGTTCGGAAGGCTCTGCGGTAGACGTTTCGGCGTTAAAGCCGCTGCTGGATGCTTTGGGACAGACACCGTGTCTGTTAGTTTTTGAAGGTACCCCTTCCTTGTTGCCGGAAGCGCAGCGCAGCCTTTTCAACTATTTCGTACTTGATATTTCCGGTGCATCCGATGAATATGATATAGAAACCTCCGTATTCTATGCCACCGGATATGGCAAGGCCGCTCCGGATCGCCTGCTGTTGGCTGTCACTCCTGACGGTACATTGACCGACTATAACGGAGTGACGCGCAATGCCATCGCCGGAGCTGCTTACGGTGCTCTCAATATGGAAACACCATTGGGAGGTATTGCTATTTACAATATCTCTGCCGATTACTACGATACTGATATTATTTATAAACAGACCCGTGGAGGTATTCAATTCCTGAATCCTGCTTCGGCTCACTAAACGATGTAAACTATGAGAATACATAAACTTTATCAGTGCTTTGCAGCCGCAGTTTTGTTATTTCTGCCGGTTGCCTGTGATAATACGGATTACAGCGAAAAGTCACCGTTTGACAATTCGGCGTATCTGAATATAGCTGCTAGTAAGAATACAGAAACTTTCACTTTTAATCGGAAGGTGACAAGCCAGACAAAACTTTTTACAGTGAAGTTGTCTTATCCTTCGGGGGATGATGTGAAGGTCAACTTGAAGGTAGACGCTTCGTTGACTAGTGAATATAATGCAAAGAACGACACGCATTATGAAGTGCTGCCTGAAACATATTATCAGCTATTGAAAACAGAAGTGGTAATTCCTGCCGGAAAGACCACTTCTGAAGAAGTAGGCATTAAATTCTCCAAACTCGATGAGTTGGAGATTGACGTTACTTACCTCTGCCCGCTTTCCATTGGAGGAGCTGAAGGAGTAGGTATTATGGATGGTTCACGCACGATGTATTATTTGGTACGTCGTTCCAGTGCTATAACAACAGCTATGAATTTGAAAAATGTCTATGTCACTGTTCCGGGATTTGATAAAGGAAGTCCGACAGCGGATGTGGTGAATAATTTGACGGCAGTGACAATGGAGGCTATTATACGAGTCAACAATTTCCAGCAAGAAATATCCTCTATCATGGGCATAGAACAATATTTCTTGATGCGTATCGGTGATGCAAACTTTCCGAATCAACAGTTGCAGACGCAAACAACATTCGGCAAATTTCCAGAAATCAGTAACCAAAAATTACTATTGGCAGGTGAGTGGTATCATGTGGCATTGACATGGGACATAGCTACTGCTACTATTGCTTTCTATGTAAACGGACAATTACAAAGCATAAGTACCAGTCATGGCAAAAGTGACTTGACTAGCATCAGTTTGGGAGATAAGTTACCTGATGATGAATTTGGGAATGGGGGTGATTTTAACTTCTATTTTGGGCGTTCTTATGGAGAGTCGCACGATATAAGCCGCCAGTTTGATGGTGAAATATGTGAAGCTCGCATTTGGAATGTAGCTCGTACTCAAGAACAGATTTGGGAGAATATGTATGATATTCCCGACCCTACTGAAGAACCAGCTTTGTGTGCCTATTGGAAGTTTGATGAGGGAACAGGGATGGAAGTCAAAGACCGTACTGGACATGGGAACAATGCGAAAGTAGTCCCTTATTGGAAAGCAAGCGACCATGTTGAAGTTTATAGTAAAACGGATGCTGAACTATGGCCAAGTGGCATTGAGGTGCCGAAAATAAATCAGGAATAGGAGATTACAGATAACTATTAAAATGTATATGATTATGAAACGAATAATACGAAATATCTCTTTGTGCGTGTTATTGGCACTGGTGATGGGAGCTTGCGAAGAAGATGCGGCGTTGGTGGCTCCGAACGTAGCACATGACAAGTCTACAGTATCACCGGAGGAAGTTGGGGAAGCTGCTTTCCTGCAAAGTGCTTCAGAATCGGGAAATAAATTTATTTTTCTTGATTTTGTAGAACAGGGAAGTGATGAACTATATGTAGAATTGGTGGAGCCGGCAGAGCGGGATATGACATTCACAATTGGTATAAATACTTCATTAGTTCTCCAGGATATACCATCGATTACAGAGCAATTTTATAAAGTGGGTGCAAATTTTGTGGAAGATTGGGAGAATAAATTTACGATAACTAATGGAGGAAAGGTGACGGTAGCGGCAGGTGAACGAAAATCGACACGGATAAGTTTTACTGTGTCAAATATGGAGCTTATTGGTTCTTATTATTTATTGCCATTGTTGGCGACGGATGAAGATGGTAATCAGTACAAGCTTTTCTATTATATCTGCCAAGTGGAAATGGAACGTCAGGACAGGTCGAATAAACCGTATACAGTGGTGGCGTATATTGATACTGAAATGATGAATCCTTTGATTGCTGACCAATATACTTCTAAATTGCAGTATATGAAATCCCGTCGGGATAGAAAAACTATTTACGAAAACGTCCCGGTATTTGATATAGTGAATTTACGAAAAGCTTTGTTGAAATACGACGAGTCTTCCCGTAGAGCAATTTTGAAATTTACACCTGATATAGAACATGTGTTGAAAAACTATGCTCAATATATTCAACCATTGAAGCGGAGTGGTATAAAAGTCTGCCTTTCCATCGAAGGTGGAGGAACAGGCATAGGTTTTGCCAATTTAACAGATGTGCAAATTGCTGATTTTGTAGCACAAGTCCAAGTGGCTGTGAAAATGTATCAACTGGATGGCGTCCATTTGCGTGATGAAGGTGCCGGATATGACAAGACTGGAGCACCGGAGTTAGATGAAACTTCTTATCCAAAATTAGTTAAGGCACTGCGTGAAGCGATGCCGGACATCATGTTGACTCTTGCAGATGATGGAGGAACTACGGCAATGATGGACAAAGAACAGGGTGGCATTGTAGTAGGCGATTACATTGATTTGGCGTGGAATGTTGTGTGGGATACTGCGGTTAACCCTTGGGCAAGCGGGTCGGAACGCAAACCTATAGCGGGGATAACGAAAGAACGATATGGGGGCATTTCTTTTTATATAAAGCCGATAATGACAAATGAAGAAGGTTTATTCTTTGAGAATCTGCAGGATGAATCCCGTGCAATCGCCCTGAATGAGGGACTTGGAAAAGTAGCTGTTGCAGAGAATATTCCTTATAGAGACTATATACAGGAAGTTGCAAATGTTATGAGAATTATGGGGCTTTTAAGCTGTTTTCATGATACTAACAATGGAGAATATCCTCGATATAACGTAGAGGTAACGGAGGCGTTGGCAGCGTCATATTATTTTGCTTTCCGAAAAGATTGGTAAATTGAAAAGTGCTCTCTATTGATGTAATAGCTGTTTGTAAGAACCCGAGATTGTGGGAGATGGTTCGTATAGTTGGTTTACTAATTTACATATATCACACAAAGCGAGTGGGTATTATCAGTATCGTAAAGACTGCTAATAGCAGTAATTGTATTTATTTGAATGATAACTAATTAATAAGAAAAATTATGAAGAATGTATTGAAAATCTGGTTAGTCGACAACACTGTAACCGTCGACAACAAAGACGATAAGATCGGTCAGCTCGAATCGTCCGGTAATCTTTCGTTGAAGGACATCCTCGACGAGATGCACAAGGAAGACACCGGGCTCCGTCCCGAAACCATCGAGCACGTCGTGAAGCTCTACAACCGTGTTGTGAGCGATCTCATCCTTAGCGGATATAGTGTCAACACCGGTCTTTACCACGCCGTAGCGCAACTCCGCGGTGTTATCGATGGCGGAAAATGGAATCCCGAGAAGAACTCCGTCTACGTCTCCTTCACCCAAGACAAAGAACTGCGTGAAGCTATCGCCCAAACCTCTATCAGTATTTTGGGCGAACGCCAAAGCGTGATGTACGTTGCCGGATTCTCACCTGCCACCGCCACTGCAGGCCGTCCGTTCACGGTCAATGGCCGTATGTTGAAAATTGCAGGTACGGATTCTTCCGTCGGCATCACTATCACCGACAGCAAAGAACAAACCACACCTGTCGACCTCAATATGTTGGCCGTCAACAACCCGTCACAACTCACATTCATTGTTCCTGCCGGTCTGGCCGATGGCGAATATACCCTCACCGTCACTACACAGTATGCAGGAAGCACGCTCCTGAAGACACCCCGAACCGCTATCGCTACTTTCTACGTCGGCACGAAACCCGATGCAGGAGGCGGCTCCGGTTCCGGTGGTAGCGAAGGCGGCGGAGGAGAGGCGCCCGATCCTGCGGCATAAATGTTCTCTTGGCCTGGCGGAGCAATGTCCCGCCAGGTTTATGCAGAGAGGCTGCATAGCTCTATACACGCATCATGTATAGAGTTGTGCAGCCTTCGTGTATAGGGCTATACATGATAAATGCATAACTTTGATCTTTTTCTCTGTTTTGCCCTCTTTTTCATCAAAGACTTATGTATATAGCCATAATTGAGCTTGGTATTTATTTATCTTTTTCGCATTATCTTTTTTATGGTACTAATTTATTAGTACTTTTGTCTTTACCGAAAGAAAAGATCAACGATTATGGCAAGAATAACGATTCCATACGCAGTGGCCGACTTCGCAGAAATGCGTGAACGTGGCTTTTATTATGTTGATAAGACAAATTACATTCCGGGGCTTGAAGACTATAATGCTCCCATCTTTCTCCGTCCCCGTCGTTTCGGGAAAAGTCTGCTCATCTCCATGTTGGCCCACTACTACGACCGTACGAAAGCGAATCGTTTTGAAGAACTTTTTGGCGGCACCTGGATTGGCGAACATCCTACGGAAGAACATAATCAATATTTGGTGATTCGTTATGACTTCTCGGCTATGGTGATGGCGGATGATATGGAAGGGGTGGTACAGAACTTCAATGACCTGAATTGTGGACCCGTGGAAGTTACGGTAGAACATAACCGAGACCTGTTTGGTGATTTTCAGTTTACAACTCGAGGAAATGCTGTGCAGATGTTGGAGGAACTTTTGGGTTATATCAGCTCACATGGATTGCCTAAAGCATATATATTGATTGACGAATACGATAACTTCACCAATCAACTGCTTACTTCCTATAATGACTCACTTTATGAGGAAGTAACCACTAGTGATAGTTTTCTTCTCACCTTTTTTAAAGTTATCAAAGCGGGTATCGGCGAAGGCACGATTCGCACTTGTTTCTGCACAGGCGTATTGCCTGTCATCATGGACGACCTGACCAGCGGGTACAACATTGCGGAAATCCTCACATTCAAACCCGTTTTTTTGAATATGCTCGGCTTCACCTATGAAGAAACGAAAACATACTTGCGCTATGTACTTGATAAATATGCTCCCGGTGCAAGCGAAGAACGTTTCGATGAAATCTGGCAGCTTATTGTGAACAACTACGACGGTTATCGTTTTAGCCCTGTCGGTGAACGTCTTTTTAACTCCACTATCTTAACTTATTTTTTTAAGAAATTTGCCGCTAATGCCGGAAGTATTCCCTCCGAACTGATCGATGAGAACCTGCGTACGGACATCAACTGGATTCGCCGCCTGACTCTTTCGCAGGACAACGCCAAAGAGATGCTCGATGCCCTGGTGATAGGCGGTGAATTGTCATACAACGTCAGAGATCTGTCCGGCAAATTTAACAAGAAGAAATTCTTCGAGAAAGAATTCTATCCGGTCAGCCTGTTCTATTTAGGCATGACAACCTTGAAGAGTGCTTACCGCATGGTACTTCCCAACATGACCATGCGCAGCATCTACATGGATTATTACAACCAACTGAACAAGATCGAAGGTAACGCCAGTCGTTACGTCCCGGTTTATGAACTTTATGATTCCAATCGTAGTTTTGAACCCCTTGTGCAGAACTATTTCGAGCAATATCTGGGACAATTCCCCGCACAGGTTTTCGATAAGATCAACGAGAACTTTATCCGTTGTTCTTTCTACGAGCTTGTCTCCCGCTATTTGAGCCATTGTTACACTTTTGCCATCGAACAAAATAACTCCGTCGGTCGTTCGGATTTTGAAATGATCGGCATCCCCGGCACGGATTATTACACGGACGATCGCGTGGTGGAATTTAAATACTATCGTTCCAAAGATGCCGACCGTATGCTTGCGCTCACCGAACCGCTGGCAGAACACGTAGAGCAAGTGAAAGGTTATGCCGCAGATACAAAAAGAAAATTCCCCAATTACCATGTTCGTTCGTACATTGTGTATATCTGTGCCAACAAAGGGTGGAAGTGTTGGGAGGTTTAATATGAATCATTTGTAGATAAATATGAGGAAGAAGTAATTATACTCTCTTATTCCTCGGGTAGCCATCGACTGACATTTCGTGTGTCAGTACTGAATTCTACTCCAACCTTTTTGACTTCCCGTTCATCTGCCTGATAAGGGATAAGATACCCTTTATCTTCGATTTGCTGTAATGCTTGCTCGGCTGTGCCATTTAGTTTGAATTCGAATACATAAATATACTTCGGTGTTTTGACAACTGCATCAGCCCGTCCTTTTGCACTGCGTACTTCTGCTTGTGTGAACTGTCCCATGAGTTTGAATATCAGATAGAAAACAGTCTGGTAATGCCGCTCTGTCTGGTCATTCAGTTCGTAAGGTATATCGGCAAAGAAGGCTTGAAGGCGGGTTAGAAAAGCATTGATATTGCCACTTTCCAACTCATGGACAAATTTGCCAATATAGAAATCTTGCTCATTATCGGGAATATTAGAGTAGAATGGCAGAAGGAAATTCATAAAGCCATATCTCACTTCATCATTGGGAAAAGCAAGTTGATAAGTCTTGAAACGAGGGTCGTATTCTTTAATCGTCAGATACCCGCTTTGATAAATCAGCGGAATAGGATTCCTGCTTTCTGCCCGGTACTCGTTGAATGACGCTGCGTTTGCTTCCACTCCGTCAATGAGCGTTCGCAGGTCATAGTTGCTATCTATCAGCATCTTGACAAGGAAAGTAGGAGTGCCTGTCTGAAACCAGTAATTCTCAAATTTATATCCATCGAACACATTTAATACACTGAACGGATTGAACATGCCTTCTGCATATTCACAGAAATGATACCCGTCGTAAAGTGAGGTCATCTTATGGATTGTATCTTCTGGTGTCATCCGGTTGTATGAGGCCAGCTTATCCAATTCCGGAGTGAATGTATCTATCAGTTCCTGCTTGGTGATGCCGCAAATGGTGGCATAAGGCGGTTTCATGCTGATATCATTCAGTTGATTCAAATCACTGAATACACTGACTTGTGAGAATTTGGTAACACCTGTCAGAAATACGAAACGCAGATAGCGGTCAGCACTTTTCAATACTCCATAGAATGCTTTTAGCATTTTGCGGTATTCTTCAAACAAGGGCAGATTATCCAGAGCTTGCAAAAGAGGTTTGTCATATTCGTCTACTAATACGACTACTTGCTTTCCGGTTTGCACACATGCGCGTTCTATAATATAGGCGAATCGTTCTTCCGGTTGTCGATCTTGCTTTTCGGTTCCGTAGATTGCTTCCCATTTTTCCAGATGTTGGTTGAGCATCGCTATCAGATCTGCCGGAGAATCATACTTGCGTGCATTCAAGTCAATATGAAAAACCGGATAGACTTGCCAGTCAACTTCCATTTGTGAGATGGCTAGTCCTTCGAATAAGTCCTTGCGTCCCAGAAAGTAAGCCTCGAAAGTGGAAATCAGCAGGCTTTTTCCGAAACGTCGGGGACGGCTAAGGAAATAGGGGATGCTTGTGGACACCATTTTTCCGACAAGGGCGGTTTTATCTACATACAGATAATTTCCTTTGCGGATTTTCTCGAAAGTTTGTATTCCGATGGGCAATTTGCGGTTTAAATCAATCATACTTGTTCTTTGTTATAAGAATTCTACTCTTGCAAAGGTAACATATTTTGTGGGATATTGTTCTTTTAGACAAATATTCGTGTAACTTTGCAAATTGATAGTTTAAAAACAAGAAGAGAAAAAATGATAGTTTGCATAGCCGAAAAGCCGTCTGTAGCACGTGATATAGCCGAAGTACTCGGCGCTCATACAAGAAAAGAAGGGTATATAGAAGGAAACGGATACCAGGTAACCTGGACATTCGGTCATCTTTGTACCTTGAAAGAGCCGCATGAATACACTCCTAACTGGAAATCATGGAACTTGGGTAGTTTACCGATGATTCCGCCACGTTTCGGCATCAAGCTGATAGAGAACCCTACTTACGAAAAACAGTTTCACATCATTGAGGGATTGATGCAGAACGCGGATGAAATCATCAACTGCGGTGATGCCGGCCAGGAAGGAGAACTGATCCAGCGTTGGGTGATGCAAAAGGCTGGCTGTAAATGCCCGGTCTACCGCCTATGGATATCTTCGTTGACAGAAGAAGCGATCCGCGAAGGTTTTCAACATTTGAAAGAACAGTCCGACTTCACCAAGTTATACGAAGCCGGTCTTTCCCGCGCCATCGGTGACTGGCTGTTAGGAATGAACGCAACGCGCCTTTATACGCTCCGCTACGGACAAAATCGGCAAGTGCTTTCCATCGGACGAGTACAGACACCTACCCTTGCACTCATCGTAAACCGACAAGCCGAAATAGACAACTTTAAGCCGGAACCTTATTGGGAACTGAAAACAGTTTACCGAAACACTACTTTCTCGGTTACCAAAGGCAAATTCACGAAGAAAGAGGAAGGGGAAGCTTTCCTGGAAATAGTCCGCCAAAAAGAATTCACCGTCACCGACATATCAGAAAAGAAAGGGAAGGAATATGCTCCCCGCCTTTTCGACCTGACTTCGTTGCAGGTGGAATGTAATAAGAAATTTGCTTTCACGGCTGACGATACATTGAAGCTGATCCAGTCGCTATACGAAAAGAAAGTGACAACCTACCCGCGTGTCGACACCACTTTCCTAAGTGACGATATCTATCCTAAAGTTCCCAACACACTTAACGGCCTGGTTGACTATATCGACCTGACAGCCTCGCTGCTGAAGGCGAAAATACGGAAAGACAAACGTGTATTCGACAATTCGAAGGTGACGGATCACCATGCCATCATCCCGACCGGTGTACCAGCACGCAACCTAACGGACAACGAACGGAAGGTGTACGACCTGGTGGTCCGCCGTTTCATCGCAGCTTTTTACCCAGACTGCGAAATCTCGACTACTACGGTATTGGGTAAAGTCGACAAAGTAGATTTCAAGGTAACAGGCAAACAGATATTGAAACCGGGATGGCGCGTTGTGTTCGGAGCAGAGCAGAAAGACTCGGACGCCGAACCGTCAGATGAAGAAGGCGTACTGCCGGATTTCATAAAAGGAGAAAGTGGCCCCCACAAACCGACATTAGGCGAAAAATGGACACAGCCGCCCAAACCCTACACCGAAGCGACATTGCTCCGCGCCATGGAAACAGCCGGTAAACTTGTGGACAATGACGAATTGAGAGACGCATTGAAGGAAAACGGTATAGGCCGTCCTTCCACCCGCGCCGCCATCATCGAGACTTTATTCAAACGCAATTATATCCGCAAGGAACGCAAGAACCTGTTTCCTACAGCTACCGGTGTGGAACTCATCGACACGATACAGGAAGAGCTGCTGAAAAGCGCCGAACTGACCGGTCTTTGGGAAAAGAAACTACGACAAATCGAACGGGGCACCTACGAAGCCCGTACTTTTTTGGAAGAGCTTAAGCTGATGGTCCATCAAGTAGTGATCAACGTCCTCTCCGACCAGACCGGACGCACCATCACAATCGAGCAGGCTGCTCCAGAGAAGCCCCAAACCGAAAAGGAGCCGAAAGGGGAAAAAACGCGCAAACCGCGTGCCAAGAAGGAAAAGACTGCCGGTCAACCAGAATCAACAACCGTTCCCGTAAAGCCGGTATGCCCGATCTGTAAGAAAGGTAGCATCCTGCGTGGAAAAACGGCTTACGGCTGTTCCGAATATAAAGATGGTTGTACTTTCCGCATGGATTACGCCACCTATGGCGAAGGATTGTCGGATGAGGAATTAGTGAAGGTGATCAGTGGAATCAGAAAGGATTAAACCGACAAATTGGTTTACACTTTCTTTACGATAAATCAAATATGAAAACATAATTAATAAAGAACTACAAAGTATTTTAAAACAAAATGGGATTTAATAATTAATCTAAAATCAATGAAAGAAGAATGGTTCCCTTTGGTTAATGAAAAGGGAGAGACAATAGGAAAAGCTACCCGTAAGGAGTGCCATAACGGATCGAAAATGTTACATCCGGTAGTGCACCTACATATTTTCAATAAAGCAGGTGACCTCTACCTACAAAAGCGTTCGATAAACAAAGATATCCAACCCGGTAAATGGGATACAGCAGTAGGGGGACATATTGACTACGGAGAGACGGTCGAAGATGCCCTTCACCGGGAAGTACGGGAAGAATTAGGGATAACAGATTTTATCCCGCAATTCATCACCCGTTATGTATTCGAATCGGCTATAGAAAAAGAGTTAGTCAACACCTACCGTACCATTTACGACGGTCCGATCATCCCTGACCCTTCCGAACTGGACGGTGGACGTTTCTGGTCTCCTTCCGAAATCCTCGAAAATATGGGAAAAGGAATTTTCACACCCAACTTCGAAAGGGAATATAAACGGTTATTCATGTAAACTACAAAAACACTAAAACAATGGCAAAAGAATTAGAACTCAAGTACGGCTGTAACCCCAACCAGAAGCCATCGCGCATTTTCATGCAGCAAGGGGAGTTGCCCATAGAAGTCTTGAACGGACGTCCCGGATATATCAACTTCCTGGATGCTTTCAACAGCTGGCAATTAGTAAAAGAACTGAAAGAAGCAACTGGACTGCCCGCCGCCGCTTCCTTCAAGCACGTAAGTCCGGCAGGGGCCGCCGTGGGTATCGAGATGAACGATACGTTGAAGAAAATCTATTTTGTGGACGATCTTCCGCTCACTCCGCTTGCAACCGCCTATGCTCGCGCCCGCGGTGCCGACCGTATGTCGTCCTACGGCGACTTCATCGCACTCAGCGACATATGCGACGAAGCGACTGCACGCCTCATCAACCGCGAAGTTTCCGATGGCGTCATTGCTCCCGACTATACGTTGGAAGCGCTTGAAATCTTGAAAAATAAACGGAAAGGCACTTATAATATCATCAAAATCGATCCAGACTACTGCCCCGCTCCTATCGAACACAAAGATGTTTTCGGCATCACATTCGAACAGGGACGTAACGAGATCAAATTAGACGAAAACCTGCTGACCAACATCCCGACCCTGAACAAAAATTTCCCAGACGAAGCGAAACGCGACCTGATCATCGCCCTTATCACACTGAAATATACGCAGAGCAACTCAGTCTGCTACGTTAAGGACGGACAGGCCATCGGTATCGGTGCCGGCCAGCAAAGCCGTATCCACTGTACCCGTCTGGCGGGCAACAAGGCAGATATCTGGTACTTACGCCAGCATCCGAAAGTAATGAATCTGCCTTGGATCGAGAAAATCCGTCGTGCAGACCGAGACAACACGATCGACGTCTACATCAGCGACGACCACGAAGATGTTTTGGCCGACGGTATCTGGCAACGGTTTTTCAAGGAAAAACCGGAAATCCTGACACGCGAAGAAAAACGTGCCTGGCTGGACACACTTAAAGGCGTTTCATTGGGCTCCGACGCCTTTTTCCCCTTCGGTGACAATATCGAACGGGCACACAAAAGCGGCGTAGATTATATCGCACAGGCAGGCGGTTCCGTCCGTGACGATCATGTGATCGACACGTGTGACAAATACGGCATCGCAATGGCATTCACAGGTGTACGGTTGTTTCACCATTAACAAGGGAATTCTTGTTTTTAAAACATTAGTGTTTTTCACATTTGGTTCTTCGTCAATTAAGAGGTAACACTTGACAACCAAAGTTCAACAAATAAAGAAGTTTGAATGAAATCAATAGAGAATGATATACTTCTACATGCAATTGAATAAACCAATGAATAGCAAAATACAATAAATGGAAACCTCTAAATTGACGAAGAACCAAAGATTTTATGGAATAACACGTATTCTGCCCTACGCTTGAACCTCAAGAGGGCATTTAAGCAGCTTCCGGTAAAAAACTACTCGTCCTTATAAAATTACTCCTCCAACATCCCTTCCAAATAACGGTCGGGAGCTAACCCTATGCTCTGGAGGAATCCCGCCAGAGCGCTATATGTTAAACTATTCTCCGACAAGTTCATCAAGGCAATCCGGCGGAGACATCCGAACGGGATCGCATAATCCACATAAGGGACCAAGTTAGCCCCTATAAAATCATATCCCGCTTCTACCGGATCACAAAATTGTACAAGCCGCCATTCCTGTTCAGAGGCCCAACAAGGTTCCCGCACTTCCAGGCAAGCATTGCAAAGCATCGAGAAGAAACGTGAATCCCGCTTGAACCCGGTATGCTCTTCATCATAAAAGAATTTGTCATATTCCCGCCTCATCTGCGAAACAAACGCGTTCAGATTCTCCTCCTCATTATATTTGCAACGGAGCAAGTATTTTTCCTCCGACAAACTATACTCACCTAGTGCCCCGTAATCGAAAGTCAGCCGCAAACAGGAAGTATCCTTTTCCTTCACACCGGAAGGGATGCGTTCCGTCACCGATACGTACATGATGTTCATAATGCCGATGCCGCCCACTAC
>ERZ772880.1186-NODE-1186-length-22984-cov-5.506302_pt1 | contig 22984 bp, 19 predicted proteins | sample MGYA00580577_ERZ772880 | MGnify/ENA primary metagenome ERZ772880 (study PRJEB29015, sample SAMEA2737705) | human gut metagenome | biome: human gut; feature: human-associated habitat; material: faeces | place: China | collected 2012 ... | reverse complement strand
CCAGGAACGTGACGATCTCGGCGATATCTTCGGCCTGGTCGCCGATGCGCTCCATATCCGTGATCATCTTCAGCGCCGCCGAGATCTGCCGCAGGTCGCGCGCGACCGGCTGCTGCTGGAGCAGCAGCTTGAGGCAGAGGGATTCGATATCCCGCTCCTTCTGGTCGATCTCCGCGTCCAGCGGCGCGACCTGCTTCGCGAGGCGCACGTCTCCGTCCGCCATCGACTTGGCGGCCAGTGCGATGACCTCTTCACAGCGCGCGCCCATTTCGATCAGCTCTCTGTTCAGCAGCGCAAGCTGCTCGTCAAACCGGCTTCTCATCATCCAAACCTCCCCGTGATATAGTCCTCGGTCTTCTTCTCGCGCGGCTGCGAGAACATCTGCTCCGTTTCGCCGTATTCCACCAGCTCGCCGAGCAGGAAGAAGGCGGTATTGTCCGAGATGCGGACGGCCTGCTGCATGTTGTGCGTGACGATGACGATGGTATAGTGCTCTTTGAGCTCCATGGCCAGTTCCTCGATCTTCGAGGTGGAGATGGGGTCGAGCGCGCTCGTCGGCTCGTCCATGAGCAGCACCTCCGGCTCGACGGCCAGCGCCCGCGCGATGCAAAGGCGCTGCTGCTGCCCTCCGGAGAGGCCGAGGGCGTTCTTTTTCAGGCGATCCTTGACCTCGTCCCAGATGGCCGCGCCGCGCAGCGAACGTTCGACGATCTCGTCGAGCTTTGCGCGGTTGCGGACGCCATGCGTCCGCGGGCCGTAGGCGATGTTGTCGTAGATGCTCATGGGGAAGGGATTCGGCTTCTGGAACACCATGCCGATCTGGCGGCGGAGGCCGCTCACGTCCGTGCCGGGCGCGTAGATGTCCTGCCCGTGGAACGAGACACTCCCCTCGATCTTCACACCGGGGACGAGGTCGTTCATGCGGTCGAGCGTTTTGAGGAACGTCGACTTGCCGCAGCCGGACGGGCCGATGAGGGCCGTGATGCTCTTTTCGGGGATGTCCATGCAGATATTGGTCAGCGCCTGATGGCTGCCGTACCAGAGATTCAAATCATTGACAGAAATGATGCTGTTCATAGTGCATTCTTCCTCCTGAAATAGCGGGATACGAGGCTCGCCGCCAGATTGATGAGCAGCGCGAGCACCATCAGGATGGCCGCGATGGCAAAGGCCACGCCGAACTCGCCCTGCTCCTTCGCGTAGACATAGAGGGCGACCGTCAGCGTTGCGCCCGCGCTGTGCAGGCCACGCCAGATGCCGTTCAGCGCGTGGGCAAAGCCCGCCGTGAACAGCAGCGCCGCCGACTCGCCGAGGATGCGGCCGATGGAGAGGATACAGCCCGTAACCACGCCGTCGACGCAGCCGGGCATGACGACCGTGCGGATGACGCGCCATTTGCCCGCGCCGAGTCCAAACGCGCCCTCGCGGTAGCTCTGCGGGACGGTCTTGAGGCTCTCCTGCGTGGTACGCATGACGGTTGGCAGGTTCATGATCGTCAGCGTCCATGCGCCCGCGATCAGCGACGTCCCGTTCTTGCAGAAGATCAGCATGCCGACGAGGCCGTAAATGATGGACGGGATGCCGGAGAGCGTCTCCGCCGCGTATTCGATGGCCGCGACGAGCTTTTTATTCGACGCATATTCGTTTAAGTAGATGGCCGCGCACACGCCGAGCGGCAGGACGAAGAGGATCGTCGCCATCACAAGATAAAGCGTGTTCAGAACGTCCGGCAGGATGCCGATGCGCTCCTCCAGATAGCTCGGCGCAGTGGACAGCAGCTCCCAGCTGATGTTCGGCACGCCCTTCAGCAGCACGTAGCCGATCAGAAACAGGACGAGCGCCGCCGTAAGGCCGGCGGAAAGGTACATCAGGGCCCGCATCGTGCCGATATAGCCCCGCCGCCGGAGCGGTAATTTCTTCTGCATGTTATCGCTCCTTTCCGCGCTTCAAGAAAAAGTTCAGCGCCGCATTGATGAGCATGATGAACAGGAACAGCACCAGCGCGATGGAGAACAGCGCCTGCCGCTGCAAACCGCTGGAATAGGACATCTCGCTGGCGACCGCCGTGGTGAGGAAGCGGACGCTCTGGAACAGGCTCGGCATATTGGCCGCGTTGCCCGAGACCATCATGACGGCCATGGCCTCGCCGATCGCGCGGCCCACACCGAGCACGACCGCCGCGGCAATGCCGCTCTTCGCCGCCGGGACAGACACCTTGAAATACGTCTCGATGGGCGTGGCCCCGAGGGCCAGCGACGCGTCCTCATATTCGCGCGGCACTGCCTCGAGCGCCGTGACCGAGACTTTGATGATGGACGGCAGGATCATGACCGCCAGGACAATGATCGCGGCCAGCAGGCTTGCGCCGTCCGGCAGGTGGAACGCCTTGCGGATACCAGGCACGAGCACCAGCATCCCGACGAGGCCGTACACAACCGACGGGATGCCGGCTAGCAGACTCACCGCCGTCTGCATCACGTCCTTCACGCGCTTCGGCGCGAGTTTTGCCAGATACACCGCCGTCAGAAAGCCGACCGGTACGCCGAGCACGATGGCCCCCGCCGTGCCGTAGACGCTCGTCAGAATGAACGGCAGGATGCCGTACTGCGGCTCCGCCGCCGTCGACGCCCACGTCTTCCCGAACAGGAAGGGCACAAGGCCGATCTTCCGGATGGCCGGGATACCGGAGACCACCAGATAGACCGTGATGATCAGCACGCAGCCGACCGCGACCAGACCAAACAGTAAAAACAGCGCATGGACGACGGTCTCAACAATATGTTTTCCTCGTTTCATCGCAATTTCCTCACATACGGCCAAAAAGGCGGCTATCCTGCCGCCTTTTTGATTTGCCTTTAGTTGACCGCCACAGCACCGGCCTTGCCGATCAGCTCCGCCTGGGCGGGATCAAGTGCGTAGTCATAGAACGCCTGGACCGCTTCGCTGAGGGCCTCGCCGTCCTTCGTGACGAGGACGAACGGTCTCTGCACGACATAGCTGCCGTCCTTGACGGTGTCTTCGCTCGGGGCCACGCCGCCGACAGTCAGAGCCTTGACGGTGTCCTTGACTGCGGAGAGGGAGGCATAGCCGATGGCGTCCGGGTTCTGCGCGACCGTGGCGATCACGTCGCCGGTGGAGGTCAGCTCCTGACGGTACTGGCAGGCATCCTTGGTATCCGTGATGGACTCGAAGCCGTCGCGCGTGCCGGAGCCAGCCTCACGGCCGATCAGAACGATCTCAGCGTCGCTGCCGCCGACGTCCTTCCAGTTGGTGATCTCGCCGGTGTAGATCTTCGCGATGGTCTCGACGTCGAGGTCAGAGACGGGATTTTCCGGGTTCACAATGATGGCGATGCCGTCGAGGGCCAAGGTGGTTTCCTTCAGGCCGGAAGCCTTTTCCTCATCCTTCAGGGCGCGGCTGGAGAGTCCAATGTCGCAGCGGCCTTCGCTCACAGCCTGGATGCCGGAGCCGGAGCCGGTCGGGTTATAGGTGAACGTCACGTTGGGGTTTTCCGCCATGAAGGATTCGCCCAGGGCGCCGATGACCTTCTCCATCGAGGTGGAGCCGTCGGTCGCAACCGTGCCGCTCAGTTCCTTCTTGGTCGACGCGGCATCATCCTGCTTGTCTTCCTTTTCGGTGCTGGCGCTGTCGTCCTTTGCGGCGGTGTCTGCCGCGGAGGTATCCGCAGCGGTATCGTTCGAAGTGGTCTTTGCTGCACAGCCGGCAAACAGAGCCAGCGCGCACGTCAGCGCGAGCAGCAGTGCAATGATCTTTTTCATTTGGAATTTCTCCTTTGATTTTTATGTTCTTGACTTCCTGTCTACGGTTCAAAGGATACTGCCCGCGCGTAAAATGCAAAAGCGTTTCTTTGTAAAATCGACGTAAAAGAAAGTGCCCGCTCCAATGGAGCGGGCACCTGTATTTCAATACTCAGAGCGGTTTGGATTCGGGCGCGTCCGCCCCGGAGGGGGAGAAGGCATCGGTCTTTTCGAGGATCTTATCGATGGCGACGGAGGCCGCGCCGTAGAGGATGAGATCCTCCGGGACGGCGGAATAGCGGATGGTGAGATCGCGCCAGACCTCTGGCAGGAGGCGCTCTTTTGCGGATTCGCGGATGGCTTGCAGCATGACCTCACCGCCGCCGGACATGACGTCGGAGATGACGATCTCCTTGGGATCGTAGATGTTCACAAGGTTCGCCACGCCGCAGCCGAGGCTGTGCCCGGTACGCAGGACGGCGGAACGCGAATAGGCATCGCCCGCGTTCATATGGCGGAAGATGACCTCGGCGGTGATCTTCTGTTCGGAGGTCAGGCTGCTCTCGGGATGCTCCGGCAGACCGGCCTGCACGTCGCGGACAAGCGCGAGCGCGGAGCAGTACATCTCCAGGCAGCCGCGGTTGCCGCAGAGGCAGCGCGGGCCCATGGCGTTGATGGACATATGGCCGATCTCGCCGAAGATGCCGCGATAGCCGCTGATGATCTTGCCGCCGATGACAACACCCGCGCCAATGCCCTCACTGGCGAGCAGGTGGACGAGCACGTCGTCCCGGCCGATGTTGGCGCTGCGGCTCCATTCGCCGAGCGCACCGGCGTTTGCATCGTGCTCGACAAAGACGGGCTGCTCGAACGCAGCGCCGAGCTGCTTGCAGATGTCGATCTTCTCCCAGCCGGCAAACTCGGTCATGACGGCGATGCGGCCCTCGCGCCGGAGATAGGGTCCTGGCACCGCCACGCCGACGGCGCAGCAGCTGCCGTATTTCTGCATGAGGCTTCTGGCATCGGACACGATGCGCTCCAGCACGGCGGAGGCCCCGGCGGCGGGATCGAGCTTCTGATATTCCTTCTCCAAAAGCTGATTTTTGATGTTGAAGATGCCGACGCTGTAAGAGCGGCGGGCAATTTTGATGGCGACGACATTGAACTTCTCCGCATTAATTCGGATGCCGATGGAGCGGCGGCCCAGATTGCCCTTCAGCGCACCCGTCTCGGAGACGACGCCGGAGGCGAGAAAGTCGTTGATGATGTTGGTGATGGTGGCCTGCTTCAGACCCGTCCTGCGGGAAAGCTCTGCCCGCGTCAGCACGTCCTCTCCGGCTAGGATGCGGAGGATGGAGAGGCGGTTGCTCTCCTGAATATCCAAGCTGTTTTTTCCGATCTTTCCCACGGCGCACACTCACTCCCATTTCCAGATATACCCGGACTATTTTAGCACAGTTCCGGCGGCGGCGCAACACCGAAAACGCATCACTCGGCGATGCAGCGGCGAAGGCCGCCCTCTGCAAAGCAGAGGCAGACAAGTGCGCAGAAGGAGAAATGCGCGAACAGGGCCAGCGGCAGGAGGAAGGGCGCGGTCAGCACGAGGAGGAGCGTAGACGCGGCGACCACGAGCAGCGCGGCGACATTCTGGCCGCTGCGGGCGAGGAGCAGGATGAGCGCGTTGCGGAGGACGACACCAAGCGGCAGATCGAGCTGCGCGGCAAGCGGGATGGCATACATGCTGAAGGAAAAGACCGCATAGATCCAGAGCAGCAGGAAAACCAGCAGCGGCACGCGGCCGGAGTCCGCCTGTGCGCAAACGTGTCCGCCGAAATAGCTGAGCGCAAGCCCGGCCAGCAGGATGCAGCCGGGGAGCAGCGAACGGACAAAGCCGGTTTTGACGTCGCGGAAGAAATCGCGGAAGATATGGACATTCTCTTCCCGCTGCATGCGGAGCAGGGCGCGGCTGAGCGCGGAGAGCGAGGCCGGAATCGTCACGACCGGGATGCAGCCGAGCAGAAAGGCCAGATTCAGCAGGACGAGATCGACCCAGTAATTCCGGATGATTTGAGAGAAGGTTTTCATAAAAGACTCCGTACAGACAAAGCGGGCGCATACCCGCAAATCTATTTTTCTTGTTCGGGCAGCACCACACAATTCGGCGAATAGATTTGTATGATACTGCCTCATTATAACACAAAGGGCGGGTATGGCAATACCCGCCCTTTGAAAATAGGTATCAGTCGTAATTGCTGCCGACGAGGACTTTGAGAGATTCCGAGGACATCTGCATCAGGATGGCATCCTTGAGGCGCTCGATCGGGAAGCGGTGCGTGAGGATGGGGGCAAGCTGGATGCGGCCGCTGTTGATCAGGTCGACGGCGCGCTGGTGCGTGTCCGGATTGATGATCGAGCCGACGATCGTCAGCTCCTTCTGGTAGACATCCTCGAGGCTGAGCGGATGCGTCGTGCCGGATTTCGGGACGCTGAAGAGCAGGACAGTCGTGCCGCGCTTGGTGGCGGAGAAGGCCTGCGCGGTGGCGATGGTGTTGCCGACGCACTCGATGACGACGTCCACACCGTCCATACCGGTCAGCGCGCGGATGCGCGCGGTCAGATCCTCGTGGATCGGGTCAATCGCGGCGTTCGCGCCCAGCTGCAAGCCGATCTCCCGGCGGGTTTGCACCGGCTCGCTCAGCAGTACCTGCGACGCGCCGGACAGCTTCGCCAGCTGCACCATCAGCAATCCGATTGCACCGCCGCCGATGACGAGCACCGTGTCGCCGGTGCGGATCTGCGCGCGGTCGATGCCGTGGAGGCAGCAGGCCAGCGGCTCGGCCATGGCGCCGTACTCCAGCGGAAGCTCCGGATCGAGCAAGAAGCACTGCGCCTCGGGCGCATAGCAGAAATCGGCAAAGCCGCCGTTTTCATTCACGCCGATGGCGTGGAGGTTCGTGCAGAGCTGCTTTTTGCCGCGGCGGCAGTAATGGCACTCGCCGCAGTAGCAATTGGGGTCGACGGCGACATGGTCGCCAACATGCAGCGTTTTGACCGCCGCGCCGACGGCGGCGACCGTGCCGGAGAGTTCGTGGCCGAGCACGACCGGCGGAATCACCTCCGCGGAGCCTTTGTCCCCGTGGTAGATATGGACGTCCGTCCCGCAGACACCGCAGGCGGCGACCTGAATCAGGACTTCGCGCGGGGCGAGCGGATGCTCCGGCATGTCCCGCGTTTCAAATGCACCGTTTCCAAGAAAATACGTTCCTCGCATCAGTTATTTCCCTCCATCACGCCGCGCAGCCAGCGAAGGGAGGCTGCGGCGTCCTGATCCAGTTTTTCTTCGTCCGCGCCGCCGGACAGATCGCGCCAGAGCGCGACGTCCTGGCTGACCTGCCCGCCCATGCGGACGAACGGCTCCATGACGATGTCGCCCGTGTAGCCGATGTCATGCAGCGCCTGTCCGATGGCGTGCCAGTCGAAGCGGCCATTCGGGCCGGGGCAGCGGCGGTTCGCCTCGCCGACGTGAAAATGGCCGAGCAGCTTGCCGCTGCGGCGGATGGCGTCGGTGAGCGAGTCCTCTTCAATGTTCATATGGAACGTGTCCAGCATGACCTTGACGTTGGGCCGGTCGACCGCGCGGACGTAGTCGATGCACTCCTGCGCGGTATTGATGAGATAGCCCTCGAAGCGGTTGAGCGCCTCCATGCCGAGCGTGATCCCGTGGTCGGACGCCAGATCGGCCAGGCGCTGCATGCGCCTGACGCTCCGCGCCGTGTCGGCGGCCTTATCGGTCTGCGGCGTACCGTGCGCGGGCCAATAGGAATAGAGCGCGCCGCCGAGCCGGTCGATCCCGGCAAGCTCCATCTTGCGGAACATATCGGCGTAGAAGCGGAAGGTCTGCTCGGCCTGCGCGTTATCCGCCGTGGCCAGATCGTGCTCCTTCCGGGGTCCGTAGCCGCCGGTGAGGGTCATGCCGTTGGCTCTGGCTGCGGCGGCCAGCTCGTGGAAGAACGCATCGTTCTCGCGGTCGAACGCGCCGCAGGCGACCTCCAGCACGTCAAAGCCGAGGCGGGCACATTTTTCAACATAGGGGACGAAATTACCGCCCCATTCGGTTTCCCAGTACGCGTAATAGATCCCGTATTGCATGGCAATTCCTCAATAGACGCGAAGCTCGAAGATGCGGGCCTCCGGGCTGCCGTGCGCGGCACGGACGGTGACGCGGACAGCGTCGCAGTCCACATGCTCAAACGCGAGGCAGTTCAGGCGCTGGCCATTGTCCCGGATCTCCCGGCGGGCGACGGTTTCGCCGCCTTGCAGCAGCTCGACGTCGTAATCGCGCACCAGTTCGTGCGGCAGGCCCCTGACCTGACGCTTGCGGACGTTTTCGATCAGCGAGGGCTGGATCTCATGGCTGAGATCGGTATCAAAGGTGAGGCGCACCTCGCAGACGGAGGCAGGCTCTGCCAGCGTGAGCGTAAGGGTCTGTGGCGTGCTCAGCGGCGCGGAGATCCAGCAGTTGGACGCCTCGCCCACGCCGCGGGCATAGCCGTTGATGACATTGGCCGCTTCGCCGCCCGGCGTCTCGCTGGAGGCCGTGACCGCCGCGCGGCGCGCAAGGTCGGTTTCGTCGGTGTTCGGATGGCCGGGGATATAGCAGTCGTTTTTCAGCAGCGTCTGCTGCAGCTCACGGATGTGCTTCTCCCCTACCTCGCGCGGGTCGCACCCGTAGCGGACAGCCAGCGCGGCAGCCGTGCCCGCGGCCTGACCGCCGACGGCGCAGGTACCCATGACGCGGGTGGACGAGAAGGCCATTTTGGTGGTGCTGATATCGCGGCCGGCCAGCATGAGGTTTTTGACGTTATGGCTGTAATAGCAGCGGTATGGGATGGAATAATGGCCCTCGAAGTTATAGACGAGGGAGCCAACGCTTGCCAGATCCTTCGCGCCGCCCGGCACATGGACATCCATCGGCCAGCCGCCGTAGGCCACGGCATCGTCAAAGACGCGGTTGGCGCGGACGTCGTTTTCGTTGAGGAGGTAATCACCGACGAGGCGGCGGCTCTCGCGGCAGCCGGGCACGGTGCTCACCCAGTTGAGGTCGAGGTTCTGCGCGCCGTGGTCGGCCTGATTTTTAATATGATCCCAGACGCCGTAGAGCACCTTGAGAAGATCCTCGTGGATCTGCTCGCTCTCCTGAATGATATCCTCGGCGTCGCCGCCCAGCTCGATCCACCAGTAGCCGGCGTCGACATTCGAAAACTCGGGCAGCTGGTTCTTCGCCGCGTCGACGGAGACGAGTCCGCCGCCGTCTGCCTGGGCGCAGACGCGGTCGACATGCGGGCGGTATTTCAGGTCCTCTTCCGAATAGGTATTGGCCCAGACGGGCTTGATAAAGGTCACGGGCTCGCCGCGGTCGATTGCGGTGAACATGATGGTATTGCCCATCTTATTGTTGTTGGCCTCTTCAGGGGCCGTGGGTTCGTTGAACTCGTGCTTCGATTCAGAGCCGATACGGCTCTCCGCCCCGGCCATCACGCCGACCGTGCCGTGGCCGGTGGCGTCGATGAAGATCTTGCCGTAGACCGTCCAGCGCGTCTCGGTGGTATTCTGGCAGCCGGTGACGGCGAGGATGCGGTCGCCGTCCAGGAGGACGTCGTCGATGTTGGTATTCAGGAGGATGGTGATGTTCGGCTCCATCCGCACCTTTTCCCAGACGATGGTATCGAATACCGGGAAGTCCGCATAGGGGTTGCGGCGTTTGTTTTCGAGCAGGATCTCCTCCAGGATGCCCGTCTCGCGGAGGTTCGGCTTGGAGGAATGGCAGTTGGCGCCAACGATGTGCATCCGCGTCTCGGAGCTGCCGGAGCCGCCGAATACGGGGCGGTTCTGCACAAGGGCGACCTTCGCGCCCTCACGCGCCGCAGCGATCGCAGCGCAGACGCCGGAAAAGCCGCCGCCCACGACGACCACGTCGAAGGAGGCTGTCTGTTCATGAATAGCCATAGCTGTTGCCCTTTCTCAGGAGGTTCAGTCCTGAATGTCGACGACCACCTTCATGGTGCGTTCGCGGTTGGCGTCGATATACTGATAGGCGGACAGGAAATCGCGGAAGGCAAAATGCTTGCTGATGAGGGGCTTGAGCTGGATCTTGCCCTCGGCGACGAAGCGGAGCGCGTCCACATAATCCTCGTGCCGGTACATCATGGAGGTATCGAGCGTGAGTTCGGAGTCATTGAGGCGGGCCAGGTCGACCTTTGCCCAGTCGGCAAAGACGGCGACGAGGACGATCACGGAGCCTTTACGACTGTTCTGGATGGCCATGTCCGTGGTGGCGTTATTGCCGGCACATTCGTAGGTGACGTCGGCCTTATCCGGGCCGAAAACCTCTGCGATGGCGTCTGCATAGGGGACTTTGGCGGTATTGATCGCGTAGTCCGCGCCGAGGGACTTTGCCAGCTCCAGGCGATAGTCCGAGATGTCGGTGATGAGCACCTTCGCCGCGCCGAGCGCCTTGCAGGACTGCATGAGCAGGATGCCGATCGGGCCGCAGCCTATGATGGAGACGTTCGCCCCGTTGATGTCCGGGAAGCGCTTGGCGGCGTGGACGGTGACGGCCAGCGGCTCGATGAGCGCGGCTTCGTCGTAGGTCATGGAATCGGGAATGACGTCGACCTTCGAGGCATCGACCGCGAAATACTCGCTGGCCGCGCCGGTGGTCTGGAAGCCCATGACCTTCAGCCCGGTGCAGAGGTTATATTTGCCGTGCGTGCAGGGATAGCACTTCCCGCAGGTGACCTGCGGCTCGAGCACGACCTTCTGCCCGACTTCGAGGCCCTTGACCGCGCTGCCGACCTGGACAATCTCGCCGGAGACTTCGTGGCCCTGCGTTACGGGGTATTTGGTATACGGGTGTTTGCCGTGGTAGACGTGGATATCCGAGCCGCAGATGCCGAGGCGCATCATTTTGACCAGAACCTGATCGTCGCGGATCTCGGGGATGGGCACGTCGCGGAATTCAATTACACCAGGGGATGTCATAACTTCTTGCAGCATTACAGTCGCTCCTTTTCCGCTGAAACATTCGGTTGGATTGGGTTAATAAACTCGGATTTCATAGATCCGTGCTTCTTCGCAGCCATTGGTGGCAAGGACATGGACGCGGACGCTGTCGCAGAGGGTGCCGTCGAAGGAGACGGCATTGCGGCGCTGGTGGTTGGCCGTGACGGTCTGCACAGCGACCGTCTCGCCCGCACGGAGCAGCTCCACGCGGTAGTCGCGGACGAGCATCTGCGCGACGCCGCGCGGCTCTTTCATGATGAACGCCTTGGAGACGGAGATGCAGCGCTCTTCGCTGAGGTCGGGGTCGAAGACGAGACGGACTTCGTGGACAGGGGCCGGTTCGGCCAGGGTGAGCGTGAGGGTCTCGCCGCCCTCGCCCAGTGCGGCGGAGCGCCAGAGGTTGCTCTGCTCGCCCTCGCGGCGGGTGACGCCGGAGATGACGTTTTTCGCCTCGAAGCCCGGCTGTTCGCTACTGGCAGAGACGGAGGCGCGGAGGGCGAGGTCGTTCGGATCCTCGTTTTTCTGGCCCATGACATACAGGTCGCAGGCGAGGAGCTTCTGCTGAAGCTCGTGCATATGCGCGCGGCCATACTGCGCGGGCGTGAGGCCCAGCAGCGCGGCATTTGCCGCGGCCACGCCGACGGCCTCGCCGCCGACGGCGCAGGTGCCCATGACGCGGGTGGAACCCATGGCCAGCTTGGAGGCGGAGATATCGCGGCCGGCCATCATGAGATTATCGATGGTACGCGAGCAATAGCAGCCGTAGGGGATGGAATAGAGTCCTTTGAAGGAACGGACGACGGACGGGATCTCGCCCTTGGCGCGGAAGCCGGCGGCGGTATGCTCGTCCATGGGCCAGCCGCCGTAGGCCACGGCGTCTTCAAAGATGCGGTTGGACAGGATATCCTGCTCTTTCAGGACGTAGTCGCCCATCAGGCGGCGGCTCTCGCGCATGCCGCCGAGATTGCCGACCCAGACCAGCTCATAGTTTTCTGCGCCGTGGTCGCCGCCGTTTTTGATGTGATCCCAGACGCCGTAGACCGTGCGGTACAGCTCCCAGCGGATATCCTCGGACTGCTTGATGATATCGTCCCAGTCGCCGCCCAGCTCGATCCACCAATAGCCGCTCTTGACGTCGTATTTTTCCACCAGCTCGTCGGAATGGCTCTCATAATCCTCATCCGGCTTGAGGACGACGACATCATCGGCATTATGATAGACCACGATATCGCCGTGATAGCGGTGCTTGAAGTCGGATTCGTCGAAGGAATAGGCCCAGTCGGGCTTGACGAATTTGACGGGATGGCCGCGGTCCTCGGCCACGAAGTAAATCGTGTTGCCCATGGTCTGGCCGTCGGGGACGGCGGGCGCGTACTGCTCCTGATATTCGTCGCGGCCCTCGCGGCCGATCTTATATTCCGCACCGGCCTCGTAGCCCAGCGTGCCGTTGCCCGTGGCGTCGACAAAGATGCCGGCGGTCAGCTCAAGGCGCAGCTCGGTCGTCATCTGATAACATCCGACGGAGGAGATGTGCGCGCCGTCGGAATGGACGGCGGTCATGCTGGTGTTCATATAGAGGGTGAGGTTTTCGGTCTGCCTGGCGGCGTTCCAGAGGACGCCGTCCCAGATGGAATAGTTATAGCTGTCGTTCAGGTATTTGTTTTCGAGCTGAAGCTCCATCAGGATGCCCGTCTCGGCGGCGTCCTTTTTGCCCCAGTGGCAGGAGGCGCCGGAGATGTGCATCCGCATCTCGGAGCTGGCATTGCCGCCGAACACACTGCGATCCTGCACGATGGCGGTCTTTGCGCCCTGGCGCGCGGAGGCCATGGCGGCGCAGAGTCCGCTCATGCCGCCGCCGATGACGACCACGTCGAAATGCAGGCGTGTGGGAGCGGGAATTTGATGGCCGGGAATCTCATGGATATAGTGTTTCATAAATATACCTCACAGAGAAAAAGAAGTGTGGACGAACAGCGACTGTTTGCGCAGCCGCTGGTCGCAGATCTTCTGTTTAGCCCTTGACTGCTCCCGCGGTCAGGCCGCTGACGAGCTGTTTGCCAAGGAAGGTGAACACGAGGAGGATCGGGATGATGGCAAGCGTTGCCGCGCCGCAGAGCGGACCCCACTCCTGCCCGAAGAAGCCGATGTAATCGTAGATCGCCATCTGAATGTTTTTCAGGGCATAGCCGTTGACCATGACGGTGGCCGTGATGAACTCGTTCCACGCGCCGATGAAGGCGAACAGCGCAGCCGCAGCAAACGACGGACGGATGACCGGCGGGATGATGCGGGTGATGATGTAAAACTGGCTGCATCCGTCGATCCGGGCGGCCTCTTCGATCTCATAGGGCAGGCCGCGGACGCCGGAGATCAGCATCCAGATGACGAGTGGGAGATTGTAGGCCGTGTAGAGCAGCGGAAGCGTGTACCAGTGGTTGGTCAGGTGGAGCTTCATCATCATGAGGTAATTGGGGATCAGCAGGACGGAGCTGCCCGTGGAGAGGGGGATGCCGATGACCACGATGTAGAACAGCAGCTTTTTCAGCGGGAAACGGCGGCGTTCGAAGCCGTAGGCCGCGAGATAGCCCAGGACAAGGCAGGCCAGAATGGTGAGCAGCGAATAGACAACGCTGTTTCCGGCGGTTTGCAGGAAGCTCTGGGCGAAGACCTGCTTATAGTTGTTCCACGTGACGGTGAAGTTAAAGATCTTGGGCGGATAAGCCGAGATGTCCTGCGGAGTCTTCAGGGAGGTGATGATGCACCAGAAGATGGGAAGCGTCGTCAGGAAGGCGAGTATCACGAGCATGAGCACGTTGACCGTCTTCCGGGCTGCGGTTTTTGCGGTTTTATTCATGGCTGTGTTCGCTCCCTTCCGGTCAGATTTTATAATTGCTCACTTTGATGTACAGCACGATGATCAGCGAGGTGATCAGCATGATGAGGATGGACAGGGCCGCCGACGTGCCGAACTGGTAATAGCGGAAGCCGAGGTTATACTGGAAGAGGGTGATGACGTTGGTGGCGTCGTTCGGGCCGCCGCTGGTCAGAACCTTCGGCACGGTATTATTCGTGAAGTTGGAGACGGTGAGGACGATGATGGACAGGAGGAGCTGCGTCTTGATGAGGGGCAGCTTGATGTGCCAGAGCATCTGCCAGGGCGAGGCGCCGTCGACCTTCGCGGCCTCGATCAGTGTGGGGTCCAGGCTCTTGAGTCCGGCCAGAATCATGATCATCGCATAGCCGACCAGACGCCACGTAAGCACGAAGATCAGGGCGATGATCGCCGAATTCTTATTCTCCACGACGTAGATGGGGTTATGGCCGAGGATCTTGAGGATCATATTGAACAGGCCGAGATCGCCATTGAAGAGCCAGCGCCAGAGCAGCGCCGCGACCATCATGGAGATGACCCACGGGATCAGGCCGAACATCTCGATGAGATAGGCGAAGATGCCGTGCTCGCGATCCACCCAGAGTGCCAGCAGAAGGCCGATGCCGACGGAGAGGAGCGTGGAGATGATGGTGATCTCAAAGGTGAACAGGAGCGACTTGCTGATGCGGATATCCTTGAGCAGGCGGACATAATTGCCGAGGCCGACAAAGTCGCCCTTGACGAGATAGTCCAGATTATAGAGGCTGCAGTAGAGGGTATAAAAAAGAGGAATGACCAGCAGGAAAATGAGCAGCAGCATGGCCGGCGCAACATATCCCATCGATCGGAGCTGTATCCGTTTTTCTTTGCGTTTCACAAGTCTTGTCCTCCAGATGTCATCCTTTTCAGGAAAGTGTTGATCCGCCGGTGATCCCGCGCAGCGGGAAACGGCGGCGGCTGCCAATATTCGGGCGGTTCGATCCAGCCGAAGGGAATGGGTTTTTATCGAAAAGCACATTCCCCTCCGCTGGAGCACCCGGATGGGGGCCGCCGGTTGGGCGGCCCCCAGAAGGGGTAACGTCAGGAATGTGCTCAGCGGTTGTTATTGGTGTTGAAGATCGTCTCTGCGTCGCTCAGGGCCTTCATGTAGTCGGTCTCACCGGTCAGGATGGCCTGGATCGGGCGGTTGAGGTCGAGCTTCCAGCCGACGAACGCCTGGTCGTTGGCGGGCAGCCAGCCAGCGGCGAACGCGTCGAGCATGCTGTTGAGGTACTTGTTGCTGTCGTCGATGGTGATCTGGGCAACGGTGGACTTGCGGTTCGGAGCCTGCGCGCCGTCGTTGATCCAGAGCAGGTCGGACTCGTTGTCGTACATCAGCTCGAGGAACTTGCCGGCAAGCTCTTTGTTGGCGGAGCCGCTGTAAACACCGGCGAACCAGCCGTCAATGATCGTGCCGCCGGGCAGCGGGGCAAACTGGATGGTGGAACCGTCGAAGGACGCATTGGCACGGGACGTGCCGAGGCGGACGGCAGAGGCAATGGTCATGGCATATTTGCCGGAGGCGAACTCGGTGTAGATGTCCTCGATGGTCTTGTTGACGGCATCCGCCGGGGTAACGCCGGTGTCGATGCACTTCTTGATCCATTCCAGAGCGGCAACGCCGTTTTCATTGGCCCACTTGGCAGTGCCGTCCTCGTTGAAGAGGGTGCCCTGCTCCTGAAGCAGCCAGTTGACGATCGCCTGGGCGTCGTTCGTTTCGGTGGAGAAGCTCATGCCGAGGCCGTAGACCTGCTGGCCGTCGATCTCCTGCGTCAGCTTCTGCGCGGCGTCATACAGCTCGTCGAAGGTGGTGGGGACTTCCAGACCGGCGGCCTCCAGGAGGTCTTCACGATAGAAGAAGCCGGTGCAGTTCTTGTTGAGGCAGAGGGTATAGTGCTTGCCATCGCGCTCGCCGAAGCGGAAGAAGCCGTCGTCGACGTCGTCGATCTGCTCCTGCGTCCAGTCACCCATGAAGAGGTTCTCCAGCGGCTCCAGCAGGCCGGCGTTCAGAACGCCGAACAGCTCGTCGCGGGCGCACCACATGATGTCGGGCGCTTCGCCGGTCGTGGCGGCGGCCATGAACTTACCGGTCATGGTGTCCCACTGCTGCGGCTCGACCACGACCTTGACGCCGGGGTTCTCTTCTTCAAAGCGGTCGATCATCTTCTGAAGGGCGATGGAACGGCCGTTGCTGGTGTTGGTGGGGTCCAGGAACGTCCACATGCGGATGGTGACGTCGCCGGCTGCGGCGGGCGTCTCGTCCTTGGTTTCGGGGGTATCAGCGGTATCGGTGGTGTCGGCGGAAGGGGTCGTGCCCGTCTCCGCGGGGGTGGCGGCGTCCGCGTTGGCCGGAGTGCTGCTACAGGCAGCAAGCGAGGCCAGCATCAGGACGGCAAGGAGCAATGCGATAACCTTTTTCATAATGATCCTCCAATTCTGATTTATTTAATATCACAATGATATCAAAAACAAGTTCAGGCCCCGAGCAGGCCCTGCGCGTGCAGGAACGATTCGGTCTCGGCGAGCGTGGGGATGGCGGGGATGGCGCCGTAGCGCTGGACGGAGAGCGCGCCGACCGCGTTTCCGAACGTGAGCAGCTGCTCCAGCTCTGCCGGAGAATACGCCTCGCGCAGGCCGCCGCGGCGCAGGATCTGATACAGCACTGCGCCCACGAATGCGTCTCCGGCGCCGGTGGTATCGGCGATCTTGACGGAGAAGCCCGGCACAAAGGCCATCCGGCTGCCGCAGAAGGCATAGCTCCCGCCGGCGCCGCAGGTCACAAAGAGAAGCTTCAGGTTGGGATGCTCCGCAAGAAGCCGGTGGCCGAGCGCGTCGATCTCGCCGTCGCCGCAGAGGAAGGTACATTCCTCGTCGGAGAGCTTCGCCACGTCGCAGAGGTTCAGGCCCTCGCGGATATACTGCCGGGCCGTCTGCTCGTCGCTCCAGAGGTTGCGGCGGAGGTTCGGATCGTAGGAGACGGTGAGGCCGTGCTCCCGCGCGTAGCGCGCGGCAAAGAGCGTCGCGGAGCGGGCGGGTTCGTCCGTCATGGAGACGGAGCCGAAATGGAACACGCGGGACTGTTCGATCCGGTCGAGCCGGAGGTCTTCCTTCGTGAGGCTCACATCGGCGCAGCCGGTGCGATAAAAGGAGAAGCTGCGGTTGCCAGAGCCGTCCAGCGAGACCATGGCGATGGTGGTGTTTTTGGTGGAATCCAGGATCAGGCCCGCCGTGTCGATGCCGACGCCATCCAGCACGCGCTTGAGCCAGCCGCCGATGAAATCGTCACCGGCCTTGGCGAGAAACGCCGTCTTCAGCCCCATGCGGGATGCGCACGTCAGCACATTCGCAGGAGCGCCGCCCGCGTTGCCCGTGATCTGGATGGATGTGTCTGCACTCGCGATCGCGTCAATCAGGATCTCGCCCAGTGCACAAATATCATACATAAGCTCTTATCCTTATTTCAATTTAATAATTAACTTAATGAAGCTATTGACAGCTTAGCACACAGCGGCCGATGTGTCAATCCGTTTTTCTGTTCAAAATTCACAAAAAACAATTCTTCCACGAAATACACAAAGGCGGATGCACGATTTTGTGCAGTCCGCCAGATCTATATGGGACGTCCGATGGGTGGGGCGCGCAAAGCGGCGCAGTCCGCCGCGGGGTCCATATTTCAAAGAAGAAATGCCATCCTTATGGATGGCATTTGAGGCTGTCAAAAAACGATAAAACGCAGTCCTGCAATAGAGCAGCGGGGCGAAAAGACTTTTTCGACACGCTGAAATGCCATCCTTATGGATGGCATTTCATATGGCGCTCAAGCACGATGGATCGCCTTCCCAATTCGTAAAAACAAAATCACACCCCAGCGAAGCGGTGGTCGAACCACGGGTTCGTTGCGGGACTCCTATATCAACAAAAAAACACCATCCAAAGGATGGTGTTTTTCTTTGGTGACCCGTACGGGAATCGAACCCATGTTACCGCCGTGAAAGGGCGGTGTCTTAACCGCTTGACCAACGGGCCTGGTAGCGGCAATCTGACTCGAACAGATGACACTCCGGGTATGAACCGAATGCTCTACCAACTGAGCTATGCCGCCATATACTGCTGTGTCTCACAGCAAGAGATATTATATCGGTAAAGATGCGATTTGTCAACAACTTTTGTTCGGTTTTTTCGCGGTTTCAGAAAGTTTTTTCTGCCTCATCAACCAATTCGCCCAAAACGCCGTCCCGGCAGAGGCCCGCGACGCGCACACGGCGGAGCTGATTATGCAGATCTCCGGCCTCGGCGTAGACCTTGACGTAATTCGGCGCGTGACCCGTGAAGAAACCGGCCTCCGGCTGCTCGAAAAGCACGGTCTGCTCCGTGCCGATCAGCGCGGTATGGAACGCATCCTCGAGTTCACTGGCCACCTTTGCAGCCTCCGACGCGCGCTGCTCCTTGACTGCGTTCGGGACTTGATCCGACATTTTCGCGGCGGGCGTGCCGGCGCGGCGCGAGTACGGGAAGATGTGAATTTTCGAGAGGCCGCAGGCGCGGACAAAGCCCAGCGACTGCCGGAATTCTTCGTCCGTTTCGCCGGGGAATCCGACGATCAGGTCGGTCGTGACGGCGCAGCCGGGGAAATACGTGTGCAGGAGGCGGACGCTCTCGTCGTAGCGCGCGGTGTCGTACTTGCGGTTCATGCGGCGCAGGACGCTGTCGCTGCCGCTCTGGAGGCTCAGGTGGAACTGCGGGCAGAGATTTGGGAAGCCCGCCAGCGCGCGGCAGAATGCTTCGTCGATCGTCCGCGGTTCGAGCGAGCCGAGACGGATGCGCACATCCGGCACGGCGGCGCAGATCGCCGTGAGCAGGTCGCGCAGGACGGACCCGTCTTTCCATTCCTGCCCCCAGGAGGAAATTTCGATGCCATTGATGACGATCTCGCGATAGCCCTCGGCGGCGAGCTTCTGCGCCTCGGTGACGGCAGCGTCCAGCGGCATAGAGCGCACGCGTCCGCGCGCGTAGGGGATGATGCAATAGGAACAGAAATTGTTGCACCCGTCCTCCACCTTCAGCAGCGCGCGCGTCCGCGCGGTGAGGCCGCCGGCGGGCAGGATCTCAAAGTCCTGTCCGAGACGGTTGTCTTCAATCTTCTCCCACTTCTGCTTGTGTTCGGCAGCCTGCTCGAGGTGCGAAATAAATGCACGCCGGTCTGCCGTGCCGACGAGGACGTCGACGTCCAGCTTGCGGATCTCATCCGGGTTCGCCTGCGCGTAGCAGCCGCAGACGCCGACGACGGCGTTCGGATTCAGGCGGCGGACGCGGCGGATGGCGTTGCGCGATTTCTTGTCGGAGACCGCAGTCACCGTACAAGTATTGATGATATAGCCGTCACAGATCTCGTCAAATTCGCCGAGCGTATGCCCGTCTGCAAGCAGCATTTGCTGCATTGCCTGTGTTTCATATTGATTGACCTTGCAGCCGAGGGTGTAGAATGCGAATTTCATAGGTAAAACCACCAAAAGCAAAGATTTGGAACAAAAAATGTTTAGCGCGTTTGTGAATAGCCAGACTTTGGATTCTCGAATATACTATATTTTAACGAAAACTTCTGATAAATCGCTTTTGCCATTTCATCGGAACTTTCCTTGGAGTTATTTTCTGCATCACACGCTCTATCGTGTTTCGAAATCGATCGTCTGAATGTTCATTATATCCGAAAAAAGTCGGATTGTATAGTCTGCCGGGAGGTTTCCTTTGAGAGAATTTACTGTGATATTCCATTCTGTTGTTCAGATCGCCCAATTCGTCAATGCGGTCAACCGCTATCCGTTCCACGTCTGGCTCATCCGCGGCACGGCGCGGCTCGACGCGAAGTCGCTGCTCAGCCTGTGCAGTCTGGAGCTGCATACGCCAGTGACGCTCTGTCCCGACACGGCCAGCGATCTGACGGCCTTCTGCGCCGACATTGCGCCATTCCTAGTTTAGGGTGCATCTGAAAACTGCCAACGCACCCGGACGGCGGACCTTTTCGCGCTGTGCTGCGCCGTTTTCCCTTGCAATACACAAAGTATTCCTGCGGAAAAACGACTTGCCCAACACAAAAATTCCTCACCGCCGGTCACATCGCCAGTTTTCAGATACACCCTGGACGGCAAACGCCTGATCCCGGTACTATCATGCCCTTTCGTTTCATAGGTTTGTACCAAATGAAACGGAAGGGTGATTTTTTATGAAAAAGCGGATGCTCGCGATCTTTGTGCTGCTGGTGCTGCTGGCCGGGGCGCTGCTGCCGGCGGTGCGCGCGGCAGAGCTTGACCTGCCCGCGCCGAGCTACGTGCTGATGGAGCGGTCGACCGGCGAGGTGCTTTTGGAGCACAACGCACACGAACGCCTCCGCCCGGCGAGCGTGACGAAGGTGATGACGCTGCTGCTGATCATGGAGGCGCTGGACGATGGGCGCATCGGCTGGGACGACATGGTGCAGACGTCCGCCGCAGCCGCCGCCAAGGGCGGGAGCCAGATCTATCTCGAGGAAAACGAGCAGCTCCCGCTGGAGGAGATGCTCAAATCCATCGTGGTCTCCTCGGCAAACGACTGCGCCTGCGCGATGGCCGAGCACATCGCAGGCAGCGAGGCGGCGTTCGTCGAGATGATGAACGCGCGCGCAGAACAGCTTGGCATGACCGACACGCGCTTCGTCAACTGCACAGGACTCGACGACGAGCCGGAGGCCGCCGAGCATCTGACGACAGCTTATGACATCGCGCTCATGTCGCGCGAACTGCTGGGCCATGAGGCCATCAAAAAGTATACAACCATCTGGATGGACACCGTCCGCGACGGGCAGTTCGGCCTGTCCAACACGAATAAGCTTGTCCGCTTCTACGACGGGACGACCGGTCTGAAGACCGGCTATACCTCCGCCGCGGGGCACTGCCTCTCCGCCTCGGCAGAGCGGAACGGCATGGAGCTGATCGCCGTCGTGCTGCACTGCGCCAGCTCGACCGACCGGTTCGAATCGGCCAAGGCCCTGCTGAACTACGGCTTTTCCAACTATGCGCTCGTCACGCCGGAGCCGGGCGAGCTGCCCGCCGTGCCGGTCACGCTGGGTACCGCGGCGGAGATCACGCCCGTTCTCGCCGATGAGACGCCGATCCTGATCGACAAGGCCCTCGCCGCCGGCGTAGAGACGAATGTGCGCGTGGACGGATCCGTGACCGCGCCGGTCGAGGCCGGGCAGACGCTCGGCACGCTGACGATTACGTCCGGCGGCCAGACGATCGCCGAGCGCGACCTCATTGCGCCGGAGCCCGTCGGTGCGCTGCGCTGGGGCGATGTCTATTTGCAGATGCTCCGCGCGCTCTGTATGGGGTAAGTCTGTGTCACAGGCCGCTTGCACATTTCGCATGATCTGTGCTATACTAATGGCAAATCGTGCGAAATGAGGTGCGGCCATGGAACAGAATTACGTCCAGCGCGGCTATCTGCATGAGGATTTCCGCCTGTTTCATCTGCGCGGCGCGATGGAGGAATCTGTCGACTGGCACTATCACACATTCCACAAGATCATTGAATTTCTTGGCGGCGAATCGGGCTATGGCGTGGAGGGCAAGCAATATCTGCTCCAGCCGGGGGATCTTGTGCTCGTACCGCAGGGCTGCATTCACCGGCCGGAGGCTGAGCCGAACGCGCCCTATGAGCGGCGCATCCTCTATCTCTCGCCGGAGTTTCTGCGCCGCGCGGGCGGCAGCTGTGACCTTGCGGCCTGTTTTGACCGGGCGCGGGAGGAATTCCGCTTCGTCGTTCATCCGGCGGACGGAACGGGCGGGGGCCAGCTCACGGCACTGGAACATGCCGAGCGGGAGGATGCCTTCGGGCGGGAGCTGCTGGCGCAGTCGCTGCTGTTCCAATTTTTGATCGGGCTGAACCGGGCCATGGCGGACGATCTGCTCCAATACGCGAAGCCCGCCGCCTACGACCGGAAGATCGAGGCCATTCTGCGCTATCTCTCCGAACACCTGACCGAGCCGGTCTCGATCGACGATCTGGCCGCGCGCTTTTTCGTCAGCAAATACCACATGATGCGGCAGTTCCGCGCGCAGACCGGCTATACCATCCACGGCTATCTCACCGGCAAGCGTCTCATGTTCGCCCGGGCGATGATCGCCGCCGGAACGCCTGTCCTCCAGGCCAGCGAGGAGAGCGGCTTCGGCGATTATTCGGCCTTTCTCCGCGCCTACCGCAAGCAGTTCGGCGCCGCGCCGAATCAGGAAAAGCGCGCGAATACGCCGCAAAAATGGGAAAATCCCACTTGACAGCGCCCGCGCAATATGGTATTATCTTTAAGCTGATTATATCAGTGCGCCTGCGGGTGTAGCACAACGGCCAGGGCACCAGCCTTCCAAGCTGGGGACGCGGGTTCGATTCCCGTCACCCGCTCCATACGCGCCAGTAGCTCAGCAGGATAGAGCAACTGCCTTCTAAGCAGTAGGTCGGGGGTTCGAATCCCTCCTGGCGTGCCACTTATGGAGGCGGGCTGATTCGATCAGCGGAAAAAAGAATAATATGGTGGGTGTAGCGTAGTTGGTTAACGCGTCAGATTGTGGCTCTGAAGACCGAGGGTTCGAGTCCCTTCACTCACCCCATTCTTTTTTTATATCAGGATTTTGCCGATACGCACATGGGGATGTCGCCAAGCGGTAAGGCACAGGACTTTGACTCCTGCACTCGTGGGTTCGAATCCCGCTAGCCCAGTAATAAAAAGAGCATCATGCCAAAATGGCATGGTGCTCTTTTTCACGAGCTCGCGCGTCTGCACGCGCGAGTCGTGAGATCGGTCTCCGCTCTGCTCCGGTCGGTGCAAGGGGGATATGTTAAAAGATGGAAGGTGGTTATTTCCGCGTAATGACTAGCACATTTCCTTCACATTCTTTCATTACATTCCACAGAAACTGCTTTGAGGTGCCGTCACTATAAAGGAATTGCAGATCTTTCACCGTCACATTACGTTTACCGATATAAGCTTCGTACATCGTGCGATTGTCAGTCAGTAATGCTTTCTTGGCAGCTTTCTTATATTTTTTCCAACTTGTAAAGCGCTGCTTGCTGCGGACATAAAAGTTCATTTTGGTGGCAGTCATCGTCGGATAATAAGAGGCATTAAAATGATGGCTGCTTTTGATATAAGAGTCTGTCACATTAAAATAGGTATGTATGATGCGCCTTTTGCGGTCCGGCGTCGGATCATCCCAAGTAGCATCCA
>ERZ772880.1179-NODE-1179-length-23028-cov-4.688983_pt1 | contig 23028 bp, 18 predicted proteins | sample MGYA00580577_ERZ772880 | MGnify/ENA primary metagenome ERZ772880 (study PRJEB29015, sample SAMEA2737705) | human gut metagenome | biome: human gut; feature: human-associated habitat; material: faeces | place: China | collected 2012 ... | reverse complement strand
GCGGGCGGACAGAGTCGTCCGCCCCTACAAGACTTTTTAGGCTTCTATTTGAAATGCTGGCATACCAGATAATATTATAACAGCTTTGCGCGCGATGCACAACCGGAAAGTTTGGAAATTCAGATCTTAATTCTTTCTGAAATTCACAGAAAATTTACGCTCTGTTTTTTTGCCTGTTCTTGTAAAGGGCGGCATGGTGTGGTAAGATACAGGCACAATAAGGCTCCCACGAGATGGAAGGAAGGTGGACCCATGAGCAACGATCCAAAAAAGAACAACCAGCAGCCCAACGGCAATAACAACAATGAGAATGATATCAAAGGCCGGAGAATCCTGTTTCTGGTGTTGGCGGCGCTGATCGCGACGCTGCTGATCAACACGCTCTACACGTCGATCTCCAAGTCCTATCTGACCGAGGTTCGGTACGACGAATTTTTGACGATGCTGGATAACGGTGAGATCAGCGAGCTGGAGTTCCAGAGCGACGACCGCGTGGTATACGCGAAAAAGTCTGACACGGACAGCAGCGGCGCGGCAAAGAAGCTCTATTACACGGGCCTGATCCCGAATCAGGACACGACGGAGCTGACGCATAAGCTCGACGAAAAGGGCGTGAAGTACAACCGTGAGCTGCCGCAGGAGACCAGCCCGGTCGTCAGCTTCATCGTGAGCTGGCTGCTGCCGGTGATCATCATGTACGGCCTGTTCTCGCTGCTGATGCGCTCGATGTCGAAGCGCATGGGCGGCATGGGCGGACTCGGCGGCATCGGTGAGAGCAAAGCCAAGGTCTATATGGAAAAGCAGACCGGCGTGACGTTCGCGGATGTGGCCGGAGAGGACGAGGCAAAGGAATCGCTCGTCGAGATCATCGACTTTTTGCACAATCCGCAGAAATACGCCGCCATCGGCGCGAAACTGCCGAAGGGCGCGCTGCTCGTCGGCCCTCCGGGCACGGGCAAAACATTGCTTGCAAAGGCCGTCGCCGGTGAGGCGAACGTGCCGTTCTTCTCGATCTCCGGCTCGGACTTCGTGGAGATGTTCGTCGGCGTCGGCGCAAGCCGCGTGCGTGACCTGTTCCAGCAGGCGGCAAAGGTCGCCCCGGCCATCATCTTCATCGATGAGATCGATGCGATCGGCCGGACGCGAGATTCCAAATTCGGCGGCAACGACGAGCGCGAACAGACGCTCAACCAGCTCCTCGCCGAGATCGACGGCTTTGATTCGAGCAAGGGCGTTGTGATCCTCGCGGCGACGAACCGCCCCGAGATCCTCGATAAGGCGCTGCTGCGTGCGGGCCGCTTCGACCGGCGCATCATCGTCGACCGGCCGAATTTGCAGGGCCGGTATCAGACGCTGCGCGTCCACACGAAGAACATCAAGCTGGCCGAGGACGTCGACCTGCACAAGATCGCGCAGGCCACGGCAGGCGCCGTCGGCGCGGATCTGGCCAACCTCGTGAACGAGGCGGCGCTGCGCGCGGTGCGCCTCGGGCGGAAGACCGTCAACCAGCAGGATCTGCTCGTCTCGTTTGAGACGGTTATCGCGGGCACCGAGAAGAAGGGCACCGTATTGACCGACATGGAAAAGCGGATCGTGTCGTACCACGAGGTAGGCCACGCGCTGGTCGCGGCGCTGCAGAAGCATACGCAGCCGGTGTCCAAGATTACGATTGTTCCGCACACGTCCGGCGCGCTCGGCTATACGATGCAGATGCCGGAGGAGGAAAAGTTCCTGTCCAGCCGCGAAGAGCTGCTGGTGGAACTCCAGACGCTGCTCGGCGGGCGGGCTGCGGAGCAGGTTGTGTTCGGCATTTCGACGACCGGCGCGGCCAACGACATCGAGCGCGCGACGGATCTGGCCCGCAAGATGGTCACGCAGTACGGCATGAGTGAAAAGTTCGGGCTGATGACCCTGTCCACCGTGCAGAGCCAGTATCTCGACGGCGCGGCGACGATGAACTGCGCGGACTCGACGGCCAGCGAGGTCGATCAGGAGGTGCAGAAGCTGCTGTCGAGCTGCTTCGAGCAGGCGAAGGCGCTGCTGCGCGAGCACCGGGCGCTGCTCGATGAGATCGCGCTCTATCTGCTCCAGAAGGAGACGATCACGGGCGACGAGTTCATGGTCTATGTGAACGCGGAAAACCGCAAGCTCGAGGCCCCGAAGGACGAGGCCGAAGCATCCGACGCAGAAGCGGCTCCGGCTGAGGACGCTGCGGACAAGACGGATGAAAATCCAAACCCGACGGAGGGCGCGTAAGTGCTGTTTTTGACGAATGATGCGCCGGACGCGGCAGCTGCCGTCAGCGAGGCGGCGAGCGCCGTGGGCGCGGCGCTGGAGGATGGAACGGCCTCGACCGTGGGATTTTTCCAGAAGATCTTCGGAGGCTTCTCGTGGACGAAGCTGATCTCGGCGGCCATCTTACTGGTGGTCTGCGGGGTGCTCATCAAGCTGATCCTGAAGGCGACCGACCGGATGCTGGGCCGGTCGCGGCTGGACAAGGCGGTGCATCCGTTCATCCGGACGATCGTGAAGCTGGTACTGCTGTTCACGGCGATCATGCTGATCGCGGGGACGCTGGGCGTGGACACGTCCTCCCTGCTGGCGCTGCTGAGCGTGGCGGGGCTGGCCGTGTCGCTGGCCTTGCAGAATGTGCTCTCCAACATGGCGAGCGCGGTGATCCTGCTGACGACGAAGCCGTTTCAGATCGGGCACTTCATCGAGATGGGCAGCGTGAGCGGCACAGTGGTCAAGATTGGCGCGATCTGCACCGACATCCTCACGCTGAACAACCAGCTCGTCCACGTGCCGAACAGCGAGATCACCGGCTCGACCGTGACGAACTACACAGCGAGCGACAAGCGGCGGCTGGAATACCGGATCACGGCGTCGTACGACGCGCCGGTCGAGGACGTGAAGGCAGCGCTGCTGCGCGCGGCAGAGCATCCGCTGCGGATGCAGGAGATGCAGCCCATCGCGCGCGTGAACGGCTACGGCGAGAGCGCGATCGAATATGTGCTGTTTCTCTGGATCCGACCGAAGGATTACATGGACGTCTATTACGACGTTTTGGAAAACGTCAAGCGTGAGTTTGACGCAGCGGGCATCGAGATGACCTATCCCCACATCAACGTCCATCACATCAGCTGACGGAAAGGACACATAAAATGCAGATCCCGGAACTGTTTTTCGCAGTTTCGGGATTTTTTATGGGATTTACGCCAGTAGTTTTACCAAAATGAATCCATATTTTTAGATCGGTTTTAGTTGACATTCCCGTTTGGACTTGTTAAAATAGAGATACCTGTATTCGGCGTATTTCGCAGTCTTCGGTTTCAGGCCGCGGCGTGCGCCATATTGGTATGTCCTTCCCAAGGGCAGCCAGCCATTCCCAAGGCCGGAGGTCTCCCCCTTCGGCACGAAAGAACTTTTTTAGGAGGATACATCATCGATGGATTGGGATCGCTTAATCACTATTGAACAGATGGAAGAAGCGACGAACGAATTGCTTGAAACCGGCAAGAAGGTCGGCGCAGATTCCTGGCAGCAGCGCGTCAAAAATCAGACGCCGCACTGCGGCTTCGGCGAAGCCGGCACCTGCTGCCGCATTTGCTCCATGGGCCCCTGCCGCATCACGCCGAAGGCGCCGCGCGGCATCTGCGGCTGCGACGTACACGGCATCGTTGGCCGTAACTACCTGCGCTTCACCGCGGGCGGCGCAGCCACGCACTCCGACCATGGCCGTCAGATCTGCCACACGCTGTATCAGGCGAAAGAGGGCGGCTCTTACCAGGTCAAGGATCCGGAAAAGCTCCTGAAGATTGCCCACGAGTGGGGCATCGAGACCGAAGGCAAGGACCTCTATGATCTGGCGCACGAAGTCGCCGAGACCGGCTTGATGGAATACGGCAAGCCGTTCGGCGTGCAGCGCTACCTGAAGCGTGCACCGGAGCACACCCAGGAGCTCTGGCACAAGGCCGGCATCGAGCCGCGCGCGATCGACCGCGAGGTCTCGCAGTCGATGCACATGACGCACATGGGCTGTTCCTCGCTGCCCGAGGCGCTGATCAAGCAGTCTCTGCGCGCTGGTCTGTCCGACGGCTGGGGCGGCTCCATGATGGGCACCGAGTTCTCCGACATCCTGTTCGGCACGCCGAAGCCCGTTGACACCACCGCCAACATCGGCGTCATGGAAAAGGACATGGTCAACATCGTTGTCCACGGCCACGATCCTTCCCTGTCCGAAATGATCGTCATGTACTCCCAGGATCCGGAGATGGTCGCCCTCGCCAAGGAAAACGGCGCGAAGGGCATCAACATCTGCGGCGTCTGCTGCACCGCAAACGAGGTCGCCATGTGCCACGGCATCCCGATGGCCGGCAACTTCCTGACGCAGGAGAACGTTGTCCTTACGGGCGCATGCGAAGCCATCGTCGTCGATGTGCAGTGCATCTTCCCGGCCCTCGGCCCGCTCTCGAAGTGTTTCCATACGAAGTTCGTCACCACCTCCCCCATCGCCCGCATGCCGGACTCCGAGTTCATCCGCTTCTCCGCCGACAACGCCGGTGAGAACGCCAAGTCCATTGTGAAGATGGCCGTTGAGAACTTCACGAACCGCAAGACCGATCTGGTCAACATTCCGAACCAGGTCTCCCACGCCCGCGTCGGCTATTCCCTCGAAGCCATCGTCAAGGTCCTCGACGGCGTTGCCAACAGCCAGGTCGACACCTTCGGCACCACGAAGCCCCTGCTCGAGTGCGTCACCTCCGGCGTTCTCCGCGGCGCTGTCGCCATGGTCGGCTGCAACAATCCGAAGGTCCGCCCCGACTATGCCCACATCGAGCTCATGAAGAAGCTCATCGCCAACGATATCATCCTCATCGTCTCCGGCTGCTCCGCGCAGGCCGCCGCCAAGGCCGGCCTCATGGACCCGGTGCACGCCAAGGAGCTCTGCGGCGCCGGCCTGAAGCGCGTGTGCGAGCTGGCCAACATCCCGCCCGTGCTGCACATGGGCTCCTGCGTTGATATCTCCCGTATGATGATCCTGGCCTCCGAGCTGTCGAAGGATTCCGGCCTGAACATCTCCCAGCTTCCCGTCGTGGGCTGCGCCCCGGAGTGGATGAGCGAGAAGGCCGTCTCCATCGGCAACTACGTCGTCGCCACCGGCATCGAGACCTACCTCGGCGTCGATCCGTACTCCAAGGGTTCCTCCGAGATCACGGAGCTGCTCCAGGGCGAGACCGGCTGCAAGGAATGGGTCGAGGCGAACTTCGTCGTCGAGAAGGACATCGAAAAGCTGGGCGACCGTATGATCGAGTCCATCGAGGCCAAGCGCAAAGCCCTGGGTATCTAAGATATTTTTACTTACGACTAGAGTTTAGAAGGTTTTTCCAATGAAAGTAGCGATCACCGGCAAAGGCGGCGTCGGCAAGACGACGCTGTCCTCCACACTGGCCCGGCTCTATGCCGACGAAGGGCGCACCGTTCTGGCCGCCGACGTCGACCCGGACGCCAATCTCGGATTGGCGCTGGGCATGACCGAGGAAGAGGTCAACTCCATCGTCCCCGTTTCCAAGATGAAGCAGCTCGCCAAGGAGCGCACCGGCGCGAACGATATGAACTCGTTCTACAAGCTCAATCCGCAGGTCTCCGATCTGCCGGACAAGCTGGCGAAGGAGATCAACGGCGTCAAGCTGCTCGTGATGGGCACGGTCGACACCGGCGGAAGCGGCTGCGTCTGCCCGGAGCACGTGATGCTCAAGGCCATTTTGACAAGCCTCACGTTCCGCAAGGACGACGTCGTCATCATGGATATGGAAGCAGGGCTGGAGCATCTGGGCCGCGGCACGGCGAGCATGATGGATCAGTTCATCGTGGTCATCGAACCGGGCGCGCGAAGCGTACAGACCTATGAGCGCATCAAGCAGCTCGCGGCCGATATCGGCGTGACGAAGGTGCGCGTCGTGGCAAACAAGATCCGCGACGAGTCTGACCGCGCGTTCATCCGCTCCCGCATCCCGGAGGAGGATCTGCTGGGCTTCATCCGCTACAACGCCGACGTCATTGACGCCGACCGGAAGGGCCTTTCTCCCTACGATCAAAGCCCCGAGGCGCTGGAGGATATCCGCGCCATCAAGGCAACGATCGACGCGCAAGAACGAAACTGAAAGGAATGATTACCTACAATGAAGACATTGTTTGAAAGAGTCTTCAACGGCTCCGACGAGATGTTCGCGAAGGCCGAAGAAGAAGTCAACAAGATCGTTGCAGAGGTTGGCCGCGACGCCGCGCTGACCATGCCCTCCACCGCCTACTTCCTGGCCTGCATCTATGCCTACATCGGCAAGAAGGTCACGAACGTCGGCGAATTGCAGGACGCGCTGGCCGATGTGAAGGCCATGATGCTCCGCGAGCCGCGCACGAACTCCATCTTCCAGTCCGGCGTCGGCACCGCCATCGCCGCGGAGATGATCGAGGCGTGCAAGTACGTCAAGACCGAAGCTCCTTACGAAGGCACCAACTACCACGGCCATTTCACCGACGCGGAAGTCCGTGAGCTGGGCGTGCCGCTGGTCACCGGCGATATCCCCGGCTTCGTCGTCATGATCGGGCCGGCTCCTTCCACGGAAGAAGCCGTTGAGACCATCAAGGGCTATCAGAGCCGCGGCATTTTCGTGTTCCTGATCGGCGGCATCATTGAGCAGGCCGTCGAGGCGGGCCTGTCCATGGGCTTCCCCGTCCGTGTCGTCCCCGTCGGCGAAGAGATCTGGTCGGTCGGCCATGTCATCTCCCTCGTCGTGCGTGCCGCCATGATCTTCGGCGCGATCCAGCCGGGCGATGTGGAAGGCTTCCACAAGTACACCTTCGACCGCATCAATGCGTTTGTCAACGCCTATAAGCCGGTCAACGATATCACCGTGGCCTGCGGCGCGGGCGCGATCAAGCTGGGCTTCCCGGTCATCACGAACGACCACGACGACATGTGGGCCGTTCCGAAGTCCCTGATCATCTATGACGACACCAAGGACTGGATCGACACCTCCATCGAGGCACGTGGCATCAAGCTGAAGATCACGAAGATCGACATTCCTGTCTCCTACTCCTCCGCGTTCGAAGGCGAGATCATCCGCAAGGGCGACATGCAGATCGAAGTCGACGGCTCCCGCAAGGACTGCTTCGAGCTGGTCACCACGAAGGACGCCTCCGAGGTCGAGGATCACAAGATCGTCGTCGAGGGTCCCGAGCTGGATGAGCTGGAATGCGGCTCCAAGATTTCCCTGAGCTACACCGTCGAGGTTGCGGGCAAGAACATGCAGCCCGACTTCGAGCCGGTCTTCGAGCGTAAGATCCACCAGTTCCTGAACTGCGTTGAGGGTCTGATGCACACCGGCCAGCGCGACATGATCCGTGTCCGTATCAACAAGGCCGACTTTGAGGCGGGCTTCCGCTTCCGCCACATCGGCGAAGTCCTGTACGCGAAGATCAAGTCCGAATTCGACACCGTTGTTGACAAGTGCCAGGTCAAGATCGTCGTCGGCGACGAGCCGAACGCCGCGCTGCGCAAGCACGCGAACGAGGTCTTCGACAAGCGCGACGAGCGTCTGAAGTCCATGACCGACGAATCTGTGCCGGTGTTCTACTCCTGCATCATGTGCCAGGCGTTCTCTCCGAGCCACGTCTGCATCGTCACGCCGGAGCGTCTCGGCCTCTGCGGCGCTGTGTCCTGGCTGGACGCCAAGGCCACCAATGAGCTTGACCCGCAGGGTCCCTGCCAGGTCGTCACCAAGGAGCGCTGCCTCGACGAGCGTACCGGCCGGTACGAAGACGTCGACGAGGCCGTCGCGGAATATTCCCACGGTGCGCTGGAGCATGTCACGCTGTACTCCCTGCTCGAGGACCCGATGACCTCCTGCGGCTGCTTCGAGTGCATCTGCGGCATTGAGCCGTGCTCGATGGGTGTTGTCATCACCTGCCGTGAGTATGCCGGCATGACCCCGCTGGGCATGACGTTCTCCGAAATGGCCTCCATGACGGGCGGCGGCGTGCAGACCCCGGGCTTCATGGGCCACGGCAAGCACTACATCGCATCCCACAAGTTCCTGAAGGCCGAGGGCGGCGTGGCTCGTCTGGTCTGGCTGCCGAAGGAACTGAAGGATCAGATCCGCGACAAGCTGAACGAAACCGCGAAAGAGCTGTACGATATCGACAACTTCGCCGATATGGTTGCAGACGAGACCAACTGCCCGTCCGGCGATCCCGAAGAGCTGCTGGCGTACCTCACCGAGGTTGGCCACCCGGTTCTCGGCATGGAGCCGCTGGATATGTAATCATGATTTCGATGCGCACGGGCAACCGCCCGTGCGCATCCTGCAAGGGAGCGGAGTGATCCGCTCCCTTATGTATGCTGTTGCTCCGGTTGGAGCCTTGCATTGGATAGGAATGGAGTCTATGTGGGTTTTGTATGCGTTTGGTTCGGCGCTGTTTGCAGGCTTGACGGCCATCCTCGCAAAATGCGGCATCCGTAAGACGGATTCAACGGTCGCGACCGCCATCCGGACAATCGTGGTGCTGGCGTTTTCGTGGGGGATGGTCTTTCTCGTTGGGTCGGAGGCGCAGCTGGCAGAGATCAGCGGCCGGACGCTGCTGTTTCTGGTGCTGTCGGGCCTGGCAACCGGCGCGAGCTGGCTCTGCTATTTCCGGGCCTTGCAGATCGGCGACGTGAACAAGGTCGTGCCGGTCGACAAGTCCAGCACAGTATTGACCATTCTGCTGGCGGTGCTGTTTCTGCACGAAACGCTGAGCTGGACGCGCGGGATCGGCATGGTCTGCATCGCTGCGGGCACGCATCTGATGATCGAGAAGAAGCAGTCCACTGGGGCGTCCAAAGCGGTCGGAAGCTGGCTTTTGTACGCAGCCGGATCGGCTGTGTTCGCAAGCCTGACGTCGATCCTCGGCAAGATCGGCATTACGGGTGTGGAGTCCAACCTCGGGACGGCCATTCGGACGGGCGTAGTCCTGATCATGTCGTGGATGATGGTGTTCGTCACGGGAAAGGGCGCGCAGGTGCGCAAGATCCCGAAAAATGAGCTGGGCTTCATCTGCCTGTCCGGACTTGCCACGGGCGGGAGCTGGCTCTGCTATTACAAGGCCTTGCAGGATGGGCCGGCCAGCGTCGTCGCGCCGATCGACAAGCTGAGCATCCTCGTGACCATTCTGTTCTCCTACCTCGTGTTCCACGAGAAGCTGAGCAAAAAGGCGGCGGTTGGGCTGATCCTTGTGGTCGGCGGGACGCTGTTGATGTTGTTCTAACATATCAGAACCCCCGCCTCGCGCATGTGCGCGGGGCGGGGGTTTATCAATCTACATGTTTGGTGGCAATGATGGGAACGCCGGTTCCGGCGGCATCTGGCAGAAGGACGTCGCCAATGCGGACGGGTGCGGGGACGGTCAGGCCGCGGAGCGCGTCGATGACGGCAAAGATCTTCTCCTTCGGAATATCGGACGCGGTCTTGCAGCTGACGGTGTGCGCGCCGGTTTTGCTGCCAGTCACGGCGACAGAGGTTGTGACGATGCGCGTCGGGTGCGTGACTTCCTTTTCCGCGTACTCCGCGCCGCGCTTGCAGGTGTTGCCGATGATGGACTGGACGGTGCCGCCGTCCAATATCACGTCGATCTGACAGCCGAGGGGGCAGTTGATACAGGTCAATGTTCGCTTTTCCATGATTTACGCCTCCTCAATGCTGATCTTGATGTTCTGAACGTTCGGGTGCGCGGCAAACATCGCGGGCGTCAGCACGACCTGCTCCATCTCGCCGGGCGCGAGGATGGGGCGTTTTTTCTGCACGACCGGTTTACCGTCGAATGTGACGACAACGCGGCGATTTTGCATGACGCTGCCGACGCGGAAGCGGACGGTCAGGTCTTCGCGGATGCGCGACGGGTCAAGCGTGGCGGGGACGGTATAGCGCGCGCCGCCGGAGATGGCGATGGGGATCTCATGCGCGGCGGTCTCCCCTTCCGCAGCGTAATTTGCGGCAGCGCGGCCCGCCGCGGCCGCTTCCTGACTGACGTAGTCGACCAGATCGTGAACGTGGAGAACGTTGCCGCAGGCGAAAACGCCGGAGACAGAGGTTTCGAGCCGTTCGTTGACCAGCGGGCCGTTCGTCACGGGGCTGATGTCCGCGCCGAGGGCGCGCGTCAACTCATTTTCCGGGATGAGTCCGCAGGAGAGCAGGAGCGTGTCGCAGTCGTAATGGCGCTCGGTGCCGGGGATGGGGCGGCGGTCGGCGCCGACCTCGGCGATGGTCACGCCGGTGACGCGCTCACGGCCCTCGATGTCGACGACCGTGTGGCTGAGGTAGAGCGGAATCCTGAAATCGTCGAGGCACTGGACGATGTTGCGCTTCAGGCCGCCGGAATAGGGCATCAGCTCCGCGACGGCGAGCACCTTCGCGCCCTCGAGCGTCATGCGGCGGGCCATGATGAGGCCGATGTCGCCGCTGCCAAGGATGACGACGCGGCGGCCGACCATGCGGCCCTCGATATTGACAAGGCGCTGCGCCGTCCCAGCGGAGTAGATGCCTGCGGGGCGGAAGCCGGGGATGTTCAGTGCGCCGCGCGGCCGTTCGCGGCAGCCCATGGCGAGGATGACGCTCTTCGCCTGAATTGTAAAGCAGCCGTCTATCGAGTTGAGTGCGGTGACGGTCTTGTCCGGCGCGATGCTGAGCACCATCGTGTTCAGCAGGAACGGGATGTTCCGCTGCGCGGCCTGATCGATGAATCGCTGGGCATATTCCGGGCCGGTCAGCTCCTCCTGGAAGGTATGGAGGCCGAAGCCGTTGTGGATGCACTGGTTGAGGATGCCGCCGAGCTGCGCGTCCCGTTCCAGAATCAGGACGTTCCGGCAGCCCGCGTCGTGCGCGGCGATCGCCGCAGCAAGGCCCGCCGGGCCGCCGCCGATGATGAGCACGTCGACCTGTTTCATTTCGTTCCCTCCTTCGGATAGCCGGTCAGCAGCTGCGAATGGCCGCCGGATTTTGTGATCTCCGCTTCGTCCACGCCGAGCTCCCGCGCCAGAATGGCCATCACCCTCGGTGAACAGAAGCCCGCCTGACAGCGGCCCATGCCCGCGCGGGTACGGCGCTTGACGCCGTCGAGGCTGCGTGCGCCGGGGACGCGATGGATTGCGTCGACGATCTCCCCTTCCGTGACCTGCTCGCAGCGGCAGATGATGCGGCCGTAGACCGGGTCGCGCGCGATGAGGGCGTTGTAGTCCTCGCGGGAGAGCGTCTTTGGGTCGAGGATTCCGGTGCGTGTTCCGACAAAGCCGGCATTTTCTGCAAGCGAAAGCTTCGCTTGCAGGAGGTCTGCGGTATACTCACCGATGGCCGGTGCGGAGCTGAGGCCGGGCGATTCGATGCCCGCGCAGTCGAAGAAGCCGGGTGCGTCCGGACATTCGCCGAGGATGAATTCGTGGCCGTCCTCATGGGCGCGGAGACCTGCGAAGCTCGTGATGACCTGACGGATGGGCAGATTTTGCATGGTAGTCCCGGCCTTGGCGATCAGCTCATCGAGGCCGGCGGCGGTGGTGTTCGTGCCGTCCTTGTCCTCGATGTCGATGGCCGTCGGACCGACGATGGTGTTGCCGTGGACGGTCGGGCTGACGAGGACGCCCTTGCCGTATTTCCCGGGGAGCTGGAAGACCGTGTGCCGCGCGAAGCTGCCGGTCGTCTTGTCGAGCAGGCAATAGTCGCCGCGGCGCGGCGTGATATGCAGCTTGCGCGCGCTGACCTGATTGTGCAGCACGTCGGCGTAGACGCCCGCCGCGTTGACAACGGCGCGGGTCTCGAACGTGCCGCAGTTCGTCTCAATGACCCAGTGGCCGTTTTCGGGGCGAATGGCAGTGACCTTCGTGTTGAACTGGAAGCGGACGCCGTTGGCGGCGGCGTTTTCCGCCAGCGCGATGGTCAGGCCGAAGGGGCAAACGATTGCGCCGGTCGGCGCCCAGAGGGCCGCGACCGCATCCGGAGAGATGTTCGGCTCGAGTTCGCGCAGGCGGTCACGCTCGACGATCTCGAGGCCGGGCACGCCGTTTTTCACGCCGTTTTCGTAGAGGGCGTTCAGGCGTGGGCGGTCGGATTCCGACATGCAGACGACGAGGCTGCCGTTACGGCGATATGGGAAGTCCAATTCACGGGACAGCGGCTCCATCAGCTCGCTGCCGCGCAGATTGAATTTTGCCATCAGGCTGCCGTGCGCGGCGTCGAAGCCCGCATGGACAATGGCGCTGTTGGCCTTGCTGGTGCCGCAGCAGACGTCCTCCTCGCGCTCGAGCACGAGGAAGCTCCCCTGACAGCGGCTGAGATACCGGGCGACGGCGCAGCCCGTCACGCCCGCGCCGACAATGATCACATCATACATAAAATCACCTCAAAATGATCGTTTTTGCAAATAAAAATTGAAAAAACGGTAGACCAAGGGAACCACCTTGTCAGGCGGTCTGGTCTGCCGTTCTCTGTAACTCACGGTGAATAATTTGTTTTTTGCGCCCCCATTCTTTTCTTTCTCTTCTTTGAGAAAGAAAAGAACCGCCGCGGCGTCAGAGGAAACTCGCCGCACGCTCTCTTGATGATGGCGGTCAGATAGCTGCTTCCGTATACAAAACGCATCCTCCCCGACTGGGGAGGATGCGTTTTATTACCACTTATTCTCTACCTTCTCGGCAAAGCCGAAAAAGTCGTTCACCTGCAAGACTGTCCCGTCGTCGAGCGCGGCCGTGCCCGTGAACCGTCCGAACACCTGATTCTGGTCAGATTTGATGACGCCCACAGACGTATACGCCGCCCGGTTCAGGATCGGCGTGAACGCCATTTCAAACCGCCCGTCGTCGCTCGAAAACCGCCACGGCGCAAGATAATTCTCTTCCCCATCCTGCATCGGGATCTCAAAGCGCACCTGGCTCAGCTTGTGGATCTTTCCACCGTAAAACAGGACGTTCTCGCTCGCCGCGCTCGTATCACCGAAGCCATAGCCGATGTTCCAGCCGAACGGCACGCCGTCCAGCTCGCCGGACGCGCTGCCCCAGTACCACGTATTGTGGTACGTCCAGACGCCCCGTCCCCAGTCCAGCACAGCAAACCACGTCTCCGGCTCCAGCTCCACGCGCGCCCCGCCCAGCTCAATCCAGCCGGCGGCCCGCATACAGTTGATCTTCTGGTTGTAGTAGAAATGCCCGCTCTTTTCAAACGGCGTCGCGATGACCATGCTCTCCGCCGGCTCGTCCGAGAGGGAGATCATGCCCTCGATGGCATCCTTCCCGCGAAATTTGTCCATGTGGAACGTCAGCTTGCGTATCCCGTCGTCATCGTGGTAAAACGCCAGCGCATAGCCGCCGCGCGCGATCTCGCTGGACCCGGCGGCGCTCGTCTCCGGGAGGGCAGTCTTCCCCATCGGCAGCAGCCGCATCGGGCTTTTCGTGATCTCCCATTTCTCGTCAAAATCGAGATATGAGACCGAATCGAGTCCCATATACCCGTTGTCCGCAATCGTCAGCGCGAGACCGATATGCCCGTTGGACACGAAATAATAGTCCCATTCCTTGATCCGCATCCCGCTCGCCCGGATGTCCGGCCGGTGATAGTCCCAGAGCAGGCCGCGCGCCCAGCCCGGCTCGGTCAGATTTCCCTCGCGGTTCAATAGCGGCATCCGCTTCGTGATCTCATGCTGGTTTGTCATGTCCGTCCTCCCCTTTCGTATGCCGTTCCAAAAATGTCCGCAGCGCCGCCTCAACGCGCGCACGGTCCCGCACATAGCTGCATCCGTGCTGCGCGCCCTCGACGAGCACGCATTCCTTCTCCGCCGTGCAGGCGGCAAAGTTCTCCTTCGTCATCTCACAGGGGACGAAGTCATCCCCCGTGCCGTGGATGAACAAAATCGGATACCGGCTCTCCGCGACGCTCAGCCGCGTGTCCGCCTCGCGCAGGCCATAGCCCGCGAGCAGATGCGTCGCCAGATTCACCCAGAACAGCACGAACCGCGCCGGAATCCATCGTCCCACGCCGCGCAGCACGTGCCGCATCTCCGCATACGCCTCGGTAAAGCCGCAGTCGGCGATCACGCCGCGCACATTCGCCGGGAACTCAAAGCACGACGCAAGCAGAACCGTCGTCGCCCCCATCGAAAGCCCGCCGAGGAACAGCGGATGCGTCTGCCCCAGCATCTGCCCGAGATACGTCACCCACGAGATCACGTCATAGCGCTCCTTCGCGCCGAAGGTCAGAAACGTCCCCTCCGAGTCCTGATGTGCCCGCTGGTCGACGAGCAGCAGGTTGTATCCCAGCGACCGGTAGAACAGCAGCGACGCCGAAAAGTCCACGTTCCAGCTCGAGCGGTAGCCGTGGAACAGCAAAATTGTCCCCGCGGCATTCTCCGTCCGCAGAAGCTGCGCGTGCAGCCGTTTCCCGTCATAGCTCTCGACATAGAGCTGCTCCGGCTCCTGTTCCAGCACGAACCTCTGCGCAGCCATCGCCTCATCGTGGATGGGATAGGGCTTCAGATACGCATCGATCTCCGCCGCCGTGGCGTGCTGACCGCGCGAACAGGCCAGCACCGCCGCGCATCCGCCAAGCAGGCAGACCGCCGCCAGCCCCAAAACGATCCAAAGCGCCGTCATCATGCCCGCTGCTTCCCCCATTTGCCGAACCAGCGGAACGTCATCGGCCAGATGCAGCCCGCGAACAGCACCAGCACGAAATAGCGGATCGCGTCGCCCGCCCCGCCGGGGAGCAGCGCGTTCAGCGGCGCCTTCAGCACCGATTTTACAGCCATCGCCAGCCCGAGGCCCAGCACGAGCTTTGCGATCTGCGCGTACCAGACCGCGCCGGTCTCAAATTTCACGTAACGCTTCTCCAGGAAATATACCGGCAGCAGCGCGATCACCGCGCCCAGCAACTTATAGGCGTTCTCCTGCGCGTGCGCGAAGTTCGACCCGTCAAGCGATGCCGCGTCCACCCGCAGCCCACCCATGTAAAAGGTAAATGCCGCGGCCAACAGCACCGCCGCGCTCAGCAGCCACGGCATCCCCTTCGCCATCGCCTGTTCCGACCGGAACACCGGATAAAACAGCGCCAGCAGCGCCGCCGCCATCAAAAACGCCACGCCGACGTCCAGCGGCGTATGCACGCCGAGATACATCCGCGAAAACGGCACCAGCACGATCAGCGTGATGCACACGCCGCGCACCCACTTCCGCTCTGTCCGCAGTGCCATCGCGCCGAACGTGCCGACGGCATTCTGCGTGTGCCCAGACGGAAACGAATAGCCCGTCGCGGCCGCGCGGGCGGACTCCACGATCGTAAAATTGGGATCAAGCACCCACGGCCGCGGAATGCGGCACGCGATCTTCAGCCACTGGTTGCCAACCGTGCCGAACAGGCCGACCAGAAACGCATAATATCCCGTCCGTTTGTTCACGCACCAGAAGAGCGCGAACGCGACCACCATAAACGCGATCTCGTCGCCGCAGTAGGTGATGCCGGAGAAAAACACATTCAGCGCCGGAATCCGGATCGATTCCAGCAGACGCAAAAAGCCCATAAGCGGCCTCCTTTCCTTCTGTTCGTAGTATAGCATATTTTTCGCGAAATGGAAGCGTCGGTTGGCACGGGCGCACCCTTGCATTTTTCGCAAAAAACACTATACTATAAGTAATCTGAAAACGAGGTAATGTATATGCGTTCAGAAGAAGCCCGTCAAATTTTCAAGCGCCGCCAGCTGCTCGAGGTCATCTGCCAGCTGCGCTTTCCCGATATCCTGAAGATTGAGTCCACCGACCCCGCGGAATTTCAGGATCGCATCCGCGGCGAATATCCGCAGTATCAGAAAAAGGTGGAGCAGCTGCCCCCGCAGATCGTGAATGGCAAGCCCGTCCCACAGGGCACGGTCAACAACTATCAGTTCATCTCCGAGGACAGCCAGTGGAAGGTCAGCCTGACGAAGGGCTTCGTCGCCCTCTCCACGCATGGCTATCTCCGCTGGGAGGAGTTTGCCAAGCGGCTCGACCGCGTGCTTGCCGCCCTCATCCAGCTCTATCAGCCCGCCTATTTCACGCGCGTCGGTCTGCGCTACATCAACGCCATCGACCGCGCCGCGCTCGGCCTTGAAGACTGCCTCTGGCGTGAGCTGATCCAGCCCGGCTATCTCGCGCTCCTCGCCGACGAGGACGCGCAGGAATCTGCATTCTCCAAATGTGAGCTGTCCGCCTCGCTAAACCTGCCCGGCGGCGCGAAGGCCAACGTCAAATCTGGCCCCGGCACGCTCCGCAAGGTGAATAACCGCACCAAGGAAGCCACGGAGACGCCCGTCTTCATGCTCGATCTCGACGTCTACATGGACGGCAAAACGCCCCTCGGACAGACGGCTCCGGCGCTCAACATCGTCCACGGCAACGCCGGTTCCCTCTTCCGCGGCGCCGTGACCGACACGCTGCTGGACGCCATGGGGCCGGAACAGCCCTGAATCCCCCGCCGCGCCTCACCCGGCGCGGTACCCCCCGTCTGCGCCTGCCGTGAAACACAACATCTTGTGTTTCACGGCCATTTTTATGGAACCTGCCACAAGATATATTTTTATCTTGTCGGTTTTTCATCTTGACACAGCGCCGCATATCGGCTATAGTATGTAGCGTAGCGAAATCGTATACACAATATATTGTATGTCCGCCGCGTACGGAATCACTATATTTAGTGTCCGCCGGGTGGATTTTGCATGTCAATCGCCGACCACCGGGCACAGAAAGGGGCTTACCAGCATGAAAATCATCAAGCGGAACGGTTCTGAGGCCGTCTTCGATATCATGAAGATCATCACCGCCGTCACGAAGGCCAACAACGTCGTCAAGGAGGACGAGCAGCTGACGCCGATGCAGATCCGCCGCATCGCCGAGAGCGTGGAAAATTCCTGTCTTGGCATGAACCGTGCCTTGAGCGTCGAAGAAATTCAGGATCTGGTCGAGCACCAGATCATGGCGCACGGGGCCTATGAGGTCGCCAAGCAGTACATCACCTACCGCTACACCCGCTCGCTCGTGCGCAAGAGCAACACAACTGACGAGAAGATTCTGTCCCTGATCGAATCGAACAACGAGGAAGTCAAGCAGGAAAACTCCAACAAGAACCCGACCGTCAACGCTGTCCAGCGCGACTATATGGCCGGCGAAGTCTCCAAGGACCTGACTGCGCGGATGCTCCTGCCGAAGGAGATCGTCGACGCGCACGAGGCCGGTATCATCCACTTCCACGACGCCGACTATTTCGCGCAGCACATGCACAACTGCGACCTCGTGAACCTCGAGGACATGCTCCAGAACGGCACGGTCATCTCCGGCACGCTCATTGAGAAGCCACACAGCTTCTCCACGGCCTGCAACATCTCCACGCAGATCATCGCCCAGATCGCCTCCAACCAGTATGGCGGCCAGTCCATCTCCCTGACGCATCTGGCCCCGTTCGTCGACATCTCCCGGCAGAAGATCCGCAAGACCGTTCTCGAAGAGATCCGCACCCTCGGCGCAGCGCCGGACGAAGCCGCGATTTCCAAGGTCGTCGAGGACCGTCTGCGTGAGGAGATCCGCCGCGGCGTCCAGACCATCCAGTATCAGGTCGTCACGCTCATGACCACTAACGGCCAGGCCCCGTTCATCACGGTCTTCATGTACCTCGGCGAAGCCCGGAACGAACAGGAAAAGCACGACCTCGCCATCATCATCGAAGAGACGCTCAAGCAGCGCATCGAAGGCGTCAAGAACGAAAAGGGCGTCTGGATCACCCCCGCATTCCCGAAGCTCATCTACGTCCTCGAGAAGGACAACATCCACGAGGGCACGAAATACTGGGAACTGACAAAGCTTGCCGCCCGCTGCACCGCCAAGCGCATGGTGCCGGATTACATCTCCGAGAAGAAAATGCGCGAGCTGAAGCTCTCCAAGGGCGAGACGCCGGGCCACGGCGACGTGTATACCTGCATGGGCTGCCGCAGCTTCCTCACGCCCGACCGCTCCGGCAACGGCTGGAACAACATTGCCAACGCTGGCAACTACGAACCCGGCAAGCCGAAATACTACGGCCGCTTCAACCAAGGCGTCGTCACAATCAACCTCGTCGACGTGGCGCTCTCCTCCGGCGGCGCGGTGGACAAGTTCTGGCGTATCTTTGACGAGCGGCTGGAGCTTTGCTACGAGGCCCTGATGTGCCGCCACAACCGCCTGAAGGGCACGCTCTCCGACGCAGCTCCCATCCTCTGGCAGTATGGCGCGCTGGCCCGGCTCGGCAAGGGCGAGCCGATCGACAAGCTGCTCTACGGCGGCTATTCCACGATCTCCCTCGGCTACGCAGGACTCTATGAGTGCGTCAAGTACATGACCGGCAAATCGCATACCGACCCCGCCGCGACGCCCTTCGCCCTCGAGGTCATGCAGCACATGAACGACAAGTGCGCCGAGTGGAAGCAGAAGGAGAACATCGACTTCTCCCTCTACGGCACGCCGCTGGAGTCCACAACCTATAAGTTTGCCAAGTGCCTGCAAAAGCGCTTTGGGATCATCGAAGGGATCACGGATAAGAATTACATCACAAATTCCTATCACATCCACGTCTCTGAGCACATCAACGCCTTTGACAAGCTGGCCTTTGAGTCGCAGTTCCAGGCGCTCTCCCCCGGCGGTGCGATCAGCTACGTCGAGGTTCCGAACATGCAGAACAACATCGACGCCGTGCTGCAGGTCATGCAGTTCATCTATGAGAACATCATGTACGCTGAACTGAACACGAAGTCCGACTATTGCCAGATCTGCGGCTTCGACGGCGAGATTGAGATCAAAGAGGACAAGGACGGTAAGCTGGTCTGGACGTGCCCGCAGTGCGGCAACACCGACCAGTCCAAGATGAACGTCGCGAGGCGCACCTGCGGCTACATCGGCACGCAGTACTGGAACCAGGGCCGCACCCAGGAGATCCGCGACCGCGTCCTGCACCTGTAACTCTATCATTTGATTTGCAATCAGACGTTTTCTTCAAAACAGAAAAGCAGCCCTGCTTGATGCCGCCTTTATGGTGTGCGTCAAGCAGGGCCGTCTTTGAAAATTGTGTGCAGCATCGGCTGCTGGCTCTTTACTGAATATAAGATAATCAATGTTTCCAGCTGCTCGTCCGAGCACAGAAAACACGCTGCTTGCGGAATCCCGCAAACAGCGTGTTTTGCATTGAACGAAAGCACTTTTGTTATGCGCTAAGTGTCAAGGTGCGAACCGCTTCGACCAGATCGACCGTCTGGCTTCTGGACACGAACGCAACCGGTTCACCGTCCACTTCGGCAATGCAGGTTTCGCCATCGCAGCGATAGAGCGTCAGCGTGAACGCCGGGAAATCCTCGTTATCCAGATGCAGCGTCAGCGAGATTTCCTCCTGCCCGGTGGGTTTCTCGTCCGTGAAGCTGCTCGCCGACAGGGCGCGCAGGGCGTAGCTGAAATGAAGACATCAAATTCTTCGCCGTTATAGCTCCAAGTCCCTTCCGCATCCTCATCGTCTTCGTTCTCGGGCGGGATGTAAGTAAACGTGTAGGTTTCGCCCTCCAGCGTCACGTCAATGGAGGTCACAGTGTCAAAATCCGCCGTAAAGAGCTTCTGATGCCGCAGCGTGTCATAGGACACGGCCGTCAGTGCATCAAACTCCGACTGCGTGATTTGATACACGATCTGCGACTCACCGACACGCGCGTAGCACGTCACGTCGGGCAGATCGTCTTCTTCGTTTGCCAGCGCTTCTCCATACGCCGCCAGCTCCTCCGGGTTCTGCGACAGGTGCAGCACCAGCGTGCCGGCATCCGTTTCGGTTCCATCTTCATCCGAGCTGCTGTAGTCGAGCGTGATGGTCAGCGCGGGTTCGTCCAGCCCGAACGTCTGCAATTCTTCATTCGTGACGTTGTAGCTGACATAGTCTGTCAGGTCAAGGCCCGTCAGCGCTGTCAGCCATGCGTTGACGTTGTCGGTATCGAGCGGCTGGCCGTCTGCGAAGTACACATCGTCCGCGCAGATGCTCGTGCCGTCCTCGTCATAGCTGATGGTGTAGTTTTCCGTGCCCGTGAACGCGATTTTCTCCGCGGTGTCAAAGGCCGGGATGGTATCGTCGAGGATCATATCCCGCAGCACCGCGCCGAACTCGTCCAGCGGGTCGTGGCTGACCAAGTAAGCCTTGCCGTCGCCGATGGAGACATACCGCTGCTCGTCCATCTTGCTGAAATCGCCGAGCTGGACGGTATAGGTTTCCTCGCCAGCTGTGATGGAGATCGTGCAAATTGGCTCTGTCAGGCCGTACTGTGCGTAATCCTCCACATCGTCAATGGCAAACGCCGCCGCGAAATTCTCGAACTGCGCAAGCAGATCGTTGATTTTTCCTTCGTCCACAGGGAACGCAGAATCGCCGTCATACGTCCATGTATCGCCCTTTGTGAAAGAGAACGTCCCGTCCTCATTCGTCCATGAAGGCGCCGTGACGGTATCCGTCGGGATGGAGAGGATCGTCTTGCCGCTGTTTTTGATTTGTTCCACTTTTTCTTCGTGGCGGCTGACAAGCACCGCCGTGATGCTCACGACCGCGAAGACCGCGAGCAATACGCAGAGCGTAATCTGTTTCTTACGCATGGCGTCTGCGCCTCCTCTCAATGACCGTAAACACACCGTAGACCACGAATGCGCCGGGGATCACGCCGATCATCCACGTCTTGAGCATCGACGCCGCCGACTCGGAGATCGTCAGATAGTTGTAGCTCAGAGACTTGCTGCGAATCGACACCGCTTCGCGCTCGCCAATCAGGCTGGAGCGCGCATTCATCGCGAGGTCCAGGTTCGCGCCCGACGAGTAAGCAGCGATATCGCCCGACTGAATATCCGGCAGCAGAATATACGGCTGCTGGAACGCATAGTGTTCCCAATCAGCCTCGACCACCAAGCCGTCCGCCGCTTCCACGCCGTAGCTTTCCAGAACGCTGTAAAGATTTGTGAGCGTGCCGCTTTCCGTCGGCCCGGCAATGACCAGCAGCTTGCCGCCAGCTTCCAGATAGTCCTCCAAGAGCGTCGCTTCTTCGCTTGAAATATCGCTCTCCGGCGCATAGATCAGCAGCGCGTCCGCGTCCTCAGGAATTTCATCCATGTTGAGCAGGGAGAAGCTTTCCATCTCCATGTTTTCCTTCTCAATCTGCGTCTGGAACTCCGCGGGAAGCTCTGCCTCGCCGTGCCCTTCGAGCTTATAGACCTTCGGCAGCTCGTCGGAAATGACATAGTCGATGGCCGACGTGATCGTGCCCTCGCCGTCGAACGAGTAAACGTAGGAATACGTCGTGTAGTCCACGTCCGTCAGATAAATGTTATTATAGGAAATATACCGGCTCTTTTCGCCGCACTCGACGATCAGGCTGTTGTTCGGCACGTCCTCGTCGGTGTACTGCGCGGTGAACGTCGGATAGATGTCCGGATTTTTCTTCGTGACAGGAATGACTTTGCCATCTATAAAGCAATCAAAGCAAAGAAAAGTACCGTTTCAAAAGCAAAGGCAAAACAGGAGGAACTGAAAAAATACATATTCATCATAGATGAAATCAACCGCAGCGAGATTTCAAAGATTTTCGGTGAATTGTTCTTTGCAATAGATCCCGGTTATCGCAGCAAAGCCGGAGAAATCTCTACGCAGTATTCCAATCTGCACTCTGACCCCGGTGAAAAGTTCTATATTCCTGAAAATTTCTATATCATCGGCGCCATGAACGATATCGACCGCTCTGTGGACAGCTTTGATTTTGCCATGCGTCGGCGTTTCCGCTTTGTGGAGCTTAAAGCGGATGAACATCTCGAAGCAATTAATGAGTCGATAGAGGACGAAGAGCGTAGGTCTGAAGCAATCAGAAGAATGAGTGAGCTCAATAAGACAATCGCCGAGGTTGAGGATCTGAACGAAAACTATCAGATTGGCGCAGCCTATTTTGCGAAGTTGAGAACGCTTGATTTTGACCAGCTTTGGACAGATTACCTGCAGCCGCTCCTACAGGAATACATTCAGGGAATGTACGATGAGGAAGGACTTATGAATCGGTTCGCAAGGGCATACGGCTATCAGAAACCTGCCAGAGGTGATGCGAATGAAGCTGCTCAGGATCAAGGATAACTCCCAGTAGAAAAAAGGTGCCTTTTCTCAAGTAGCGAGGCTGACAGGCAAAATTGCAGATAAGACATTGGAACAGCTTGAGCGTGAAGGTGTGTTCGTATTTCCCGAAACCGTAAAAGATGCAGAGGATACGCCTGAGATGAATCCCATCGAGCAGATATGGAAAGAGCTCCGAATCACGGGCTTCCGTAATGAAGTGTTTGCTACTTTGGAGAAGGTAGTAGATCGGCTTTGCGATACCATTTGCACCTTGACCTCTGATACGATAAAGAGCATTACAGGGCGTAGTTGGATAATCAATTGTTTTAATTAGGCTTTAGTATAACAGCCTGATGGAGCTGGTACGGCATACCGTAGAGTTTATCAAAAGAAAGCCTTACGGAAATAAACTTCTTATCAAAGTGAAAGACGAGGTAAAACTCGTTATAGATGCGACTCCGGGATATGAACCGTATGACAGGCAGAAGATCATTGAACAGAATAAAAAGAATACCGTCCGCCACGCTTATTTCAGAGAGTATCTCGCATTGCAGCGGTTGTGCTCTTTGATTCTCCAACATCAGAAACACCAAATTGGGGCAGGGGCGAGACAGATATATGGCATCCTGTTCGATGGAGCATGGTTATGGGAGGAATACGTCAATTCGCTGATATCAATAATTGATCGGTTTTGATTAGAAATAATCCGTAGGAGTAAAGAGGAATCCAGATGCCCGACAACAGGAGTCGCAAGCGACCGATACAGGTCAAATTCTTCGTAGACGAAAGAGAACTCAGCTTGATAAAGGCGAGGATGGCGCAGCTTGGTATAGAGAATATGAGC
>ERZ772880.1162-NODE-1162-length-23185-cov-3.719844_pt1 | contig 23185 bp, 18 predicted proteins | sample MGYA00580577_ERZ772880 | MGnify/ENA primary metagenome ERZ772880 (study PRJEB29015, sample SAMEA2737705) | human gut metagenome | biome: human gut; feature: human-associated habitat; material: faeces | place: China | collected 2012 ... | reverse complement strand
AGCGAGTACATTCCGCCGCCAGGAAAAAGGCGCTGTGCCGGTCCAGAAATGCCGACACAACCTTTTCGTTCTCTTTTTTGTGAAGGGTGCAGGTGGAATACACCAGTCGCCCGCCGGGTTTTAAGTAAGTAGCTGCCGTCTGCAAAATGGAAAGCTGCAAGGCAGGCAGATCCTTGATACTGTCTAAATCTTTGTAGCGGATTTCCGGCTTACGGCGGAGAATGCCAAAACCGGAGCAGGGCACATCGCAAAGAATGGCGTCTGCTGCCGGAATGTCCCGGCTATGCACCGTAGCGTCCTGCACGCGGGATTCTATACAGTCCAAGTGCAATCGCCGGGCACCGCTGCGGATCAGCTCCACCCGGTGGGGGTGCAGATCACAGGCGATCAAGCGGCCGGTATTGTTCATCTGTTCCGCCAAAGTAAAGGATTTACCCCCCGGTGCGGCACACACATCCAGCACCGTCAGACCCGGGCGCACCTGCAAGGCAGCGCAGGCCAGGTAGCAGGACAAATCCTGCACATGGAAATAACCTTTTTGAAAAGCGGCTGAGCGTTCCACATCAAAGCCGTCGTCCACTGTCAGTACTTTCTCCGGCAGTAGACGGGCTTGCACGCCTTCATTTGCCAACATCTCTTGCAATTGACCGGGCGTCACAAACAAGGGATTGGGCACCAAAAATAATGGCGCACGACCGTTGATATAAGGCAGGAACGCCGCCGTAGCATCCGCTCCATAGGTCTTTTGCCACATAGCCAGCAGGGGCTGGGGCACGGAATAGCGGAGCGTGGGCGTATCCGGCAAATCCGGATCTGCTGCGATCTGCCGCAGTACCGCATTGATCATACGGCCGTAATAACCTTGGCCAACCGTCTTTGCCAGTTCCACCGTTTCATTTACCGCAGCAGGCACAGGCACCTTGTCCATATACAGCGCCTGATAGGCGCCCATACGCAGCAGCACCCGCACCTTGGGCTTCAAGCGCCCGGTGGTGAATTTATCCACCAAAGCGTCCAAAGTGATTTGCCGTTCCAATACGCCCCGCACCAAAGCAGTGGCAAAAGCCCGTTCCTGCCCGTTGGCCACAGGCAAATGGTCGAGAGAAAGATTGGAATAGGCGCTCTCCTGTTGAATTTTATATAAGGTTTCAAACGCGGCTAAGCGCGGAGATTTAACGGTCATTGCTTCGTCCTGCCAGGAGCAGCAGCCGCAGCAAAGTGGCCAGCGCAGAGACCAGCGCCGCCACATAGGTAAGGGCAGCAGCCGTCAGCACTTTCTTCGCGCCCCGGTACTCCTGTTCGGTTAAAAATTGATTGCTTTCAATGGTCTGCAAGGCCCGGCGAGAAGCGTTAAACTCCACCGGCAAAGTCAGCAGCTGGAACAGCGCCACTAAGGCATACAACACAATACCCACCATAATCAGCGGCCGCCAGGTAAATACCATGCCCAGCAGCACCAGCGGAATACCCAAAGAGGAACCGATGCGGGTGGCAGGAATGGCAGCGTTACGAATCTTTAGCGGTGCATAGCCCTGTGCGTGCTGGCAAGCGTGGCCCGCCTCATGACAGGCAACGCCAATGGCCGCCACAGAGGTGGCGTTATACACATCGCCGGACAGACAAATTTCTTTATTCTTCGGGTCGTAATAATCGGTGAGGGTGCCGCCGATCTGGCGAATTTGCACATCGGTAATGCCGTTTAGTTGCAACAGTCGCGCCGCCGCCTGGGCACCGGTCATGCCGCACATGGCGTGCACGCTGCTGTACCGACGGAAAGCCCGCTTCACCTTGATTTGACAATAAAAAGAAAACAGCAGGACCGGGATCATAATGACCCCGGTTGCGTAATAAAGCATATAGGCGTTCATAAAATCACGCTCCTAAAACAGTACCTACCGCCACGGGGTGCCCAGCCAAAAAGGCCTTGGCATCCATGGCTTTCTTCCCCTGAGGCTGCACGGTCAGCAGTTCCAAACCGCCGCCGTCGCCGCAGGCAACTACCAACTTGCCCTTGCTCTCGATCACCGCACCGGGAGTGCTCCCCTTTTGGTCGCTTAAGCGAGCAGACAGCACCTTCACCGTCTTGCCGCCAATGGTGGTGGTGGCACAGGGCCAGGAATACAGCCCCCGCACCTGATCGTGCAGCTGCGCTGCCGAGCGGTTCCAATCCAAGGGACTCATAGACTTTGAGATCATTTTGGCATAACCAAAATCCCCTGCCGGTTGGGGCACCGGGTGCAGATCGTCCAACCTGGGTAAAATCTCTGCCAGCGCCTGTGCGCCTAAAGCCGACAGCCGTTCAAACAGCATTTCCGCCGTTTCCTCCGGGTCAATGGGTGTTTTCTTGACCAGCAGCATATCGCCGGTGTCCAGTCCTGCGTCCATTTGCATAATGGTCACGCCGGTCTCTGTTTCGCCGTCTAAGATGGCCCACTGAATGGGCGCCGCGCCTCGATATTTAGGCAGCAGCGAGGCGTGCACATTGATACAGCCATACCTGGGCAGTTCCAATACCGCCCGGGGCAAAATGCGCCCGTATGCCACCACCACGATCAAATCCGGCGCCAAACTCTTTAACTGCTCTAAAGTGGCCGGGTCTTTCATCTTCTCCGGCTGAAAAACCGGCACGCCGTTCTCCGCAGCCAGCACCTTCACCGGTGGCGGAGTCAGCACCATTTTGCGCCCCTGTGGCTTATCCGGCTGGGTAAACACGCCCACCACGCTGTGGGGGCTGTCCAGCAGGGTTTGCAGGCACGGCACGGCAAAATCCGGCGTGCCCATAAATACGATACGCAGCGTTTGCATCTTAGTCCTTCTTTACTGTTTTATCCATACGGTCAATAAAAAGCACACCGTCCAGGTGGTCGATCTCATGGCAGAATGCCCGGGCCTTTAGGTCCTCGCCGGTATAGACATGCCATTTGCCCTCTCGGTCCTGGCCTTTCACCTGCACCTTTTTGGGGCGGCGCACCGTCTCGTACCGACCGGGCAGGGACAGGCAGCCCTCTTGACCGCACTGCTCACCCTCGGTCTTTACGATTTCCGGGTTAATCAGTTCCACCGGGCCGTCGCCGCAATCGATGACCACAATACGCTTGAGAATGCCCACCTGCACTGCAGCCAGACCTACGCCGTTGTCCTTATACATGGTCTCAAACATATCCTCCACCAAGGTGGCGATACGCCGGTCAAACACTTCCACCGTGCGACTCTTTTTTCTTAAGATCGGATCGCCGTATTTTACTACATTCCGTAATGCCATTTTTTCTCCTAACCCAAGTCAATGGGGTTCAAATCTATGGAAATCTGCACCTTTCGCAGTTCTTTCATTTTAACAGTTGCTTTTAACACCTGCATGAGCAAATTGCGAACAGATTTTGAATTTTTACACTTAATTGCCAGCCGATACCGATAAGTATTGCTGATTTTTGATATTCTTGCCGGTGAGGGACCAAGTACAATCAGCTTTTGCTGCTGTTCTTTATTCTCCAGCACCAGCGTGTCAAAAAAGGCCTTGGCCGCCAGCGCCGCCGCGTTCTCGTCCTCGCTGACAAAGAACACGCCGTAAATATCGCAAAACGGCGGATAGGTCAAAATACGCCGCAGAGCGTACTCCGTCTCAAAAAAAGCCGGGTAGTCTTGCCGTGCTGCCAAGTCGATCACCGGATTGCAGGGATCAATGGTCTGAATCACTGCCGTGCCGGTAGCGTCTCGCCGACCGCTGCGCCCTACCACCTGGGTGATCAGGTCAAAGGCACGCTCGTGACTCAGGTAATTTTCGTCATACAGCGCATTATCCGCATTCACCACACCCACCAGGGTCACATCGTCAAAATCCAGCCCCTTAGCCACCATTTGGGTACCCACCAAAATATCATATTCGTGGGCCGCAAAGGCGTCAAACAGCTTTTGGTGGCTGAATTTACCTGCGGTGGTGTCTGCATCCATACGCAAAATTCGTGCCGCAGGAAACAGCGCTTGCAGTTCATCCTCGATCCGCTGGGTGCCAAACCCGCTGTACCGCACCGCGTGGCTGCCGCATTCCGGGCATGTATTGTCCAGAGGCTTGGAATACCCGCAATAGTGGCACATCAGCCGGTTGGAATAACTGTGATAAGTCAGTGAAATAGAGCAGTTGGGGCAGGTGATCACATGGCCGCAGTCGTTGCAGGCAATGAATGTATTGTATCCCCGCCGGTTCATCAAAAGAATAGTCTGCTTGCCCGCATCCAAATTGGACTGTATCTGCTTTTGCAGGGTGCGGCTTAGCGGCGAACGGTGCCCGGCGTGCAGCTCCCCTTTCATATCCACGGTACACACCTGCGGCAACGCAGCGTTGCCAAATCTGTGCTCCAGGGAACAAAGGGTATATTTTCCCGCCTTAGCCGCCGCATAGCTTTCAATACTGGGGGTGGCAGACGCCATCACAAACAGCGCACCGCTCTCCCCTGCCCGGTAGCGGGCAATGTCTCGGGCGTGGTAACGAGGGGTTCGCTCACTCTTGTATGTCAGCTCCTGCTCCTCGTCCATAATGATCAATCCCAGGGCGTGCAACGGCGCAAACACGGCGCTGCGGGTGCCCAGCACAATCTTAGCCTCTCCCCGGTCAGCACGGCGGTATTCATCGTTGCGCTCGCCTATGGACAAGCCGCTGTGCAGCACCGCCACCTGGCGGCCGTACCGTTGATGGAACAGCCCCAGCACCTGCGGAGTCAATCCGATCTCCGGCACCAGCACAATGGTATCTTTCCCCTGCTGCAACGCGCGGTCGATCAAGCGCATATACACCTGGGTCTTGCCGCTGCCGGTAACGCCGTACAGCAGCGCGCTGCCGCCGTCACCATCCAGCATAGCGGACAGCGTGTGGTACGCCTTTGTCTGTTCGGCAGACAGTTCGATCTCCGCCGCCTTGGGGGCAGCAGGCAGATCCGCGTACGGATTTCTGTACTTCTCTTTTTTGAAAAAACGCAGTACGCCGCACTTTTCCATATTTTTCAACACGCCATCGCCTACGCCACAGAGGGTTTTGATCTCTTCCACGGTGGCGCTGCCAATGTCCAGCAGAAGGTCGGCAACAGACTGCTGCTTTGGCGTTAAGCGGGGCAGCTCTTCGCCGCGACTGACAGTCAATTCCGCCATACGCACCCCAGCCACACCGATCTTACCGAACCCACGGGGCAGCATTTGCAGCAGGCACTCGTAGGTGGTGCAAAAATAGCGGTTTTTCATCCATCGAGCCAGGCGAATTTGGCTCTCGTCCAGCACCGTACCGTAATCGCACACACGGGCAATGTCTTTCAGCGCCGGATTGATCCCCACAAACACTTGCAGCACAATCCCTCGGCGCAGTCGATTGCCGCTGCCAAAGGGCACCTCTACCGCAACGCCCGGGCGCACCCGATCCGCCAGTGCAGAGGGCACCGCATAATCGTAGTCACTGTCCAGATTAAAGAAGGTGCGCTCCACAGCCACGGTGGCAATGGGTCGGTTCTCTGCTTTGTCGCTCACTTTATTTCTGCTTAAGTTCGTCCGGCTCCTCAATCACATACTTACCGGAACTGATGTCGTCAATAGCCAAGGATACGGTCTTGGTGTCCAAATGCTCCTCATTGGCAATAGCCTCGTCCTGAATTTCCCGGGCGCGCTTGGCCGTGCCAACCACCAGGCTGTATCGGCTGTTTACATTCTTGAGCATTTCTTTCAAATCGGGATTAAACATAGTATTCTACCTCCAGTAGCAGTTATTCTACGTTGCGCTTTGCCAGCTCATCGCAGATGATGTGATTGATTTCGTGCACAGCGGTGTCCAAATCGTCATTGAGCACCTGATATTTGTAGCAGTCACGGGACTGAAGCTCTACTTTGGCAATTTCCAGCCGGTTGCGGATCACTTCGTCCGTTTCGGACATACGCCCGCGCAGGCGCTGCTCCAAAATCTCAAAATTCGGCGGATACAGGAAGATGGACACACAGTCCGGGCAAATACGCATTACATTCTTTGCCCCCTGCACCTCGATGATCAAAAAGCAAACCTTGCCCCTGGCAATGGCCTGCTCCACCCCGGCAATAGGGGTGCCGTAATAGTTGCCGGAATACTCGGCATATTCAAAGAAGCCACCGTCCGCGATCATCTTTTCAAAATCCGCGCGGGTCTTGAAAAAATAATTCACGCCGTCCACTTCGCCGGGTCGGGGCGCCCGGGTGGTGGCAGAAACAGACTCAACCACATCGTCTCGCAGTGCCTCAATGGCCCGAAAAACCGTGTCTTTGCCGCAACCGCTGGGTGCGGACAAAACAACTAATAAGCCCTTTTTGTTCTCACAATGCATCGCGCACCTCCGCAGAAAATTTTTCAGCAATTTTGTTCAGATCCAAATAAGACAGGATCACATTGTCACTGTCCGTAATAATAACGCTCATGGTCTTGCGGCCATGGGTGGCGTCAATGAGTGTTCCTTTTGCTTTGCCATCTTGCACAATGCGCTTGACCGGGGCAGACTCCGGGCTGACAACGGCGATCACCCGATCTGCATTCACAAGATTGTTAAAGCCGATATTCACCAGTTGCATTATTCGATGTTCTGGATCTGCTCTCTGATTTTTTCTACTTCAGCCTTAATGTCGATTACTTTACCGGCGATGGCTACATCGCTGGCCTTTGACCCGATGGTGTTGGCCTCCCGGTTGATTTCCTGCACCAGGAAGTCCATCTTTCTGCCGATGGGCTCCTCTGCCTCCAGAAATTTGCCCAGCTGCGCAATATGGGAGCGCAGGCGCACCGTTTCTTCCGCCACTGCCACTTTGTCCGCAAAGATGGCCGTTTCCTGGAGCAAGCGGCCCTCGTCCAAGGTCACATCGCCCAGCAGCTCGTGCACCCGGGCAGCCAGCTTTTCGTTATATTCCCGCACGGTTTGGGGAGAGCGCTCTTCCACAAACGCCACACAATCCAAAATGGTCTGTGCTCGACCGGCCACATCGGCCTTCATTTTGGCGCCCTCTACCTCACGCATGGCAACGAACTTATCCAGCGCAGCGGCTGCCACCGTCTGCACATAGGACCAGATCTTGTCCTCGTCCTCCTCTGCCTTGCGCACAACCAATACATCAGGAAAGCGGGCAATAGCGGCAGCGCCCCAGTCCTGCTTCGCACCATAGGTGTCTGCAATCTCCTGCAAAGCGGTGTTGTAAGCACCGGCTAAAGTGTGGTTCACTGCCACCTGGGCGGCCTCTGTATTCAGCGCCTCAATGCCCACAAAGCAATCCACCTTGCCACGAGACACCCGACTGTTGACAAAGGACTTGAGCTTATCCTCAATAAAGCCGTACTGCCGCGGCACCCGAGAGGAAAACTCAAAATAGCGGTGGTTAACAGACTTCAGCTCTACGGTGATGACATAGCCGTCAATCTCCTGCACCGCACGGCCGAACCCGGTCATGGATCGTATCATAATATTACCCCCAAAGAACGGTATTTTGCGCCCACAGCGCCCTGCGTTCTTTTGTTGCAAATATTATAGTCGTTCCCACAGGATAGGTCAACACTTTGTTCACAGTATATTTACATTGTTCATAATATATTAACATTTGTATTCGTGAAGCGCAAAAATAATCCAAACGGAGCGTTTTTGCGGCATCTACCCCACCCCACGGCAAAAGAAAAAGCAGGAGATCGCTCTCCTGCTTTTTGCTTTTTTTAGAAATCGCCTGCGGTACGCTGTGCGTAGAAATCTTCTGTCATATCCGCGTCCGGGTCGATCGCACCACCGCCGGGATTTTGGCCGCCGCCGGTGCTGGAATCCGTAAATACGGTAAAGATGTTAAATGCCTCGACCTCCAGTTCAGGAGTGCAATAACTTTTTTTCATGCTAAAATTCCTCCTTCTCTGTTAGCCGACCAGTCCACTGTTGTTGCACACATTGCCGTATGCAATGCACTGTACCTCCGTCTCCTTGGCGGCGCCGGTGTAATCCAGCGTCTCATAGGTGTAGGTGTACTTCACATAGGGGCGGGTGTAATACACATTGCCCCGGGCATTTACATTGGACAGAGTCAGGAAATACTGGTTGCTAAAGTCGATGGGGCTCTTGGCAACCGCCTTCTTCACCGTAGAATTGGCGTCTGACATATTCGCCAGGGTAAAGGCGTCCTTATCATAGTTGACAGCCTTTACATACAACACGCCGCACTCGGTGATCTTTACATTCTCCGGTACGCCGGCGGTGTAAGCACTGTAAGTGCTGTAAGACTGCTTGCTGTCACCGCTGGCCATCGGCGCTGCATACACAAACGGGAACTGGTGATCCAGGTTGTAAGTGTCTGCCTCGGTCTTATCCAGCTTCACCTGGGCGCCGTCTACGGTAATGTAGTAGTGGCTGCCGTCCTTGGTGATGGTGTAGAAGTCCATATTGCGGTTGGCGTAGAACTTATATTCCCCGGTGTAGGAAGCAACGGAATAGGTGCCGTCGCCCACTGCGATCGCCAGTCCGTAAGCGCCGTCCACAGCGGTGGTCACGGTCACTTCCTTATCGTAGTAACCGGCGCCGTCCACCGTAGCACCATCCAGGGTGATCACATAGTTGTTGTCCGTGGTGGCGTAGCAAGCCTTCAGCAGCACGGTGCCGTCACTGCCAGCCAGGTCACCGGCGGTGTAGGTGCCGTAGTTGTAGTTCTTGCCGTTCACCTGCCAACCTGCGAATTTATAGAACGGAGCGGTAGGTGCGGTGTACGCCGTACCGGCAATGGTTGCCGTGGCGTTGCCGGGCAGAACCACCTGAGCGTCCTTGGAAACAGCCAGGATCTGGAACGGCTTGTCGTCGCCATACTGGCCTACCAGCGTGATCTTTACCTGATCGTCCGCCACGGTCTTATCCGTGGTATAAGCGGTCACGGTCAGCTGGGTAGCGTTCTCGTCCTGAATGTTGACAATATAGCTGTCTGCGCTGCTGATCACATCGCGGGTGGTCTTGCCGTCAGACACGGTCCACTTGTACACCTTGCCCTGTGCGGCGGTAGGAACGGTCAAAGTGAGCGTCTCGCCGTAGTAGGTCTGGTAGGTCTCAGTAGTGGTGCTGCCGTCCTGATCCACCGTAAAGCGAACATTGAACTGCTTGCGCTTCTCGGCAGTGGTGTCGTTGTTGATGGTGTTCAGCTCAGACACCAGGCTGCTGGTGGTGCTGTCCAGAGTGGTCTGGCCGTCAGTGCTACCGGCCTTGTTACCGATGTTGCGGTAACAACTGCCGTTGTACTCCACATAAGCACGATCGTTATTGGTGCCATCTGTGTTGTACGCACCGGCCTTCTCCTGAGAGCCCTGGTACGCCTGCTTGGCAAACACGCTGTCGCCGCCCAAATAGTCGGCAGTAAAGGCGTTTTGATCCTGGGTGCCCAGTACCACCACGAATGCGTCATACGCGGTGTAATCCGCCGGGACTTCAATGCCCTTAATGGCTGCGTCCAAAGCGTCTTTCTTGGTGTTGATGTCCGTCTGATAGTCGGACAGCTCTGTGGTGGTGCCCTGTACAGTCACCGTGCCTTGCAGCAGGGTTTCCACTTGTACCTGGCCTGTCTTAAACATAGGCTGGTTGGTTTTTTCAGACTTGGTGTAGGTGGCGTTTGCGTTGGCGTCCTTATTGTCGGACAGCTTCATAGCCGCCGTGGCTGCGTCATCAAAGGTCAGCCAAGTAGACAGGGTGTAGTTCTGCTGGCGTACCGTCTCGTTATTCTCGTTGATCACATTTTTGGTCAAACCGTTATTGGAGATCTGTACGCGATCGGAGCCACCGTACAACAGATTAAGCTGCGAATAATCCGCACGCTTCATCAGCTGAGCATAAGCCAGCACCAGATCGTCATGCAGCTTAGAGGCCGTCTTTGCCTGGTTATCCGCATACGGGTTATTTTTATCGGTACGGTTTGCCGTTGCCACCGGGCTCAAGTCCGTATAGTGCTGCTTGGCAGCATCAAAGGCCTTGATAAACGCATCGGCACTGGAATCCGTATACGCACCGGTGCTGCTGTCGCCGTCCGTTACATCGTCATAGGCGTCCTGATAGGTTTTGCCGATGGCAGTGGAGGCGTCCATATCCGCGTCCAGCTTAGTATAGCCCTGCTCATCCAAGCCCTTAGAATCGTTAATGGCATTGCCTACCGCAGTGTCAAAGTTCGTGGTCAGTTCGTTGCGCTTATCCACGAATTGCTCATAGAACGCACCGCCGTCGGTGGCGTTCAGATCTGTCGCCGGGTTCCAAGAGGTGGCAGCGTCCATACCGGACAGGATTTCCATTGCCGTATCCGCAGAGAACCGGGTGATGCTCTGAATCAGCTGGTACATGGTGGCACCGTTAAATTTCTCCGTTGCCTGTACCTTCTCCGTGGCCTTATCCAACAGCGTGGACGGGCTGGCAGATTTCACATCAACAACGTAAATCTTAGTGGCATCATTGATAATGCTTTTACAGTTATTCGCTGCTTTGTCGTAATTATCCTTTTTCCCGTTGGTGTCACCATAAATACCCCACGGTACGGTATAGACACCTTCCGGTGAAGTCTTGCCGGTTTTTGCCATACACCGATCGGGCATAAACTGCAACACATTATACCAAAGATGTGTAGAGAGATCGGATAAACCAAATTCTTTGCTGGTATGGTTCCAGTGATTCTCCCTTTCACCGGCAATATTTCTACTGTTACTAGTGCCAATGTAATTGCTGTACTCCCAATTTGTGGTGGAAAAGCCTCTCCACATTTGATCCGTGGTCAACAAATTCTCATTGGTTGCGTCTGCTTGCAGATTCGGTTTTCCGCTGCTTTGGGGATAATCGGAAATTAAGCGGAAATAGGGGTTTGCATTCCCCGATGTCGTTGATTCCGCAGGGAACAAACCGTTTAAGGCGTTTGAATTCCACCCACTATCACGAATTTGAGACATCACAACCGGCATGCACATAATGTTGGTGGTGTCATTCTGCGAACCGTCATACAGAAATACGGCGGAATTATAGTAAATCTCGTACCGGTTGTTCACAAATGTCTTCACATCGTTGGAAGCATTTGCCTTACTGGTGGGACCGGCATACAACAGATTTTGAGAATACTTTGCATTGACAGTTTCATAAGCTGAACCATCACCTTTACCGGTAGCCACCTGGGCACCTACGGTGCTGAATTCCGCCTTGTAGGGGGTCATTTTTTGAATGGCTGCATACAAATCCGCATTCAGCTTAGCCACATATTCCATATCCGGCACTGTCTTGCCCAGCTTTACAGCGTCCAAATAGCGGGACGCCTTATCATACAGTTTATAGGCAGGAGCCATATTGGTGAGGATATTGGTGGCGGAGAAAGTCTTCATTGTAGACTTAAACAGATCCATGTTCTCACGGATCAGCGCCTCTGCGTACGCGCTGGTGTCCTTAATAAACAGATCATAGGCGTTGATGGAGCCACGGTAAATATTCACATCGGTGAGCTTACCGGTGGCGCCCTCGCCGTACACCACCTGGCCGCCGGTACCGCCGGCCGTGCCGTGGATCAGGCTCTGTAAGGTTAGGCCGTTATCCGCATACGTCTTGCACTGGGATTCGCGAGCCTTGTAGGCGTCATACATACCAACCTGCTTGCCGTCAATGTAAACATAGATACGGTCATAACTAATGTACGGTACCACCTGCAAGGTTACATGACTCCACTTATCCGTAGGCAAAGTGAAGGTAGAGTCCGACTTAAAGGACGAATCTCCGCTCTTGTACTCAATGGTGCCGTCCTCATTGACGCGGAAGTAGTTATCACTTTCGCCGCCCATACGGAATACGGCGCCGTTATCAATAGTATCGCCCGGATTATAGAGCATGGTATAGGTATAACCGGCAGCCGTGTCTGTCAGATCCTTTACCGGGTCCACCTGGGTGGCCACGCCTGACTTATTCAAAGGCAGGTAGGTGCCATACACGGAGTCCGTCTCCGTCGCATAGCCGGCAGCAGTACACGGATCCTTATAGATCACCTGTGTGGTATTGGCGTCATAGTTGGTCTGCGTTGCCTTTAGCTGATCGGCCTTTGCACTCTCCACATCGCCCAAAGACAGTGCCTGGTCATAAATACAGAAGTCACTGATGTAACCATCCAGCAGGTAATATGTGCCGCCGACGGTAGTGGACCAATAGGGGTTCACGCCAAAGGTCAGCTTAGAAGGATTGGCACCGGCATTCTGGAACACAGCCTTGAACCAGTCGCTGTCCAATACGGTGCCGAAGTTCTCGCCTGTTGTGGAAGAAGAAACCAGCTTGCCGTCTACAAATACGGTAAAGCAACTCTTGGAGATGGAGAACACATAGGAGTGCCACTGGTTCTTCGCCAAGCTGCCGCTGGTTATGGCCTCCGTGCCCTTCTTCATACCGATGGAGCGGTTGTCTGCCTGGTAGGACAGCAAGTTGAAGTTGCTCTTGTTTGCCGGATTGTTAACACCCCAGGTAATATAGTTCCACTTTGGCGTATCAATAAAGTCAAAGATATGGGTATTATCAACGGTAGCGTCCGTCATATAGGAGTCAAAGGAGATGGTAATACCGCGGTTGATGTTGGTGTCGGAGAACATACCGTCCACATTCATCCAAGCGGTAGAAACGCCCTTTACCTCTTTATCAATGGTTTCATCTGCGGCAGAACCGGCGTTGGTCTTCTTACTGTTATCAAAGTGCGCCGCCAGTCGGCCGTCCTGCACCACCATATCAATACTGCTCACATTACCGTTGTGCTTGGTGGAGCCGTTATACTCGCCAATATGGTTGCCGTTGCCGGACACATCCTCCCGGGCATTGTTAGAGGTAAAGTACCGGGCAATCAAGTGGCTGTTGGCGGTATCGCCGGGCTTCACAGCAGTCTGGGTAGAGGTTGCCTTACCGAAAGCCTGGGACAGGTTGTAATACTCCATATCGGAAATAGGAATAATGCAGCCGTGGCTGGGGTTCAGGTGATTGATGGAGCAATTATCCGCAGAAATCTTTGAATAACTCTCAAAATCGGAAGTATAGGAAAAACCGAAGCCGCCGTCGGAGAAATAATCTACCAGCACGCCGTAGCTGCTTGTGCCGGAGATGGGGAACACCTGCGGGCCTTCTGCCTGCGTAGTGGAAACAGACTCGAAAATCTTCGCATTGGCAGCATCATATTCGCCGTCAGAATTAGAGGGGCTCTTGCCGGTCTTAAAGGTGTACCAAACTTTCTTGGCACCGGGATCGGATTTAGCCTCTTTCTTATACATCATTACATAGCCGTTTTTGTACGGAGTAATATCTGCGTCGATCACACCGTAGCCCGGGTCAAAGAGCAGCTGTTTCTCGTCGAAGTTCTTAAAATCAGATGTATAGGAATACCAAATCTTAGAGCTTTCGTTGGCTGCAGAATCCGCCTCGTTGGAAGAGAAGTAGACCATATACTTGCCGGCTACCGGGTCCCAAATGGCCTCCGGTGCCCAGCACATATTGGTAATGGTCTTGGAACCGCCGCCCTTGTCCGTGGCAAACTGGGGATTGGCCAGTTCGTCCCAGGTGATCAGGTCGTTGGACCCCCAGGTGTGCAGACCGGTATTATTATAGTTGTTGGTGGTGTTGGCATCCGTTGCCACCATATAATACTTGTATTCTGCACCATCCTGCGCCTTCATAATATAAGGATCGCGAGAGTGGCCGGTGCCCTGAGAAGCATTTGCCACAGGCACGCCGCCGTTCAAGGACTCGTAATTATAGCCATCCTTAGATACAGCGTAAAAAATGTTCTCACCGTTGGTGGACTTGGCGTCATTTCTAAAATACGCAAACAAGTACGCACCGCTGGTGCTCTTGGGCAAATTGCTGCTCTCATCTGCGGCAGAAGCGGACAGACCTGCAAAAGGCAGGCTGGTTGCCAGCATCAGCACAGACAGGAACAAAGACAACAGCCGTTTGGATACTTTTTTTCCCATAGAATATACCTCCATATATCTCTTTCTTTACCAAGCGGAGTAAAAAGCGCGCACTGTTTACTGACGACACAGCGCAGGCGCCAAATCCTGCCGGCAGCGTATGGGTATACTTACCCACACTCATTTACAGAGTAATTATACTACGCTTGAGAATTCCTTGTCAATAGAATTTGTAAATTATTTGTTAACTAATTGGATTTTTATGGAAACGCGACAATTATTAGGGCAGTGTCTGTTAATTATGCACAAATATCAACCATTTTCTGCAAGTGCAAATCGACAATAATACCATACACAAATAGCGTATAGGCAGGCAAAAAAAGCAGCAGGGACTCCCCTGCTGCACAAAATTCTATTCTTTTGTATACGCGGACAGCACTGTCTCCGCCCGGGCACGCACGCTGTCGATCAAGCTCTGCGGCTCCAGCACCTGCACGCGACCGCCGTACTGCATCAGCCAACTGACCATGCCCTCACTGACCGCCGCCGAAATGGTGGTCTCAAAGTGATCGCCGTCCACTGCGTGAATCGGAATGGCCGTGCCGAAGCGGTCCACCATTTCCTCCAGGGTATCCAGCTTGCAAAGCAAGCGCACCGTTGCGGTCTCGCCGGAGAACATATTGAACATTTTGGCGGCATAGTCCGCCGTATCAAACCGGCCCTTATACGCGCTGACCTCCTCCACCGGTCGTGCCTTTTGGCTCAGTGGTGTAATGCGGCGCATACGATCCAGGCGCAAGTTCATCAGATTGTCATATTTTTCGTTATTACAAACCAAATAGTAGTGATCGTCCTTCCAGATCAGCGCATAGGGCGACACAGTAAAGATCTTCTCCCGAAAGGTCTTTTTATTCTTGGGATCCACTGCCCGGCGCTTGTAGGCGAACTTGACCTTACAGCCGTCACAGATGGCCTGGTGCAAATTATCTATAATGTAATAGATCTCTTCGTTCGAACATTTGTTCTCGCTCTGACAATACACCTGGCGCACCAAGCTTTCCGCCTGGCCGGCAGAGAGCAGACTCTCCAGCTTCTGCACCAGCTTCTCCGTCTTCTTCGGCGTAATGAACCCGGCGGACTGCACCGCGTCCATCAACATACGCACCTCTGCAAGCTCAAAAGTACGACCGGCCATATAAAAGCCCCGGCGGGGATAGTCCGTGCGGCACACATCAAAGCCCACCTCCTGGAGCGCTTTAATGTCCGCATAAATAGATTTGCGCTCACACTGAATACCGTAGTCAGTCTGTAATCGCTCAATCAAATCCGTAGCAGACAGCGGATTTTCCTCATCGCTGTACTGCTGAAGCATCTGTAAGATGCGCAGTGTTTTTAACTTTGATGTTTGCAAGTAAAATCTCCCCCTATTGTAGGGGCATTGTACCACAAAAGGGACAGTAATGCAAGGCCTACGGCAAAGTTGATACAATTCGGCGAAACACCGGGCAGCAATCGGCAGCGCCGGAGGTGCCGTTTTCCCGCATCACCACAATGGCATAGCGGGGATGATCAAAGGGATACACCCCTGCAAAATAGGTATTGAGCACTTCCCTGCCCTGCACATAACGGCCGGACTGGGCGGTGGCGGTTTTACCGGCGGAGCGGCCACGATAATCGGCGCCGCTGCCGGTACCCGCTGCTACCACCGTGCGCATATAGGCAAGCAGCGTCTTTGCATGCCTTGCCTGCATCACGCGGCGAGGTTTCGCTGTCGCCTTGCCGGTCAAATCCGGCGAACGATACACGCCGCCACCGGCGATGGCCGCAACGCAACGGGCAAAGTGCAGCGGTGTGTCCGTCAGCTTTCCCTGCCCAAAGCCCAGCAGTGCCAGCTGGCCGGGAGACGCCAGCACCGACAGAGACGGCAGCCGCCCGGCAGCGCTTTGAAAATCTTTATACAGCGCAACCGGCGTGCCGAAGCCAAAATCCAGCCCCATTTGGTACAGCCGCCCGGCGCCTAACTTCTGCGCCAGCTGCACAAAGTAGCAGTTGCAAGAATGGGCCAGCGCCTGCTCCATAGTCTGCCGCCCATGCACCCGACCGTTTTGGCACCGGTAGACTGTATCGCCCACTTTAATTTCACCTTTACAGGTATAGACCGGCTGCAAGTCTGCTTCCAATGCCGCAGCGGCAACAATCAGCTTAAAAACGGAGCCAACAGCGTAAGCGGACAATGCTCGATTATAGTAGTCCGCAGGTGCGCTATACACGGCGCGCACCTCTCCGGTAGGTACATCCAGCACCACCACAGCGCCGGTTTTGATCGACTCGGCCGCCTGCTCCACCGTCTTTTGAAGTTCCAGATCCAGCGTGGTTTGCATGGTGGCAGGGGCGTCGGTACGATCTGTTTGTTCCGTCATGGTATTGCCGGAGAGCACCCGCCCCATGGCATCCGTGGCGAAATTTAATTTTTTCTCCGTGGCAACGGCTGTATATTGACCCAGTCCGCCGCTGGCACGGTCCAGCAGCTGGCGAGCGTGGAGGGTGGTGCTGTCCCGCACCGTGCGCTCCATGATTACAATGTTGTTTGTATCCGCCTTGGTGGCTACCGGCTCCAGCACTGGGTAGCCTTTTTGCAGTTCCTTTGCAATGCGCTGCACATCTCCGGGCGCAAACAGGCGCGGCAGCTCCCGCAGGCATGCCTGCGTAGGGCGGATCACAGCCACCCACTCTTTGCGGGTGCCGCCCATGGATCGTCCCTGTCGGTCTGTGATTTCCGTATCGTTCTGTTCAAAGAGCAGGGTGTAGCTGTTATAGCTTTGACCTACGGCAAAATCGCCGCTGTGCGCCACATACAGCACCCGCCCGCAAACGACGGTAAATAGCAGGCACATAACCAGTGAAAAAGCGTGAAGCCGTCTGCCCATAAAAATACACCCCCGGTGTAGTATGTACATCAGGGGTGCAAAAAATGCGTATTCTGTTTAGTCCTCGTCCCGCTTGCGGCGCAAAATAGCATCCGGGGACACCGGGCGATCCACGGCAAAGGAATACACCTCCGTTGCCTTATTGGCTGCCTCCGTATGCGTGCCGTCTGCCTCTCGCACCAGGTCTCGAACGGTCAGGGTATAGGGCTTTTGCCCCGGTTCCAGCACCTCCAGGATATCGCCCTCAAAGAAGCGATTGCGCTGGTCCACGATCAACCGGTTCCCCTGCTGGTCTCGGTACAGGGCACACACATCCCAGTTGCGCACATAGCCGCCGGTGTTCAGCTCCTGCCCATTCTGCAGCGGGCCGAAGTTAAAGCCGGTGGTATAAACGCGATGGCTCATTTTTTCCATCTCCGCCAGCACCCAGTCCGGCACGCGGAAGTCCGGGGACGGGTGGGCAAAATAAGCGTCCAGCGCCTGACGATAAGCGTGGGTCACAACGGCGGTATAATAGGCACTTTTGGCGCGACCCTCGATCTTAAACGAGTCCACCCCTGCAGCCACCAGCTCCGGGATATGCTCGATCATACACAAATCCTTGGAATTGAAAATATACGTGCCGTTCTCCTCTTGATTGATGGGGAAATACTGACCCGGGCGGGTCTCCTCCATCAGGTGGTACTTCCAGCGGCAGGGCTGGGCACAGTCACCACGGTTGGCGTCTCGCCCCACCATATAATCCGAGAGAATGCACCGACCGCTAAAGCTCATACACATGGCACCGTGAACAAAGGCCTCAATCTCCAGTTCCGGAGGCGTATGGTCCCGGATCATCTTGATCTCGTCCAATGAAAGCTCTCTTGCGGTAACGATCCGCTTGGCGCCCATTTGGTAAAAGGCATTGGCCGCCGCATAATTGACGATCCCCGCCTGGGTGGAAATATGCACTTCCACCTCCGGTGCCGCCTGCTTGGCAATAGCAAGCACGCCCATATCCGCAATGATAAAGGCATCCACCCCTGCCGCCCGGGCACTGCGAAGAAAGTCCGGCAGCGCATCCAGTTCATAGCTGCGGGGCAAGGTGTTGCAGGTCAAATACAGCTTTTTCCCGGCAGCGTGTACCAGCTTGCAAGCCGCTTGCAACTGCGCCGGGTCAAAATTGGATGGGTTGGAGCGCATACCGAATTGGGTTCCGCCCACATACACCGCATCTGCACCACACTTGACTGCCAATTTCAGCCGTTCCATATCCCCTGCCGGGGACAGCAATTCCACCCGCTTCATCATGCAGCCAGATAGGGGGCGTAGGTCTGTATCTTCTGCTTAAACTCGGCATAAGTCTTAGCGGTGTACAGGTTGCCCTTGGTGTCGTGGAAGAAGTAATAATAACCGGTATCCGACGGATGGAGCGCCGCCTGAATGGCCGCTTTACCCGGGTTGCAAATAGGACCGGCAGGCAACCCCACAACCGTAGAGGTGGTCTGCGTGTTGTAATATTCCAGATAATAGTCCGCCGTGTGGGCACTGGTTGAGGACAAATTGGGCTTTACAAAGTTGGTAATATAGTCTGAGGTGGACTGACAGCCCAGGGACGGGAAGTTGGTTTTATCGCTCAGGCGATTATGAATGACGGAGGAGATGGTTTTCATCTGCTTCTCACTGCCGGCTTCCTTTTGAATAATGGAGGCAATGGTCATTACCTCATACATGGAATAGCCCAGCTTTTTAGCCTGGGCGCGATCTTTCTCGGAGATCTTGCTGTCGCCGTTAGACAGGAATTTCTTCACCACGCTGGAGGCGTTCTCCCCCACAAAAAACTCGTAGGTATCCGGGAACATAAAGCCCTCCAGACGGTAAGGCACATGCTCATTGGCCTTTAAGTCCGCCACCATGGAATAGGTAAATTCTGTGGAGTCGATCACGGACAGCAGTGCCGTTTTGTCACACACATCGTTCTCTGTCAGTTTATTGACGATCTCCGGTACGGTCATACCCTCCGGAAAGATCAGGGTCACCGTCTCCGAAGTGGCGGAGGAGCCCTGCAAGGTCTGGAGCATACCCTCCAGACCCATTTTTCCGTTTAAGTAATACACTCCTGCCGGGTACGGTCCGCCGATGGGATCGTTAAGCACCTTATCGTGCAGGGTGGCAAAAAACTTGCAAAAGCCCTTGCACTTGATCAGTCCATGGTCCGCCAGCAGGTCAATGGCATCCGAAGCGGTCTTGACCTCCTCCTGCATAGACACAGTGACGGTGGACTTGGTCTTGGTGATCGCCAAAATGTCATTCATACAGAACACGGCGTACACGGACAGTGCCATGGACACCACAATCACCACAATAAAGAACACATAAGTGGACTTTACGCCATTGCCTTTTTTCGCCGGCTTGCGTTTTGTACCCACCGGCGTGGTGCGGGGGGTGCGCTCCTGCACACCGTTAGAGAAATAGTAGTCCCCTTTGCCACTGAGTTCCGAGGGATTAATACCGTTCTCCCGCTGATTCAAATCTCTGTTTTCATTCATACGCTGCTCCTTGCTCCACGGCGAACACCCGGTCCTCCGTAGCAATCTGCTGCACCGGCAGGTCATAGTCCCCCACCGGCAGGCAGTCCTGCAAAAAATCATTATAGCAAAGTCCCAAGGTCACCCCACGGAATTTTGCCAAAAACCGGTCATAGTACCCCTTACCGTAGCCCAGCCGATACCCTTTGCCATCAAAGCAAAGACCCGGCACCAAGCACAGGGCCTGACCGTCTAAATCCATATTGTATTGGGGCGCGGCTAAAGACGGCTCCCGTACACCGAAGCTGCCGCTTTCCAGATCTTCCAGCGCCTGCACCCGGTAAAAGGCCATTTGCCCGGCATCGTCCAGACAGCGGGGCAAATAAAGTGCCTTGCCCTCTGCCAGCGCCCGGCGAAGAATGCCGTCCGTCTGTATCTCCTCCGGCAGGGCGGCATAGCCTAAAAGCACCCTTGCCTGCCCATAGGCGCTGCTGTCAAGCACCCGGCGGGCAATGGCGGCGTCCGCCGCGGCTCTGTTTATCTTATCCCGTCGCCGCTGCCGAAATGCGCGGCGCAGGTCACCCTTTACGGACATTGAATGGTCTTGCGCACATTGGCTGCCATTTCACGACCCTCCAACTGGCACACAATCTCCAGCCCAAAGTCCACAGCCACACCGGCGCCCTTTGCGGTGATAAAGTCGCCGTCGCACACCACATGCTTTTTAGAAATGGTGGCGCCGGTCAGTTCCTCCTCAAAGCCGGGAAAACAAATGGCTTCCTTCTCATTAAGCAGACCCTTGTGACCCAAAATAGACGGTGCGGCGCAAATGGCACAGATCAGCGTGTTGCGCTCTGCAGCCTTGTCAATGGCGTCCTGCACCACCGGGCTTTTTTCCAAATTCTTCGTACCGGGCATACCGCCGGGCAGCACAATGGCATCTACATTCTTGAAGCGAAAAGCCTTGTCGCTAATGTCGCAGGTAACGCTGACCCCGCAGGACGCAGTGATTACACTGCCGCCGATGCCAACGGTCATCACGCCAATTTTGGCCCGGCGTAGCATATCCACCGGCGCCAACGCCTCAATCAGTTCAAATCCGTCTGCTAAAAAGACATAAACCATAGTTATGTAACCTCCGTTAATCCATATACAGGCCAAAGTAGCCCGGTGGCAACGCCCGGCGGCTCCACAGCATTCCCACCGGCTCGGCAGTCAGCACATTGCCACTCTTTTGGATATATTCGCAAATCCGACCGTCCCGCACCGCGGCGATCCCATCGTCTTTACAATAGAAGCTGCCATCCAGCAGCACATTTTCCCGATACAGGTAGTCGCTATCTACCAGTTCCACCGCAGGCGTCGGCGTCCAGGCACGGCGGCGGTCAAAATACACCTGTGCCCCGGCCGGTTGCCAACTGTCATCCAGCTGGGTAGGCACTGCAGTCCCAAACAGCAGAGCCTGAAAACCGAATTTGGCATACACATCGATAAGATACGCCTCTGCCGGCACCAAACATAGAAAATCATAATCCAATGCCTGGGAATAGTCAATACATTTTTGCATAAAGCCCTGTTTTCTGTAATCCGGGTGGGTGGCTACCGCATACACATAAGCCCCCTGTTGTCCGTTATAGGTACAGTCCAGCAAAAACAGCATAGACACCAGCCGCTCCCCCACAAAGGCACCTACGCAGCATTTGTGGCGGCAGTTGTCCAAAAAGAAGCGGATATAGTCTTCATCGTCCCCAAACACTCGATGCCAAAGATCAACGATCTGTGTGGCATCTTCCGTCAATTCAATTTTCGTCAACATAGGTGGCCACGCACTTCTCTAAGAAGATCTCCGGGTGATAGGACTGCTTGGCTTTGCGCAAGCCCTCCAATCCTAAATCTTCTTCCCGATTCACATAGGTATATCCACTTAGGCACTGCTGCGTGAATACCTGATTGATGATGGGGAACGCCCCGCGCATGTCTGCCGGTGCCTTTTCAAAATGGGTCACAAAGCAGTCCTTACTGTGGGGCTCACCCATGGTGTAGGCGATCACCTTGCCGCCCACCCGGATCAGTCCGCCTACAAAGCCCAGCGCCTTGTAATTGTCAAAGGCGGAGAGCACCGCTTCAAACTCCAGGGAAAACTCGGCGTCCTCTTCTTTTTGTTCCGTTTGGTCTTTCTCGTCAATCCAGCTGGTATGCAGGGCAATGCACTCCCCCACATTCTCCGGGGTGAGCACTTCAAACTGCCAGTCCGGGTACGCCTTCATAAAGTAGGCAATGTGCCCCCGCTTGCCGTGATACTTCTTGCCGGACAAATTGGCCATTTTCTCTACACTGTAAATATAATCGTTATAATCGTCGGAATAGGTGTAGTTGAATTTTCCCGGGAAATCCGCCTCCAGCAGTTCTTTATAGCTGGCGGTCACACCCAGCAGGCGTAAAGTGACGCCATTTTCTGCCGCGTCCTGCTGTAACACCCGCACCGCATCGGCAAAATCGCCGGTGCCCACCGGGGGCGAATACGCAATATCTGCCCCTCTGCCGTAACGGATCAGCAAAAAGTCCTTGTAATGGCAAATGCGGGTCACATACGCCGTGCGCCAAACGAAAATGTTGCCAAATGTATACTCGCAGTTCATACTGTGAGCGTGGGACAGGCATTGATCCACCCAGGGCTTGTCCGTAATTTTCGGTTCCTTGAAATCAAGCATAAATGCGTTAATCTCCTTTGTTCTCGTTGCGTTGCAGCTTGTGCTTTTCACCGTTCGGCTCCACCACATAGGTGTTATCCAGTTGGCTGACCAAACTACGCTTAAACGAGTCAATGTAGCGACGGCGCAAAGCGCCCTGTTCTTCCTTTTCCGCCGGGGTCAGACCCTCCGGCGTTTTGGCCTTACGAGCCAGCGCGTTAATGCGCGCGATTTCTTCCGGTTTCATCAGTCCAAAAAGTCCTTTAATTTCTTACTTCTGCTGGGGTGGCGCAGCTTGCGCAGTGCCTTGGCCTCAATCTGGCGAATACGCTCACGGGTCACATTAAATTCCTTACCCACTTCCTCCAAGGTCTTGGGGTTTCCGTCCTCCAAGCCAAAGCGCAGACTCAGCACCTTTTCCTCTCTTGGGGTCAGGGTCTTAAGCACATCGGCCAGTTGTTCCTTGAGCAGACTCATAGAGGCAGCGTCTGCCGGGGCCAGCGCATCATCGTCCGGGATAAAGTCGCCCAAATGGCTATCCTCCTCTTCGCCGATGGGGGTCTCCAAAGATACCGGCTCCTGGGCCACACGCATAATCTCACGCACCTTATCTACCGGCATCTCCAAATACTCGGAAATCTCATCCGCCGTAGGCTCACGGCCGTTTTGGTGGAGCAGTTGGCTGTTGGCTTTCTTTACCTTATTGATGGTCTCCACCATGTGCACGGGAATACGGATAGTACGGGCCTGGTCCGCAATCGCGCGGGTAATGGCCTGGCGGATCCACCAGGTAGCATAAGTGGAGAACTTAAAGCCCTTGGTGTAGTCAAACTTGTCCACTGCTTTGATTAAGCCCAGGTTGCCCTCCTGGATCAGATCCAAAAACTGCATACCGCGGCCCACGTAGCGTTTGGCAATGCTCACCACCAAGCGCAGATTGGCCTCTGCCAGTCGCTTCTTGGCCTTTTCGTCATTATCCGCAATGCGGATTGCCAGTTCAATCTCCTCCTCCGGAGTTAGCAGCGGCACCCGACCGATCTCTTTCAAATACACCTTGACCGGATCATCCATGGCCGCGTTATCGTTAATGGCTACCGTCTCCGCAGCATCCGTCTCCTTGGTATCGTTCATCGAACACCTCTCGTTCAAGGCATTCAATGAGGG
>ERZ772880.1159-NODE-1159-length-23197-cov-132.696526_pt1 | contig 23197 bp, 20 predicted proteins | sample MGYA00580577_ERZ772880 | MGnify/ENA primary metagenome ERZ772880 (study PRJEB29015, sample SAMEA2737705) | human gut metagenome | biome: human gut; feature: human-associated habitat; material: faeces | place: China | collected 2012 ... | reverse complement strand
CACCTCTACCATGAGCGGTGAAGGAAAAACATTCATAGCATCCAATTTAGCTGTCAGTCTGGCATTATTAGGCAAAAAGGTCATCATCGTGGGGCTCGACATCCGCAAGCCGGGATTGAACAAGGTCTTCCGCATACACCACAAGGAAAAGGGAATCACCGGTTTCCTCTCCGCTCCTCAAAGTACCGATTTGCGTTCCATGATACTGCCATCCGAAGTATCGGACAATCTTCATGTACTACCCGGCGGAGCCATCCCGCCCAACCCCACGGAGCTGTTGGCACGCAAATCCCTGGACGATGCCATCGAACTGTTGAAAAAAGACTACGACTATGTCGTGCTCGACACCGCCCCTATCGGCATGGTCACCGACACGCAGCTCATAGCACGCGTTGCCGACATCAGCGTTTACGTATGCCGTGCCGACTATACGCATAAGAACGACTACCAGCTCATCAACGAGCTGTACGCCAACAAGCGTTTGCCCGGTCTGTGCACCGTTATCAACGGCCTGGACATGAAAAAGAAGAAGTACGGCTACTATTACGGCTACGGCAAGTACGGCAGGTACTACGGCTACGGCAAGAAATATGGCTATGGCTACGGGTACGGTTATGGCGATACTTCCGATTCGAAATAAGATATTCACCCCATAAGCCTGGGGAACTTCTACATGCAATGCTGTCCTTGTTTCCGGGCTTATTTTTTGTTTGTTTGCTTGTATGCTGTGGCAGCAGAGCGCTGCTGCCCGGCATACTTTTTAACCCAACCGAACGTAAAAAACAATGCAGAATACGAATCACATAGAAACAAAAACCAATACAGCACCCCGCCAATGGCTGGTGGCCTATGTACAGTCGTGCCTTGAGAAAAAGACTGCACAACGGCTTGCCGCTATGGGTATCGAGTGCTACCTGCCCGTCCAGAGCGAGATTCGCCAGTGGAGCGACCGACGCAAACGGGTAGACCGTCTTGTGATTCCCATGATGATATTCGTGCATGTCACTCCGCAGGAACGGCCGCTTCCCCTGAGCCTGCAGGCGGTCAGCCGCTATATGGTACTGCGCGGCGAAAGCACCCCTGCCGTTATCCCCGACGAACAGATGGACCGGTTTCGCTTCATGCTCGACTACAGTCCCGAAGCGGTGGAAATGTGCAGCGCCCCGCTGGCTCCCGGCGATGCTGTGAAAGTAATAAAAGGGCCGCTTGCCGGACTCGAAGGAGAGCTTATCACTGTGAACGGGAAAAGTAAAGTTGCTGTGCGGCTGGATATGTTGGGGTGCGCGCATGTGGATGTGCCTATAGGATTTGTCGAGAAAAAGGGGGAGGGAATGGAAGGACAAAAGAACAAAAAGACAAAAGAGATACAGAAGAGGAGGCAACAAGAAGAAAAGGCTGTACGATGATTTTACTATCACCCTACAGCCTTTTCAGCATCCCGCTATCAGAATTCCTTCCCTACATCAAAGCAGGGACATTGCTTGGTCCACTCCATGGGTTCCACTTCTCCGTTTCCGTTCAGGTCGGGACTGAGGTCCCTGTGCCCCACTACACACGTACCGGGATATTCCTGTAATAACTTTCCCACCAGCACACTCAGCGAATGTCGCTGCCACTCTGTCCTCGTATCTTTCGGATTTCCGTAACGGTCCAGCCCACCTTCATAACAGATGCCTATCGAGTGAGCATTGTAGCCCCGCGCATGCGCCCCCACTTTGCTTACCGGACGGGTAGCCAGGACTCTTCCGTCACGCCGCACATAGAAATGATACCCCGTTCCGTCGAACCCTATAAGCCTGTGAGAAGCCTCCAGCGCCTGTTCGGTCAACGCATAGTTCTCGCGCGTGGAGCTACAATGGATTACTATCAGGTCAATCGCTCTCATCTCCTAAAATGTCATCGCATTCGCACCAAACACACCCAGCACAGCCGAAGCCACTGCAATTACCACTTTCAAAATCGTATCCCAAAAACCTTTACTTTTTCCCATACTTCTTTTTTTCAATTTAAAAATTTAAAATTCATCATTCAAAATACCTTATCCCAACGGATTCTCTTCCTCACCGCCGGCATTTCCGCCGCCGTTGCCGCTACCGCCCGATGTCTTGTTGTCGTCGGACACCAGTTCGAAATTGATATTGTTGGGTGCGCCCTTCGTGGTGGCAACCGAGTCGTTCACCAGTCTGAGCGTAGTGGCGACCTTGAAATTAATCCGCACCTTGTCAATATTCTTCACCGTACAATCCTTGGGATTTTCCGTTGCTATGCAGTGAAACGAAGTGCGGAAGATACCGAAATCATCCAGACGGACACTGTTGCCGTCGGTCAGCTTCTCGCGCATGTTTCTCACAATCGCCTTGCCCACGTGCAGCACATCCTCTGCCGACATACCTCCCAAAGCCTCTATTTCTTCCGAGATGCGTTTCAAATCATACATCTTCGCGTCGCGCGGTTTTCTTTTCAGGATATAAACCAACGGAGACGTCTTGTCACCAATCTTCTTGTAGCGCTGTGCGCGTACCACCAATGCTGTTGCCATAATTTTTAAGTTTTAATTATTAATTGTAAATCATTCATCGCTCAATCCGAAGGGGCCCTTTCTTCTGACCGGCGATACAAAGATAGCCCCTTTCCCACCCGCTTCCGCCCCTTTCCGCTCCTTCGCACATCATTGCACACCATAAAGCGTTTTTCTGCAACTTATGACACCTTACGACGCGATAAACTGTCCTTTTTTCTTTCGCAAACCACTAATTTTCACTAACTTTACATCATAAAAACAAGTAATAAAGAACATGGAAAAATCCTCTTTCATCCCCCGCAGCTACAGCAAAAGCGAGCTGGCAATCTTATACAGTCCCAGCATCACGCCCAAGGCAGCCGTCCGCAAGCTCAACCGCTGGATAGCCTTCAAGCCCGGACTCCTAGAACAGCTTGCCGCCACCGGCATGCTTCCCAATGCCAAGTGCTACACTCCAATTCAGGTGCACGTCATCGTAGAAGCATTGGGAGAACCATAGCCCCCGAAAAGCCAGGCGTTTAAAAACCGAAAGCCCGGAGTTTGCATCTGAAACTCCGGGCTTTCCAGCCTGAAACATGAGGCATTCCGGGAGCAAACACCCGGTCTTTCAAGAGCAAATTCACGGGGTTACCAGCCCCATCCACGGCAGCCTGTCCTTATCCAGAACCTTCCCCTGCATCTCGGTCATTATCTGCTCCTCCGATTCCCGTTCATCATACCGCCCGCACGGCTGCCTCACAAACAGCACGCTTCCCGTCCGGCACAAATCCTGGTCGCGCACTTTCAGCATATCCAGCCGGGTATAGCGCCTGTCCGCTTCCTCGATGCGGCTTATGGAAAAGATGAAATCGGCAAGGTTCGCCCAGTTGGCGCTGCCCGAAATGGTGTACATATCTATCTCCTCCAGCTCGTTCTTCCCGTTCAGTTTTTTCAGGCTGCGGGGATGCGCCACGATAATCACCCAGACACCGTTGTTACGCCCCCACGCCTGCATCTGCGTCAGCATGCCCTTAATGGCCTGCGTCTCCGTGTTGTAGCGTCCGGTTTCCATTTCCATGAAGAGGTACGGGTCGATGATGAGGTACTTCAGCGGCATGGCGCGTTTCACCCGCTCCGCGCGCTCTATGATGTTGGCGGGCGTGGGCGAAACCTCGTGCAGGTCCAGATGCACCATGTGCCCGTCCAGGAAAGAGACGATGGGCTGCAACTGTTCGCGGGTGTATGCCGCCGTGTTCACCTTGCCCAGCATCAGGCGGATAAGATTTGCCATGTGTTTGTTCTTGTCGGGAACCTCAAAGGAGAGGTAGCACACGTTACGTCCCGTCTTGGCCATGAGGCGGCAGGTCAGGTCGTTCAGAAAATCCGTCTTGCCGCTGTTGGGCTTTCCGGTGGCAATTATCAGTCCGCCCTGGTCGGTTGGATGGAACACCCGGTCGGTAAGCGGACCGTAACCCACATCGTAGCCGTGGTCGTAATTGCCGTTCAGCACGTTCATAATCTCATCCGCACGTTCGCTCACGGTGATGATGTCCGATGTACGGTGCGGACATGCCGATCCGATAATCTCGCGCACCACATCGGCGCCGTACGCCACAAGCACGTCGGATATGTCCTTGCAGCCGCCGGGCAGGACGGTGAACAGGCATCGCGTACCGAAATAGTCGGCAAGATGCTTCACAAGCGTCCTTCCGGGCAGGTCGCTGTCGCCGCAAATCACCAGCTCCTGCACCCGGTCCAGCCAGGGGCGGAAAGCCTCGAAACCTTTGGAAAGGTCGCTTGCCGCGCCGTTGGGCACGCTGATGACATACGGATAGCCCGCCTCGCGCAACGTCAGCACATCCCTTTCCCCTTCGGTGACAATCAGGCGCGGAATATTCTCTTCGGCAATCAGCAGCGGGTTGATACAGTCGATGTTGTAAGGCGGGCAAGGCGTGGTGGGCGAATCCTGGCTCCAACATTTGGTATAGCCGGAAGCGGTGGCGTCGCACGAGCGGTACTTCACGTTGACGGGCTGCCCGTTGATATAGTTCACATAGGCGATGCACTGGTACATCATCCCCGCAGCATTCTTTTTATCCTTTCCGTCCTTGCTGTCCTTGCCTCCGAAGCAGCGGTGCACCAGGCAGCCGATACGTGCATCAATGGCTGTTTTCAACGAGATTCCCATATCGGCAAGATAACGGCGGGCGGCAAGCTGTCCGGTATCGGTGGTCTCCGGGTCATCGGTCAGCGGTTTGATTTTGGCAATTACCTCAGGCGACAGCCGCTTGTAGTCTTCGGGAATCATCGACACCTCAAATGCGGCGTTCCCTCCGCCTGCCGATGCCATACCGCCCGGCTCTCCTTTCCCGGCACTTCCCTTCGCCATCGGCGAAGTTCCCGCCGGACTTCCGGCATCCTGCCATCCCGTGTTTCTGCGCTCTGTCCAGAAGTCCTTCAGTTTCCCGTGAAAGTCGCACCCCGCATAAAAGCAGCAGTACAATCCCGTATCGCGCGAAATGGCAAGATGTTTTTTCCCGCACTTGGGACACTCTGCTATATAATTCTTCCCCGCTCTTCTACGCTCGGGAAAATCACTCAAATAATAAAACGGCTTCATCCTCCGAAATTTTATAATTTATAACTCATAACTCACAACTCCCCCCATTTTCCACTCAGCACGTTCCACTCCGCTCCCGCTCCCGGGCGGGGCGGTGCATTGTCCGGTATGTTCACCATCCCTTCCAGCGGGTCATCGTAAAAGCGCAGGCCGCTTTCCTTATCCGTCCACTCAAACTCGCAGAGCGGATGGTTGTTGCGTTGTTCACTCCGCATGTCGGCAAGGTTCTGTACCCGTTGCCGCCTTCCGGCATCCGTGGCATCTTTCAGCATCCGCAGCCCGCCGGCGGATTTCAGTAGGTTGCTCAGCCAGCACAACCGCCCTACATGGGTGGATTTCATAAAGCGTTCCTGACTTGCGAAGTAAGGCACCAGCAATTCGTTCACCAGGTACACCAGGTTGGCGCAGGCATCTTCGCGCGCCAGTCCCTCCTTCTGCTGGAAACCGTCGATGAGCGGAGTGAAAATCCGCATCTTATCCATCGGATTTTTATTGATGAGGTGAAAGAAATTACGTGCGGCTTCCAGACTTTTTTCCGCAGAAGAAATCCTTCCGGAGGATGTATTATTCTTATTATCCTGTATAGTATATATATTATATATATCCCCCTGCGGTAATTTTACCGGTAAAGTTTCCGGTAAAGTTACCGCAGAATCATCCGTTTTTTCCTTCTCTTTCCAGAGGTAGGAATAGAACGAACTCATCCCGTACACATTGTCGCCAGGTACGATGCCGAACGCTCCGCTCAGCCTGACCGCTTCCACCAGATACCGCGCGTTCTTAAACTTCAGCGCCTTGCTGATATCATAGAAATTCTCCACGGGATAAACCGCATCCTCGTTCATGTAGGCGGTCATCCCCAACATCAGTTCCAACAGCTTTGCAATGGTGGAATCCGTAATTTTCCGACTTTTCCACTGCCCTATGGTCTTTTGCAGCTCCCGTACGGAAAGAGTAGTTTTATGTGCTTTCATAGCATTTATATTTTAAATTGTTTTAAAAACTGTTGCAAAGGTATACCTTTGTACCCATATTACCTGTACCCACTATGTAGGTACAGGAATCAAATATTTCTATTTTATTAACTAAAACAAATTTATTATGAAATCGAACAGATTTATTTCCGATCATCCGGAATTCGGTGCGTTCCTCAAAAAAGAACTGAAACAGCTTGATATTCGAAGAGAGGCATTCCGTTCCACCTGTCACATGAAGCAAAACTATCTTGAGGACATAAAAAGGGGCTCCATAATTATGAGGTAGACAGCTACGAGGTCATTCTGAGCGCATTTAAAGACTTCACAACGCCTGAAAACGCACAACGTATCTATCGGGAAGGGGTAAAGACTTTATTTCCTAAGCTGAAAGAGTAAAGTTTTATTGCAGTTTTACGAAGAGGTATGTCATTAAAATTTCTTCATAAAACTTGGCATATTACAACTTAATTTGTAAATTTGCCGCACATTTATCAATTACTATTGCTTTCGCCTTTCCTGGATTTTGGGAGAGGCGAAAGCGTAGCGTACTTTTCATAAAGCGAAATCTATATTTCACATAGAATTTACAATAATTCGATTCTAATATTAATAATCTTAATTACTATTTATCTAAGTAAAATGAGTTGAGATATATACATATCTGTACAGCTCTTTTGTTTTTATTACGATATAAAATAATCAACATTAATTATGGAACATGATATTAAAATTGCAGTAGCAGGAACTGGCTATGTTGGACTTAGTATAGCAACTCTACTAAGCCAACATCATCCAGTAACCGCTGTAGATGTTATAGCGGAAAAAGTTGAACTTATAAACAATCGAAAATCTCCAATACAAGACGAATATATTGAAAAGTATTTAGCGGAAAAAAACTTGAATTTGCATGCTACACTTGATGGGGCTTCTGCCTATAAAAATGCAAACTTTGTAATTATAGCTGCTCCAACCAATTATGATCCAGAAAAAAACTACTTTGATACATCACATGTAGAAGAAGTTATAGAACTTGTATTGGAAGTAAATCCTGATGCTATAATGGTAATTAAGTCTACCATCCCTGTTGGTTATACGCGAAATCTTTATGTAAAATATGCAAAAAAAGGCGTAAAAAAATTCAACTTACTTTTTTCTCCTGAATTTCTTCGCGAAAGTAAAGCTTTATACGATAACCTTTACCCAAGTCGCATCATCGTGGGATATCCCAAAATTATAGAACGCCCAGAATTTAAAGAAGAAAATGAGGCTATAAAAGCTGTGACAAATGTTGAAATGTTAAAAGAAGCAGCCAAAACTTTTGCAGCCTTATTACAAGAAGGCGCTATTAAAAAGGATATTGCTACACTTTTCATGGGTATGAAAGAAGCAGAAGCTGTAAAACTATTTGCTAATACTTATCTCGCACTTCGTGTTAGTTATTTTAATGAACTAGACACCTATGCTGAAATAAAAGGTCTTGATACGCAATCCATAATCAATGGTGTAGGACTTGATCCACGAATCGGTTCTCACTACAATAATCCTTCATTTGGATATGGAGGATATTGTTTACCTAAAGACACCAAGCAACTTTTAGCAAATTATCAAGATGTACCAGAAAACTTGATTGAAGCTATTGTAGAGAGTAATCGTACTCGCAAAGATTATATAGCAGATGCCATTCTCCGTAAAGCAGGTTGGTATGATTATTCAACTCATAATCAATTCAGCACAGAAACTAATGCTTGCGTAATCGGAGTATACCGACTAACAATGAAAAGTAATTCGGATAACTTTCGTCAAAGTGCCATCCAAGGAATTATGAAACGCATTAAAGCTAAAGGTGCAAAAGTAATTATTTATGAACCGACTCTTGAAAATGGTAGCACTTTCTTTGGTAGTGAAATTGTAAATGACCTTATTAAATTCAAACAGCAAAGCCATGCTATCATTGCTAACCGTTATGATAGTTGCTTAGATAATGTACAACAGAAAGTTTATACACGTGATATTTTCAGAAGAGACTAATTATAATTTATTCTCGCAAAGACAAAATATAAGCAATAAGAAATGATGAAGATTTGTGAAGATGAACTGTGCACAGGTTGTTGTGCATGTTTAAATATTTGTCCGAAAGCTGCAATATCTATGGTTGAAGATAATTTTGGCTTTAACCACCCCTACATTGATAATAATATATGCATAGATTGTGGACTTTGCCAAAAGGTATGTCCTATTCATAATAAACCACAAAAAAGGAAAGAACTTATTACATTTGCCGCAATATCCAAAGATATAAATATCTATAAATCATCTACATCTGGTGGTATAGCAACTACCTTATCCCAGTATATTATCTCAACAGGAGGGGTCGTTTATGGAGTTGCATTTGATGATAAATTTAATCTTAAACATAAACGAGTAGACAATATAAAAGATATACCCACGCTTCAAGGCTCTAAATATGTACAGAGCGCCATAGAATATACATTTAAGCAAATAAAAAGTGAATTACCCCAACGAAGAATTTTATTTATTGGCACCCCTTGTCAAGTTGCAGGTTTAATAAACTACATACCAACCAAATTACAAACCAATCTTACCACTATAAGTTTTATTTGTGGTGGAGTCCCTTCTATAAAATTTTTAAAGCAGAATTTAACACCCTTTTTAAATGATGCTCAATCCTTGAAATTTAGAAATGGAGAAAAATATGGTTTTTGGATAAAAAAAACAGATAATACAGTCATCTATCTTAAACGTTTTTATAGTCATTATTTCCGAGCATTTGATAATAAAATTAGTCTTAGACATTCTTGTTATAATTGTCAATTAGCATGTCAAGAAAGAATTGGAGATATAACAATTGGCGATTTTTGGGGATTAAACAAAGGAGAACTGATAAAGAAAGCTGATAAAGGAATCTCAATTATTATATGTTCCACAAATAAAGGCAAAAAAATTATTGAAGAGACTCAATCTTATTTATTTCTTGAGAGACATGACATAGCTGAAACTTTAGACATGAACCCAAGACTTTCCTCACCTCCTGAAATATCAAAAGCTGTATGGAAATTTAGACAGGCATACTTAAATACCAAGGATTTCAACAAGTCTGTCAATTCTGTTTTAGGGATGAAATATAAGATATACGCAATTAAAAGAAAACTAAAAAAAATTACTGTTTTAGATTATTTATACTCTCTTATCAAAAAGATGTAAGAGCTATGGAGTTTACCAAAGAATACTACGAAGATTTACTATATAAATACTTATTGCCTTTTATCACATTGTATGATAATTCAGAATCTTCTATTATCATTCCCAATGAGATAGCAACATCTTACGAAGTTAATACTATGAGATTAGAGTCATTCTCTCGAAGTCTTTTAGGATGGTCCTTTTTGAAAGGATATGAAGATGTAAAAAGGATTATTCTTTCTATGATAAAAAATGGAGTAAATTGTAATTGTAACAAATATTGGGGCAAGCTTCATAATAATGATCAAAAAATTGTAGAAATGTTTCCAATCTTGTTATTCTGCATTGAAAACAAGATTTTATTTGAAGAAAATTTTAATAGTCAAGACAAACAAAATTTACAAAATTGGTTCTTTCAAATTAATGAAGTTCAGGTTCCTCACAACAACTGGCAGTTTTTTATAATCCTCGTTAACAGATTTCTTCAATTATTAGATCTTGAATACTCCAAGGAAAGATCCGATCAAGCTTTTAGCATAATAGAAGATATGTATTTGGGAGATGGTTGGTATAGCGATGGAAAGACACAACAACGCGATTATTATATACCATTTGCTTTTCATTACTATGCCTTGTTGTATTCTAAATATACGCCAGAAGATAACCGTTCTGACAAATTTCTACATAGGAGCAAATTGTTTGCTCAATCTTTTAAATTGTTCTTTTCAAAAGAAGGTAATGCTCTTGCATTTGGACGTAGCTTAACTTACAAATTTGCTCAAGTAGCATTTTGGGCAATCTACAGTGATTTTCTAGATGACGAATACGAACTATCATATATTAAAGGCATCATTAACAGAAATTTAACATGGTGGCAATCTCAAAACATTATTGATTCTAATGGCTTTCTCAATATAGGTTACTCATATCATAACCAATTTATGACAGAATACTACAATGCCAAAGGTTCTTCATATTGGTGCCTTAAATTATTCATAATCCTTATAAATAAATCTGATCGTTTTTTCAAAATCACTCCACTTGAATTCCATTCAAAGGAACGCAAAGAACTAATACCTGCTTTGTTTTCTACTTTAATCACTCACAATGGACATTCATATCTATTTATGAATGGACAAAAAAGTAATAACCAATTCGGCAATACAGAAGCGAAATATGAAAAGTTTCTTTATTCTACTATTTGTGCTCCATGTGTAAGTAGATCATTATATGGCATTGAAAATCTAGCTTGCGATAACAGCTTAGTAGTACAAATTGGAAATACTCTATTAGTTAGAAAATCTTGTAAAATTATCAAAATTGATAGAGATATCATGATTTCAAAATGGATAATATCTAAAGATATATCAATAAGTTCATATATATTTCCTGATGCTCCCTATCATTATAGAATTCATGTTGTGAAAACAAATCAAAAATTATATTTATACGATTTTGGGTCAGCTATAAAAAGAGATTCTCAATTAAGTGCAACAACAACAAACAATATAGCGATCTGCCATAATCAAAATCAAGCAAGTGCTATTTATACATTGAAAGACCAAGGTTTTGCTAATATTTGTAATTGTTCACCTAATGTAAATATACAATTCCCCAATGTAGTGATACCATATACGTGCATACAATACGCCCGTGGTATACATTATGTTATAGATTGTTGTTATAACAATACAACACCTATAAATATAAATAAGTCCTCGCCAAAAAAAATTGAAATTAGAAATAAATATATATTTTATAATGGGAAACAATATAAATTAGAAGTCCCTCTAAGTGAAAATAGTTCATTGTACTCTAAACTTATAGGTTTTACAAGAAGAATTAAATTAATAATAAATTATTTTAAATAAAGTACTTATAATACACATTTACACATATTATTAAAGTATCATTTTATTTAAATAAATATGAATTCTGCAAACAGAAGCATAGCTAAGAATACTGTCTTATTGTATATAAGATTACTATTCATCATATTTATAGCTTTTTTTACTCAAAGAATAGTACTAAAAGCCTTAGGTGTAGAAGACTACGGAATTTATAATGTTGTAGGTGGCTTAATTGTTATAATAGGTATCATCAATGCAGGAATGATACAAGCCTCTCAACGTTTTTTTGCCTATGAAATAGGACGAAATGAAGAATCTAATTTAACAGCAGTATTTAAAACATCACTTACAATCCATGCCATCATTTCAATTACTATTTTAATATTAGCAGAGATTATAGGAATATGGTTTTTAAATACCCAAATGAATATATCACCAGATAGAATGTATGCTGCAAATTTCGTATATCAAGCAAGCATATGTTCATTACTTTTAAGTGTTTTAGCAGTTCCATTCGATGCTCTAATTGTTTCTAAAGAAGATTTTAATATATATGCATATATAAGTATTTTAGAATACATACTGAAACTAGCAATTGCATATTTCATTTACTCCCAAACGACCTTTGACCGATTAATAATTTATAGTTGGCTACTCTTTGGGGTAACTTTAATCAGCAAAGGTTTCAGCGTTTTTTCTTGCAAAAAGAAGTACAAAGAGTGTGTATTGAAACTAAATACCAACAAAGATAACATACAAAAAATGCTTTCTTTTGCAAGCTTCAGTTTTATCGGAAATATTGGATTCATTTTAAGAAATCAAGGAGTAAATATTGTTATCAATATATTTTTTGGATCAGCTATAAATGCTGCCCGTGGAATCGCATACCAAGTATCTTCGCTAATTTCATCTTTTGCAGGAAATTTTCAAATGGCAGCAGCTCCACAAATTACGAAAAGTTATGCTCACGGAGATTTACAACGCATGCGTTCCTTGATATATAAGTCTTCCAAATATTCATTCTGCTTACTATTTTTAGTAGCATTACCTATAGCAATAAATCCTTCTCCACTGTTAGAACTTTGGCTAGATACTCCTCCTTTATACTCTGACAAATTTCTTCAATTAGCAATAATAGTTTCACTATTAGATTGCATGGCGACCCCATTAGGGAAAGGTATAGATGCAACAGGAAAAATAAAAATATTTCAAATAGGAATTTCTATAATAATGTGCTTAGATATACCACTAGCTGCTTTAATTTGCAAATTAGGAGCAAATTGTTATAATGTCATGTTTATTTCAATTATGACTTCATTCTTTGCTTTAATATACCGACTGATAGTTCTAAGTAAACGAATTGAAATTATCACCATATCATCATACATGAAGTCTGTTGTTATTCCTTGTTTAATTACGATTGTAATTGATGCAGCTTTAGCTTATTACATATCTACAGTATTGTCTGATTCGCTATTTATATATATAGTCTATATATCTGTCGTATGCATATTATCTATAATTACTATATATTTTATTTGCCTAGAAAACAGCGAAAAAGAGAAACTTAATAATATGATAAAAAAAGTTTTATGCCATATATAATTGCTTATATACTTATAATATTTAACATAATTGCTTTAAAAGCCATAATATCGCCCTTTATGGTATGGTGTATTGGCTATGGCATCATTATTACTTCTCTAATTAAAAAGGATCCAATGGATCCAAGATATTGGCTTTTTATTGGAGTTAGTATTTTATTAGTAAACGGATTCTCAGGAATTCTTTATATTCCACCATACATAAATTCTTTAAAAATCATAGTCTATGTAATACTTACAATCACAACATTTCACTTAGGCTTTGGTCGACTTAATAACAAAGTTCAATTGAAAAAATTGAAAGGAAATATTTCTTTTAAAATCTTTTCTAAAACAAGCAATAAAATACATATTATACTTGGCTTAGCTGGAATTATAGGCTCCTTATTAATATGCTTTGAGATGTTTGTGATTTTCGGAGTATCACTTAACGATGGAGGAGAACGAAGAGCCCAGTTTCAAGAACTATTTCCTCTACTAACATTAACACCAATTGGTACTATTCTTTTAGGAGGCAGCTTTCCTAGCATTTTTTCTATATTTTGTGGTGGTTCAAAAATAAACAAGATTCTTGGCTTACTAAATATCATGACATTAGCACTTGCATCAATGGCTATAGCAGGGAAGCAAGGCATTCTTTTCATCATTCTAATATTTGCATATATATATATATTTCATCGCTATTATAGGATGCCAATAAGAGTTCCTAAATATGTAAAAATTTCTATTATGGGAAGCATATATGCATTCATTTTATATTTATCATTCTTGACTGTAGGAAGGCAAAATGTAGAAACAGAGGGTGACTTATTACAAAGAGGAACATTTTCAAAAGAATTTGTAGATATTTCAAAACAGTATATTCCAAATGGCATTCAAAATAATTTTGCAGAATTTTTTGGATATTATGGAAATCAATTGCCCTACGTTGCAGAACGATGGGAAATAGAAAAATTCGAAGACAAATATGGATATATAAGATTTCCACGTATTCTTGCCCCATTCACATTTTTGGAAAGACAAGTAATAAAAATCTTTCCATTATATCAGGAAATATATCCAGATGATCGTGTTGCGACAATCAAAAATCAATCACGAGGTTATTTTGGAAATGCTAACTGGGGAACAATAGCTTTTTTAAATATAAAATATTTCGGAATCATAGGCGGACTAATAGCTTTCTTTTTTGTAGGAAAAATATCCAGACATATATACAATCATTTTTTTAAACAGCCTAATTACATCACATTTCAACTAAATTTCATCAATTGCATCGGAATGTTTTATTTTACTATGTTCTATTTTACACAAGAAACAGGTCCTTTTATCTACCTTCTTATCCTAATAGCTTTGGAATATTATTTCAAAAAGTATAAAGTCCTATCATAAAAACATGTAGCATGAACAATATAGCAATAGTAGCTGTAGCCTATAACAGAGTCTCGTCACTAAATCGGTTACTCAATTCTTTATTAAAAGCCAATCTTACAGAGGCTCCTCTTATTATAAGTATAGATAAAAGTGACACTAATATAGTAGAAGAATTTGCTGATACTTTTACTTGGCCTTATGGAGAAAAGACTGTTATAAAACATGAAACCAATTTAGGTCTTCGCTCTCACATACTTTCCATTGGACAGCTTTTAAACAAATATGAAGCAGTTATAGTACTAGAAGATGATATTGTCGTTTCTCCAGGTTTTTATGATTATGCAATTGCTGCAAATTCATTTTATAAAAATGATGAAAATATCGCAGGAATATCACTTTATAATTACCAATTCAATTATCAAACCTTTGAACCATTTACTCCCCTAAAAACAGAATATGATACCTATTTTATGCAAATTGCAATGTCTTGGGGACAAGTTTGGATGCGTGAATCGTGGAATCGTTTCTACAAATGGTATAAAAATGAAAGCTATTTGCAACTAAAAGACATAGATGATATATATTGCTTCAAAGAATGGGGAGAGAAATCATGGTTAAAATACCACATAGCATATTGTATAAAAGAGAATAAATATTTTGTTTATCCTTATACATCCTATTCTACTAATTGTGCAGATAAAGGAACTCATATTGCCTCCAATCTATTTGTTTTTCAAACACCTTTAAAATGGAGTAAAAAAGAAATGGATTTTAGATTTCCAACATTCCCTAATGCTACAGTTTATGATTCTTATAATGAAAATATAAATCTTTATGAAATCTTAGGAGTAACTTCCTCAAATACTATCCTAGACCTTGCAGATAATAAAAAAAAGTATGGAGACAAAAGATATTTACTAACGACAAAACTCTTAAATTATAAAATCTTAAAAAGTTTTGCATTAGAATATCATCCTATAGAAATGAATGTCATTATGAACAATGAGGGAGAGGGCATATATCTTTATGACTTGAAACAACCTAAACAAAATAAATTTAAAATAAATACTACAGCATTAATTTCATATAAATATAGAATACATAGTATACTCTCTGTATTACATAAAATAGGATTCAAAGCGGTTTTCACATTGATTTTAAAAAAATTAATCAAATAAGATATGTCTAAACAAATTCCCTTACAAAGAATAAAATGGATTGATCTAACCAAGGGAGTAGCGATATTCTTAATGGTTTGTGGTCATACAGGAATTCCTTCCCTTATTAGCAATTGGATATGGTCTTTCCATATGCCGTTATTCTTCATCATTTCCGGAATGCTATTTTGCCCAACTAAATATACTAACATACAAAAGTTCATTCATAGAAGAATACAGACTTTAATAATACCATACATAACTTTTTCTATAATTGTGTTAGCTGCAAGCGAAAATAGAATCTCTGACTTGTGGATATTTGAAGGTTGGATGAATGGTTGTGCCTTATGGTTTCTTCCAGTTCTATTTATGACTGAAATATATTCTTTTTTCATTATTCAAACATGTTCTACACGAAAATATATCTTTATTATAGCTATATTTATTGGTAGCATTGGATATATTCTTTCCTTTTATAATGTCAGATTATGGTATAACTTAGATGTGTCATTTTCTGCTAGTTTTTTCTATCTTATAGGATATTTAGTACGCAACGAATTAAAGCAAATTTCATCTAATTTATTTTTAGCACTTTTAATATTATGTATAAATATCATTTTATCACTGTTACTTCCACGTACAGATATGGCAATCAATAGTTGTGGTTGGTATGGAATAAATGCTATAAACGCCTTAATTGGAACAGTCTCTATTATTTTATTAACTAAATGGTGGGAGGAAAAATTTACAGATCACAACTTCGTTTCTATGTTTTTCTTATGGGCGGGGAAAAACACTCTCATAATTTTAGGATTATCGCAAATAATAAACATTTCAATAAAACAATATATATACCCTTTTCATAATACTTTAGATTCTATAATAAGACATATCGTATTATGGACTTCACTTTGGGTACTATCCATAATAATTAAGAAGTATATTCCTGAAGTTATAGGAAAATCTCGTAACTAAAATCCACTTTTAGGAAAATAAATATTATGACAAGAACATTTATCTGCAATATTCTTCCTCCTGATTACATTGTGAATCTAAAAGCATCTCAAGCAGCAATAAACTTTTGTAACCGCCTTGTTGATGGTGGTTGCTTTGATGATGTCAGAACTATCACTCCAATCAGTTATAAATTACCTCCAAAAATTATTTATAAAAATATTACGTATTATATAAATAATAAAAATAATCCTCTATCTAAAATCCTAAGATATATATTTCTAAATTCAAAATTAGCTTATGATATTAGGAAATTTGATAGTATTTGGTTTTATAACTTGACCGCATCTTCTCTTCTTGCATATATTCTTTTAAAGTTTTTATTTTCTAAAAAAATATATGTAATTATGGCTGATTACACTCCTTATTCAAAAAGAAATTGTTTACAGTATATAATAGGAAAATTATTAACACAATGTGATGGCATGATTTCATTATCAGCTCGTTCTTGTTTTAATGAAATAAAAAATTTAAAAATTAAAGCTGGCATTATTGATGAAAAAATGCTATGTAATCATACAACTAAGCCCACACATGGTAATATTACATTTCTATTTTCTGGAACATTGACACCTGTAACAGGTTATGATATGGCTTTAAAAGTTTTTTCACAAGTTCCTGAAGCAGAATTGTACATTTCAGGGAACGGAACTTTTCCTGATGAATATCGAAAATATTCAAACATACATTTTATGGGAAATATGGAATACCAAGATTATCTCAATTTGTTAGAAAGTGTTACCGTTTGTCTCAATTTAAGAAATCCCTATTTGCCAGAGAATAATAACAACTTCCCTTCTAAAATTTTGGATTATCTTTCACGGCAAAAGATAGTACTTTCCACAATATCTTATCCAGAAATAGAAGGTGCAAATTATATCCTGTCTGATTTTAATGAAATAGAACTTATAAAAAAGATAAAAGAAATTGTGATGTTAGGAACTGAGCATTTAGCAATTTCCTCTAACAACACGCTCTTTCTGCGTAAACAGTTTTCCGTAACATCTTGGAAAGAGATGATACAATCCATAGATGGAATACAAAAAATATCATAACCTGATAACTTAAATTATATGAGAATCGTTTTTTGGCAAAATTGTATTAGCCCACATCAAATGCCATATATCATAAAATTATTAAATGATAGCCGTGTACAAGAAGTTGTCGTTGTATCCGATGAGGTTACTTCAAAAGAACGTATTAATATGGGTTGGCAACAAGATATCACAAAAGAAGCTGAAACTTTAAAAATATTTATTCATCCAGAAATAGATATTGTAGAAAAGTTATTGCACAAAGATCAAGAAAAATCATGGCACATGTTTAGTGGTATCAATTCTTTTCCATATATTTCGCAAATTTTCAAATTAAGCCTAAACTATCATATAAAACGTGGGTTAATTACTGAACGTCCATACACATTTGCCTTTGGCCGTGCAAACGGAAAGCCTCTATGGGTTCACAGATTGCGCTTTCTAATCCAAGATTTTAAATATGCAAAATATATTGATAAAGTTTTTGTAATGGGCAATGATGGCGTAGACTATTTCAAATCTGTTTTCAAAAGATGGGAAGTCATACCATTTTGTTATTGCACAAATACTAAAACTACTAATATTTCTAATATTAGAGGCACTTCTAAATTTTGTTTTATTGGAAGTCTATCTTGTAGAAAGTCTCCTATAACTATCGTTAAAGCGGCAGCACAACTTAATAAAGAGTTTGAAATAACTTATATTGGTGGTGGTGAACAACAGAAAAAGATAGAAAACTATATAAATCAGCACAAGCTTAATAATGTAACAATTTTAGGTTTCCAAAAGATGGAAGAGATTCCAAGTATCTTATCAAATCAAGATATACTAATTCTGCCAAGTATTTACGATGGCTGGGGAGCTGTCGTTAATGAAGCACTTCAATCTGGCTTATATGTTATTAGTAGTAATCAATGTGGCGCTAAAGATCTTTTAAAAGACCCTCGTTGTGGTAAAATTTTCGAAAGTGGAAATTTTAAACAATTATCACAAATCATGAAAGACTGCGTAGAACATATAAATGAAATAAGATTAAATCGTTCATATAGAGCAAATTGGGCTGAGAATCATATTAGTGGTGATGTTATTGCAAAATATATGATTGACCATTTAGAAAAATAATATTCACAATATGTCGAAATATATAAGTGATAAAATAAAGATTCTTTCATTTGTTTGCATTATTCTCGTACTTTATATTCATTCAGGATTCTCTAATGAGGTTCTAATTCTAAATGAGAAAAAAACAGAAATGCAGACAATTCATATTCTCCAATTTTTCATATCTGGAATGGTTGGTCGAATTGCTGTACCTTTATTTTATATCATTTCTGGATACTTATTTTTCTTAAATATACCTCAAGGAATGCAATCTATATATAAAAAAATATATAAAAGAGGAAGAACATTACTCATTCCCTATTTAATAGGCTGTCTATTCTTTGTATTTTTTAACGTATTGGTTGCTATCATACCATGGGCATCAAAATATATAAATAGTCCCATTATGCCATTATTTAATAATTCTATCACACAAATAATTTGCTCTATATTTTATGATACAGGAAATGGATCACCTTGTGCATTTCAACTTTGGTTTCTTAGAGATTTAATTTTGATTGTAGCAACATCTCCCCTATGGTATTTGTGTTTAAAATACGCAAAATGGAGTTTTGTCATTATTACGTTTTTTTTAACTTATATATCTATATCCTACATTCCTATAACATCCTTGTTTTGGTTTGTCCTAGGAGGACAATTAACACAAGTAAATCTTGAACATACATATAAAAAAGCAGGTCTCATATGCTGTTTAATATTCTTAATATTTTCTATAGTTCAATTATTAAATCCCAACTATAAAATATGGGAAACAGCAAGAATCCCTATTATATGTATCGGAATTATTGGTATATGGAATATTTATAATGTTTTAGTTCCAGTACAATATACCCTATCTGAACATAAGGTAATGACAACATTATGTTCTTTCACATTTTTCATTTACTTATTCCATGAACCAACACTAAATATTTTTAGGAAAATCATAGTAGCAATAGTTGGTAAGAACGAAATAGGATATATTGTATCCTATCTATTTTCTCCATGGCTGTTTATAACTAGCTCTATAATAATAGGCTTTTTATTAAAGAGACATTATCTAGCAATATACAAAGTGTGTACGGGAGGAAGATAACTTATTTTTAATAAAATATAATTTATGCTGTTCATGAAAATAATACACTATATTCCATCAATAGATCAAAGTTCAGGTGGTGTTGGAGCATACTTAAAGTTATTAGCTCATTCGCTAGGAAAAATCACAGAATTACATATTATAACCCATCATTCTGAAAATGAATTAAAAATAGAAAACTGTACTATACATTACATTGAACATGGATTAATACACATCCTTCAAGCAAAACGTCAATTTTTAAATCTGATAGACGATATTAAACCTGATATACTTCATGTAAATAGCTGTTGGGAGCCACTCTGTTCTTATACTGTATTTTGGGCAAAATCAAAAAATTATCCAGTAGTAATAACACCTCATGGGATGTTAGAACCTTGGGTACTTGCAAAAAATTATTGGAAAAAAAAACTGCCAGCTTTATTGTTTTACCAAAAATATTCATTAAAAATGGCTGATGCACTTGTTGCTACTGCAGAAACAGAAAAAAACAATCTGCTAAAACTTGGTTACAATAAAAATATAAAGATTGTCCCCAATGGCGTGATTACTGATAACACAAACACAAAAAAATCATGGAAAAGAACTCAGACTATTTTGTATGTAGGACTTTTACGACCAAACAAAGGGGCAAACATTCTTCTAGAAGCTGTAGGACTACTAAAAAATCAATTAAAAGGGTATAAAATTTTTATCGCAGGTCCTGATACAGAAGGTTATCTTAAAACACTAAAGGAACTAAGTATAAAGTTAAACATTGAAAACATTGTATATTTCCTCGGTGGTGTTTTTGGAGAGGAAAAATGGGAACTATATAAACAAGCAGATATTTTTATTCTCCCAACCCTAAATGAAAATTTTGGAATAGTAATTGCCGAAGCTTTATTATCAGGTACACCAGTAATCACTTGCAAAGGTGCTCCGTGGCAAGGAATAGTAGAGCATCGTTGTGGTTGGTGGGTTAATCGCACAGCGGAAGACATTGCAAATGCGATAAACGAAAGCCTTTCATTATCTGAACAAGAACTTGAAGCTATGGGCAAGAGAGGAAGGAATTATGTTATAAAAAAATTTTCATCAAACATAGTAGCAGAAAATATGAAACAATTATATCAACAAATTGTAGAAAAAAGCTATTCTACAGCAAATGTAAAATTAACAAATAATAACAAACCAGGGGGGGGGGGTAAATTAAGTTACATTTCATTACAATCCTCTTCTATAAAAGAAAGGAGGGCTGCGTAATGAAAGTTATTCATTATATACCAAGTATTGACCAAAACACAGGAGGTACTGCTACATATATACAATTACTTGCAAAAGAACTAGGAAAGCTTATAGAACTTCATATTTTTACTCACCAATCAAAGAGTCCATTAAAAATGGAAAATTGTATAGTACATTACGTCCCTAAATATATTCCTTTATTACATATATGGACAGATACAATATCAACTTTATTTGACAATATACAGCCTGATATAGTTCATATAAATTGTTGTTGGATTCCAGATTGTGCAGCAATTCAACGATTAGCCCTATCAAAAAATTATCCAGTAGTAATAACACCTCATGGAATGCTAGAACCTTGGATTATAACCCGCCATTATTGGACACGTAAATGGTTAGCATTGAAATTGTATCAAAAAGCAGCTATACAAAATGCTAATGCTATCATTTCTACATCTGAAAGTGAAAAAAACAATTTATTAAAGTTAAGATATAATTCTAAAATAGAAATAATACCCAATGGTATTGATATAGAAGAAATTTCTTTAAAAACTTCATGGAAAAAACAAAAAACAATTCTATTTCTCTCACGTATACATGTAAAAAAAGGAATTCATTTTTTAATAGAAGCTATAGCTGCTTTAAAAAATGAATTACAAGGTTACGAGATAAAGATCGTTGGAGAAGGTGATGCAAATTATATCTATGAATTAAAACAATTAGCTTCTAAACTAGAAGTCACTAATATGATCCATTTCATAGAAGGAGTATACGGTAAAGAAAAGTGGAAGTTATTTAAACAAGCAGATTTATTTATATTACCTACATATAGTGAAAATTTTGGAATTGCAATAGCAGAAGCTCTAGCATGTGGAACTCCTGTTATAACAACTCAAGGAACACCATGGAAAGAATTAGAAAGCTATCAATGTGGTTGGTGGATACCTATCGGAACTACAGCTATAATTGAAGCTTTAAAACATTTTTTGCAATGCACAGAATCTGATTTAGAAAAAATGGGCAGAAGTGGAAGAAAACTAATTGAAGAAAAATATTCCTCGAAGAATATGGCAATAAATATGATTGAAGTTTATAGAAAAATGCAAATTTAGCATGTTATTAGGTAAAATGATGATATTTACATTCTATTATAATACAATAACTTAAATAGATATCAAAGAATGGATAAACTCAACATAGCTGAAAACCGTAATCATTTGAATTACTCCAAATGGATCTATATAAAACGTATACTATGGACATTCGGAAAATTTTTTTTCCGCAATTCTCCCCGTATAGCTTTCGGCTACAGGAATACGATATTACGCCTATTTGGAGCCAAAATAGGAAAACACGTCCATATTTATTCCTCCACCGTTATCTGGTTTCCATGGAATTTGGAAATTGGAAATTGGAGTGCCATTGGGGAAGAAACCCTAATCTATAATTTAGGTAAAGTAACGATAGGAGAAAAAGCCACTGTCAGTCACCGAGTCCATGTATGTGCAGGCACACATGACTATACAAATCCGGCTCTTCCACTACTGCGTCCAGAAATCCGTATTGGCAATCAAACATGGATTTGTGCCGATATGCATCTTATCGCTCTGAACAGCCATGATCTTTTGTACTCCCTGCATAGTATCCACGGCATGCGTCGAGTCTTGTATCAAAACATTTGTAATATCATCAATCTGTTTGGCTGAATCATTTGACTGCTCTGCCAGCTTCTGAATCTGAGAAGCAACCACAGCAAAACCACGTCCCTGCTCGCCGGCACGTGCTGCTTCAATAGATGCATTCAGTGACAACAAATTGGTCTCTTCTGCAATTGATGCGATAATATCTGTCGCCGCCTTGATCTTCTGTGCGGAAGCATTCGTAATATTGGTCTGCTCATAAATCTCATCGATGGAAAGCTTGGTCTGGTCATTCACTTCCATCAACTCTTTCAAAATGGACATTGCCTGATTACTGGACTCTTGCATCTGCTTTGAATTCTTATGTAATGCTTCTGCAACGGAATTCGTTTCTTCGATCATATTGCCCATCGTAATGACATTTTCTGTCGCACTCTGTGTCTCATCAGCCTGATTTGTCGCGCCACTGGCGATATCACCCACAGCACTTTCTACCTGCTCGATCGCACGTGCTGTATGGGTGGCATCTTTATCCAAGCTTTCAGACGCATTGAACAGACTATTACTTTGTGCCTGAATGTCCTGTATCATCAGAACCATTTCTTTACGAAGCGATGCAACTGAACGGCTCATCATGCCGGTTTCATCCTTTCGCTTTAGCAAACGTTCTGCAGCCTTGTTTTCTGTAAAGTCCATTCTGGACATCTTTTCCACAATTTTTGAGATCACGATCAGCGGTCTTGTCATTCTGCCCGTGATAAATGCTGCCAAAAATGCGAATATAACAACAACAATAGCAAAT
>ERZ772880.1155-NODE-1155-length-23270-cov-34.003920_pt1 | contig 23270 bp, 21 predicted proteins | sample MGYA00580577_ERZ772880 | MGnify/ENA primary metagenome ERZ772880 (study PRJEB29015, sample SAMEA2737705) | human gut metagenome | biome: human gut; feature: human-associated habitat; material: faeces | place: China | collected 2012 ... | reverse complement strand
ATCGTGTGGTACTTTTTCCCATCTGCGCATTTGTTGATGTAAATTATACTATAAACCGGGCTTTTGTCAATCGACAATTTGTAACCTGAATCACCCGAAAGATGAAGCATTTTTAACACCCCCTTGCATCCACACCCGAACCGCTGTATACTTTTGATATCCGCGTACCTGCGTTTTGTAAGGTATGTGCTATTGGAGAGGAAAAGGGATCGACTTATGAAATTAAGAGAATGGAATGCTCATCTGCATGGGCTTGTTGTATTCCGCGCCCTGCTGAACGACCCTGTTGTGGCAAAGCTTTTAGACCTGACCGACCGCATGGAGGCGGGCTGCTCCTCCTACGGCCCGGTGTGCGATGCCGTAGCCGCCTTTGAGGCCGCTTTGTTCGAGTACACCACCAACTGGGGCAGCTACCTGAGCAATGCTGTGCTGGAGGCCGAGACCATCTGCGTGCGGCAGGCCGCTGCCGGACAGCTGGACGCGCTGCTGCAAAGCGCCCTGGACAGCGAACTGCAGTTTTTGCAGCAGCTGTGCGGGCTGACGCTGGACGAACTGTTCCAGACCGCCTACTCGGAGCAGGCGCAGCGGCCGGAGTTGGCATTTCTGCCCCGGTGGCAGACCTGTGAGCTTGACCTTGCCGCCGCCTACGCCCAGCGCATGAGTGAGGTGGGCAAAAAGGGCTACGGTATGTTTGCAAAGCACCATGTATTCACGGTGGAAAACGGCCAGCTTGTGCCGGTAAAGTACCCCGACCCGCAGCGCCTTTCGGAGCTGCCCGGCTACGAGAAGGAGCGGGAAAAGGTGATTGCCAACACAAAGGCGCTGCTGGCCGGGATGCCCGCCAACAATGTGCTGCTGTACGGCGACGCCGGTACCGGCAAATCCAGCGCGGTAAAGGCCATTGCCAACGAGTTTGCGCCCGAGGGACTGCGGCTGGTAGAGGTAAAAAAGAACCAGCTGTACCAGATCCCCGACCTGATGGACAAGCTGGCGGCAAACCCGCTCAAGTTCATCCTGTTCATCGACGACCTGAGTTTTACCGCCAACGACGACAATTTTGCCGCCCTGAAGGCCATCTTGGAAGGCAGCGTAGGCGGACGCGCCCAGAACATTGCGGTGTATGCCACCTCCAACCGCCGTCACCTCATCAAGGAGACCCTCTCGGACCGCACCGGCGACGACATCCATGAAGCCGACACCCGGCAGGAGCTGATGAGCCTTTCCGCTCGGTTCGGCCTGACGGTCACCTTCCAGCGGCCGGAAAAGGCACGGTTCGAGACCATTCTGGAAGAGCTGGCAAAGCAGCACAACATCCAGATGCCCACCGAGCAGCTGCTGCTCAAGGCTGAGGCCTTTGCCCTGCGTGCCGGTGGCCGCAGCCCCCGGGTGGCCAAGCAATTCATCGAGCAATGCGAGGCCGGTGTGCAGAAGTAAATGCACCAGTTTTAAACGTTATCAAAAACGGGACACCAAAGCATCCGCAGATGCTCCGGTGTCCCGCTTTTCTTGTCTTATTTTTCGCTCAGTCCCGCACGGCGATGCACTCGATCTCCAGTTTTGCGCCCTTGGGGATGGCTGCCACCTGCACACAGCTGCGGGCGGGGAACGGCTCGGCAAAGGCCTTGGCGTACTCTGCGTTCACTGCGGCAAAATCGTTGATGTCGGCCAGAAAGATCACCGTCTTGACCACGTTGTTCATGGAAAGCCCCGCCTCGGCCAGAATTGCCTTCAGGTTGGCAAGGCTCTGTGCGGCCTGCTGCTCCACGGTATCAGCCATGGTGCCGGTGGCTGGGTCTACCGGGAGCTGCCCGGAAACAAACACCATATTGCCCAGATCCAGTGCCTGACTGTAAGGGCCGATGGCGGCAGGTGCGTTGGCGGTAGATACGACTTTCATAGTATATTTTCTCCTTCATATTACATCGGGTTTAGAACAAATTTGCTTTTTTCTTCGGATAGAGCCGGATGAGGGGGTAATTTCCCGTAAGCTGCTGCTTGCCTGCGCCCTCATCCGGCTGCTCACTACGTTCGCATCCACCTTCCCCCGTCCGGGGGAAGGCTTTCACTCTTGCAAAACGATGAAGTTTACACCCGCTCGGTGACCAGCTGGAAACCGGCCTTAGTCAGCTCGGTGCGGATCTGCTCGATCTGATCGGCATCGCGGGTCTCCAGCGTCAGCTTGAGGAAGCAGCTGGAGATGGGCATATTGGGGTCGGAGCCGTCATGCTGCACCGACACCACATTGCTGCCGCAGCGGGATACCACCTCGGCCACCTTTTTCAGCTGGCCGGGCTTGTCCTCCAGCGCGATGGTCAGGTTTGCCTTGCGGCCGCTCATCACAAGACCGCGGGTGATGACGCGGTTCAGGATGTTCACATCAATGTTGCCGCCGGAGATGACGCAGGCCACCTTTTTGCCCTCCACCGGCAGCTTGTGGAACAGTACTGCTGCCACCGGCACAGCACCTGCACCCTCAGCCACCAGCTTCTGGTTCTCCATCAGGGAGAGAATGGCCGCTGCCGTCTCGTCCTCGGTCACGGTAACGATATCGTCCACATACTGCTCGCATAGCTGATAGGTCAGCTCGCCCGGGGTCTTGACCTGAATACCGTCCGCAAAGGTGGAAGCAGATTTCAGGGTCTGGTACTTGTGCTCGTGCAGGCTGCGGTACATACTGGGGGCACCCTCGGCCTGTACGCCGTACACCTTGACCTCCGGGCGCAGGGTCTTGATGGCAAAGGCAATACCGGAAATCAGTCCGCCGCCGCCCACCGGCACCACCACAGCATCCACATCCGGCAGCTGGTCAAGGATCTCCAAGCCGATGGTGCCCTGCCCGGCAATGACCTGCTCGTCATCGTAGGGGTGGATAAAGGTCATGTCGTACTCCTTTTGCAGCTGCACGGCCTTGTCGTGGGCTTCGTCGTAGGTGCCGGGCACAAGGCAGACCTCCGCGCCCAGATTTTTGGTGTTCTCCACCTTCATCAGGGGTGCGCCGTCCGGCATACAGACGATGCTGCGGATGCCGCGCCGGGTAGCTGCCAGCGCCACCCCCTGCGCATGGTTGCCCGCAGAGCAGGCAATGACGCCCTTGGCACTCTCCTCCTCAGAAAGCTGGCTGATTTTATAGTAAGCGCCCCGCACCTTAAAGCTGCCGGTGGCCTGCAGGTTCTCGGTCTTGAGGTACAGCTGGCAGTCCTTGGACAGCTTGGGGGCTTCGATGAGGTCGGTCTTGCGCGCTACGTCCTTCAGCACAAAGGCGGCGTGGTAGATCTTATCCAGAGTCAGCATGACAGATACTTCCTTTATTTTTTCGTGATGTCATCCAGTATAAGTTACAAAAATTGTTTTGTCAAATGAATTTCATTCACGATAAAAGGCGTAAAAAAGAGAAAGGCAGTGGTAAAGCGCCACCGCCTTTCTCCTTTTATTCTCATTATCGCCCACGGCCACCGCCGCCGCCATGGCTGGAACCACCGCCCATGCCACCGAAGCCGCCGCCAAAGCTACCGCCGCCGAAACCGCCGCGCCCGGCACCGCCCCCGAAGGAGCCGCTGCCCATGCCGCCAAAGCCGCCGTAGAAGCCGCCCGGCGGGGGCGGGTTATGCGGGCCGCGCCGCCGTCCACGGGGAGGCCGGGGCCCGCCGAAGCACCACAGCCAGCCGCAGGGGCTGGCAAAAACATAGGCCACCGACCGGATGATGACAATAAGCAGCACAACGCTGACCACAAGGGTCAGGATGTCGGTCAGAGTGCTGCCGCCGCTGCTCTGCCCGCCCTGATAGCCGGGCTGCACGGTGCCGCCGTTCTCATAGCTTCCATTGTCCAGATTTACGCCATAAATGCTCGCAATGGTGTCGGCCACATTATTTGCACAGGTGATTACCGCATCGCTATAATCACGGTTTGCAAAATCACTTTCCATGGTCTGGGCGATGGCGCTGGCCTGCTTTGCCAGCGTGGTGTTGCGGAAGCCATCGCCGTAGGTCAGGTAGTAGTCGCCGTCCGCGTACTGCGCCGACTCCATCACCAGCAGGATCAGAACACCATTATTGTTCGTGGCATTGCCGATTCCCCAAGCGTTAAATGCTTCTGTGGCATAATCTTCCGTAGAAAGATTACCTGTGTACTGCACAGTCAAAACACCAATTTGTGCGCCTTTACAGTTCGTCTCCAATTTTGCATTCAATTCTTCAATCGTCTGCGTTACTTGGCTATTCAGCGCATTGGCATCGTCCACCACGCACTGATCCTTGGGCAGGCTGGGCAGCTGGGCGGCAAAGGCCGCCGGGCACAGCACTGCCGCGCTGACCACCACGGCCAGCACCAGTGCGCTGATGCGTTTTGCAAAATTTTTCATGCGAAGGGCTCAACCTCCTTCACGCCGGCAACTGCGCCCAGCACACCGGCCGGGAAGCCGCCGACTTCTTTCTGATATTCATACACCGCCGTATTGTACTGCAAGGTACCAATGATGGTGGCTGCACTGTTGAATTGGCCGTACTGCCCCTGCACCGCACCCATCTTCATGGGGTCTGCGGCCTGCTCCTGCAATTTTGCATACAGCTGGTCGATGGCAGCGCCCAGCGCCTGATCGGCCTGATACAGCGCGTGCATCGCGCTGCCCTGATAATAGGGCAGCGAGGTCAGCGACTGGCTTTTGCCGCCGTTCTGCACCGCCTGCAGACAAGCGGAAAAATCGTTCAGCGCAGTCTGTGCAGCCAGCACCTCGGCGCTGTCTGCGTCAAGGGTGTTGGAGGCGGTGGTCAGAATGTTCGCCGCCGTATTCTCCCGGGTGGTCAGCTCCTCGCTCAGGTTATAGCCGTTGTCGGCGGCGACCCCTGCGGTGAACCACTGGCGGGCGGTGTTGTATTTGCCGCGCAGCTTGGCGCTGCCAAAGCCGAAAAAGGCTGCCAGCATCACCACTACGCTCAAAGCCAGCGCCGCCGCCCGGGTGGAAAGCGCTGAGGGCAGCTTTGCTTCCAGTGCGGCCAGCTTCTGCTGGCGGGGCGTCAGCCTTACGGCCTGCTCCGGCTTTGCCTTTTCGCGGTAGCTGCCCGCGTCAAAGCCGCCGGGAGCGGTTTGTTTGTTCTGAGAAAAATCAGCGTTTGCCATTTCAGCTCCGGATCTCCATCATTTTGGTTTTCAGTTCGTCCTCGATGCGGGTCAGCTCCTGCTCGGCGGCGGCGCGCTTTGCGCGGCCCTCGCTCTGGATCTTGTTCAGCTCGTCCAGCGTCTCGATCAGGCTCTTGTTGGTCTGCTGCAAAGTCTCGATATCCACGATGCCGCGCTGGCTCTCCTTGGCGGTCTCGATGGTGCCCAGCTTCAGCGCCTCGGCGTTCTTCTTCAGCAGATCGTTGGTCATGTTGGTCACAGCGCGCTCTGCCTGCATGGCCTGCTGGCTGTGTGCCAGACCCAGTGCCAGCACCATCTGGTTCTTCCACAGAGGGATGGTGTTCACGATAGTGGACTGGATCTTTTCTGCCATCATGGTATTGTTGTTCTGCAGCAGACGGATCTGGGGGCCCATCTGCAAGCTGATGTTGCGGGTCAGTTCCAGATCATACAGCTTTTTCTCAAAGCGCTCGCACTGGTCGGCAAGGTCGCGGGCGGCCTGTGCATCCTCCGGCAGACCGGAGACCTTGGCCTTATCCATAGCCTGCTGCAGTTCGTTGGCACGCACATCGGCCAGCTTTTTCTTGCCGGCAAGGATATACATGCTCAGCTCCTTGAAGTAGGCCATGTTCAGCTCATACATCTTGTCCAGCATGGCGATATCCTTGAGCAGCTGCACCTGATGGGCTTCCAGCATGGACTGGATCTTTTCCACGTTGGTCTCGGTCTTGTCGTACTTGGTCTTGAGGGCATCCAGCTGGCTGGTCTTTTTCTTGAAGAAGCCCATAATGCCCTTCTGCTGCTCCTCGTTGGCGTCAAAACTCTTCAGCTCGCCAATGAGGTCGGTGATCATATCGCCCACCTCGCCCAGATCCTTGGTGGACACCTTGGAGAGGGCTACTTCGGAGAAATCGCCGATCTTCTTCTGGCAGGCAGAGCCGTACTGCAGCACCTGCTGGCTGTTGGTGATATCGATCTTCTGGGCAAACTGATCCACCATGGCCTGCTCCTCGGGGGTCAGGTTCACCTGTGCCTCCGGGGCAGGGGCAGCGGCGGGCTTTTCCTCCTGCGGCACAGCAGCGGGGGTGGGGTCCAGCGTCAGGGTGGGCACTGCGGGGGCATCCAGATCAAAGTTCAGAGTATTGTCAGCCATAAGTGATTCCTTCCTTTCAAAATCCCGAGGGAATGTTCCGTTTTTACTTGCTCAGACCCTGCCCTTTCAGCATATTCTGCAAAACGGTCAGGTCTGCGGACAGGTCCATGCTCTCTGCCGCGTACAGGGCATCCAGCTGGTTTTCAAAAGCCGTGGCAATGGAGGCGGCGTTGTGCTCCACCTCGGCGCGGATGGCGGCGGCGTTCTCGCCCCGCACACCCTGCTTTGCAAGCTTTGCGTACTGTTGCAAAACGTTTACGGCGTCCGGCAGATAGTAGTTGGCAAACCGGCGCACCTGCTTTGCCTTGGCGGGGTTTGCTTCCACCGCTTCCACGATGGAGCGTCCCGCCTTTTCCATGCGGGTCATGGCGGCAGACAGCTGCGGGTCGGGCAAAGCCTCGTTCAGTGCGTGCAGGGTGTCCAGCTTCTGCTGGATATCGGTCAGCATCTGGTCCACATCCTCCACACCGGTGTGGAAGGGTACCTCGTGCTCCACCACCCGGGGCGGGCAGGTCTTTTTTGCCACGCCAAAGGCCACGGCGGCACCGCCCAGCGCCACCAGCAGTGCCCATAATTTGTATACCGGCAGCACCGCGCACAGTACCACGAACACCAGCGCCGCCGCATAAAAGGGCAGCACGCTGGGCTTTTGGGTGCGGATGATCTTGCTCATGGTCATTTCTCCTTGTCCGGGGCAGTGCGCCCCTTATGATATCCATAATACAACGTCCGCAAAAAAACGCAAGTATCCCGCAAAAGAATTTACAGCCTTGTCATCATTTTACGATCCAGTCCGCCAGCGCAGCGCCCCAAATCTCCTCCAGCCGGGCGGGGCTACAGGCAGCGTTGGCGGGGCTTGTACTGGGCAGACGGACAGCCGGGATGCCGGTAAGCGGCTGCTGATATTTTGTGTAGATACGGTACGCTGTGGCACCGTTGCAGAACACCGCCCGGATGGGTGCTTTGCGCAGCAGCCCGGCGATATCGTTGGGCACCACATCCCGGATGGAGGCATCCGATGCGCCGGTGATGGTGCAGCTTTCCAGCGTATCCCACAGTGCCAGCCCGTGGCGCAAAAGCAGCTGCTTTTTGGCGGCGATATCCTCCCGCGCAGGCAGCGGCTCTCCGGTCAGCGCCGCCAGCAGCGGCCAGAACCGGTTTTGCGGGTGGCCGTAATAAAAGGCCATCTCCCGGCTTTTGGGGCTGGGCCATGTGCCCAAGATCAGCGCCCGGCTGCGGTCATCGTACACCGGTGCAAAGCTCATAAGCTGCCGCCTGCGCTTTCAATATTGCCCCATGCGGAGCCAAAATCTTTGCCGGAGGGCTCCGCGCGGGGGCCGTCGAACCACAGCTCCTCGATTAGCGCCGCCACGCCGTCCTCCCGCACGTCCCCGATGATCCGGTCGGCAGCGGCCTTGGCGTCCGGGGTGCCGTTTGCCATGCAGGCACTCAGGCCCGCGACTTTCAGCATCCCCACATCGTTGGCAGAATCGCCCACAGCCACGGCATCCGCCAGCGTAAGCCCCATCTGTGCACACAGGTCGGCAAGCCCTACGCCCTTATCCATGCCGCCGCGCACGATATCGTAGTAGCAGTAGCCATCCGCGTTCTGCGCGCCCGTCTGCATCCAGTGCAGGCCAAGGTAGCCGTATTTTTCGTGGAAGCGCTCCACTTCCTGCGGCGGCATGGCGGCAAAGGCGGCGTGGGGCATATCCACCAGATGCCGGTCCTGATCTTCTCCGTCCACGCAGTCCAGCCCGGGGCTGTTCATCATCTGATAGCCGGTGTGCAGATACTCGTACTCGCAGTAGGCGTAATAGGCATCCCGGAAGTTGAATTGCAGCGGGTAGTTATAATCCTCACAAAAATCCACCAGCACATACATCTCCTCGCTGGTAAGCGGATGCTCGGCTATTACGTTGCCCTGCCTGTCCACCACGCAGGCGCCGTTGCAGGTAATGGCGTAGTCGTACCGGATGCCGCCCAGCTGGTTTTTATCCCGGATGCCCGGGTAGGAGCGGCCGGTGCTGAGCACAAACTTACCCCCGGCGGCTTGCAGCTTTTTTACCGCCTTTACCACCGCCGGGCGGGGCTTTGCTTCCCCAAAGGGCATCAGCGTGTTGTCGTAATCGCTTGCCAAAATCTTATATTGCATGGTCATCTCTCCTGTGTGCATCGTTTTCTCCCAGTATAACACATTTCAAAGTCCAGCGGGAGAGGGGGAATATCAAAAATGCCCTCCGCTTACGCTCTGGGCAAATATAGCGGAATTATTCTTTTGATATAGGGCGTTTGTCGCGCTCTGCGGAGCGCTCCAAACGCATTTTTCACAGAAAGGGTCGTAAAGACAAGATGCAGCCTTCCCCGCAGCGCCGCGCTTTCGCAGAAAGCGGCGCTGCAACTGCTGTTTGCCGTTACGACCCTACCCGTGAAAATGGGGTTCAGAAACGCCCGCAGGCGTTTCTGAACCCCAAAGTTAAAAATAATATTTCCTTAGCTTATGCGCAAAGCAAACGCGGAGCGCATTTCAAATCGTTTTCCTCACGGGGAATCAGGCAAACACCGCCACGACCACCTGCATGGCCACGCCCACAAAGGCACCGGCAGCCCATGTCAGGCCGGTGATGAAGAGGTTCTGCTTCCACGAGGGGTTGGCGCGCCACAGCACAGCCAAGCCCACACCCGCACCGGTGCACAGACCCGCCACAAGGCTGGAAAAGCGCAGCGCACCCTCCACATACAGCTGGGTCAGCAGCACGCTGGCGGCGCAGTTGGGGATCAGCCCCACCAGAGCCGCCACCACCGGCTGGAAAAAGCCCATGTCGCCCAGCATCTCGGCGAACACGTCCTCGCCCACGCCTTCCACGATCATGCCGAACACCAGACTGAAAGCGAAGATGAACACAAAGATCTCCAGCGTGTGGCGCAGCGCCGCCTGCCAGATGGGCTTTTCGTTGCCCTCGGCATCGCTGTGCTCCTCGTGGCAATCCACCTCGTCCGCATGGCCGGTGTAGCCGCCCCGCAGCCCTTTGGGCAGCACGCCCCGCAGGACAAAATCCAGCACAAAGCCCACCGCGATGGCGTACAACACCTTGATGACCATCAGGACGGCCAGCTTATCCCAGTAGGCGGGCATGGAGACCAGCAGTGGGATAGCTTCGTCGCTGGTAGCAAGGTACACCGCCATCAGCGTGCCCAGCGTGATGACCCGGGAGGCGTAGAAGTTGGACGCAATGGCGGAGAAGCCGCACTGCGGCACACAGCCCAGTACCGCGCCCGGCACAGCGCCCCAGCGCCCGCCGCCCGCAAGCAGCGCTTCGATACGCTCGCCGTGGCGGTGCTCGATATACTCGATCAGCAGGTAGGCCAGAAACAGAAAAGGCAGCATCTTGGCGGTATCCACCAAGGTTTCGCCCAAAACATCCAGAAACAGTTCCATAAATAATCGCTCCAAAGACCCGCAGGGGGTCGTCTTTCTCAACAATTTGCAATCAGTTTGCATTTTCGTGCAGGGAAGATTATACACGATATCCTTCCCAATTGCAATACCAAATTGCAAATTGGTTGCAATTTTATGTTATGGAACATTGCAGCGCGTAAAAAAGCGTGAAAAAGAGGTTCTGAAAAGCCCGCGGGCTTTTCAGAACCTCAAAATTTCAAATCGTTCTTCCGCTGATGATGCGCAGAGCAATGCGGAGCGCATTCCAAATCGTCCCACGCAGCAAGGAAGCTGTGGTCTGTTTTACCCCTTCAGTGGTACAAAGCCCACAAGGTCCTTGACCACCTCGCCGCCGATGATCAGACCGGCCACCGAGGGTACAAAGGCGTTGGATCCCGGCACAGTGCGCCGTGCAGTGCACTTGCGCTGGGTGCCCGGGGGACAGATGCAGTGATCCTTGCAGCTGATGGAGTCATCCTCGATGGGAGTCATGACAGGCTCCTTGGAGTAGACCACCTTCAGGTGCTTGATCTTGCGCTTGCGGCACTCGGTACGCATCACCTTGGCCAGCGGGCAGACCGAGGTCTTGTAGATATCGGTCACTTCAAAGCGGGTCGGGTCCATCTTGTTGCCTGCGCCCATGGAGCAGATGATGGGGGTGCCTGCCTCCTTGCACTTCATCACCAGCGCCAGCTTGCCGGTAACGGTGTCAATGGCATCCACCACATAGTCGTACTGGGTAAAGTCGAACTGGTCCTGTGTTTCCGGGCCAAAGAAGCACCGGTGGGTGGTCACCCTGATGTCCGGGTCAATGTCGTGGATGCGCTGCGCAGCCACATCTACCTTATATTGCCCTACCGTGCTGCGGGTGGCGATGATCTGGCGGTTGAGGTTGGTCAGGCAGACCTTATCATCATCGATCAGATCCAGTGCCCCCACGCCGCTGCGCGCCAGCGCTTCCACCGTGTAGCCGCCCACGCCGCCGATGCCGAACACCGCCACGCGGGAATTGTGCAGTTTTTCCATAGCTTCCGCGCCCAGCAGCAACTGCGTGCGGGAATACTGATTTTGCATTTTGTTCTCCTTGTTACTTTTCCACTCTCGTAATGGTGCCGCCGCCCAGCACGGTGTCGCCCTGATACAGCACCACGGCCTGACCGGGCGTAGGGGCGCGCTGGGGCTGGTCAAATTCCAGCCGGAAGCCGCACTCCGCCGGGTAGACGGTGGCGGCCTGCTCCACCTGATGGTACCGGGTGCGGGCTGTGACCCGCAGCGGCCCGGTCAGCTCCGGAATGGCGATCCAGTTCACCTCGTCCGCATACACGATGCGGTCGAACAGCATCTCCTCCGGCCCTACCGTGACGGTGTTTGCCTGCATGTCCTTGCCGCAGACGTACACAGGTGCCCCCATGGCAAGGCCCAGCCCCTTGCGCTGGCCGATGGTGTACCGCACCGCGCCGTTGTGGGTGCCCACCACCCTGCCGTTTTCGTCCAGAAAATCACCTGCCGGGTAGTGTTTGCCGGTGAAGTCCTCCATAAAGCGGGCATAGTCGCCATCCGGCACGAAGCAGATGTCCTGACTGTCGTGCTTGCGGGCATTGACAAATTTGTGCTGCTCCGCGATCTCGCGCACCTCAGTCTTGTGCAGGCCGCCCAGCGGCAGACGGATATGCGCCAGCTGCTCCTGAGTGAGGTTGTAGAGCACGTAGCTCTGGTCCTTGCCCTCGTCCAGCCCCTTTTTGAGCAGGAAACGGCCGGTGGCCTCGTCCTGCTCCACCCGGGCATAGTGGCCCGTGACCACATACTCCATGCCGTGTGCCCGAGCCCAGTCCAGCAGATGGCGGAACTTCATATATTTATTGCAGTCGATGCAGGGGTTCGGCGTGCCGCCCGCCTCATACACGCGGACGAATTTTTCAATGATCTGTTCCCGGAAGTCGGCTGTGAAATCCAACACCTCGTACGGGATATCCATGGCAAACGCCACCTCTGCTGCGTCCTCGATGTCCTTTTCCGAGCAGCAGGTGTGAAAGCCGGACTGTCCCAGCGTTTCGTTGCGGGTGAGCCGCATGGTGATGCCGGTGCAGTCATAGCCTGCCTGCTGCATGAGCCATGCCGCCACCGAGCTGTCCACGCCGCCGCTCATGGCAATGAGGGCATGCGGCTTTGAATCAGGGGTCTGTGTGGTCATAAGTTCTCCTTTGGTGCATTCAACACACTAAAACAGTAGTATAATAGTAACTCTGAAAAAAGAGCTTGTCAAGACGCAGCGAGCTGCTGCACTGCGGCCAGCAGGGCTTGCCGCTCGTTGGGATATTCTTCCCGGATCACACCGTCCAGCAGCGCTTCCAGCACTTTGCGGATGCCCGGCCCCGCCGGGACGCCTGCCGCCATCAGGTCGCGGCCATTCACAGCCAGCTGGCTGACGCGGCAGCATACGCCGTCCGCGTCCAATTGTTCGGCCAATTCGGAAAGTGCAGCAAAATCAGCCGCCCGTTCCGGCTGCAGGGCTGTGCCCAGTGCAGCAATGCGCTGCACGGTACACAAGTTATATTTGCCCAGTAGTCGGCGGGCGTAGATGGTAAAGCCGGGTGTGACGGTAGTTTCTCTGAGGACCGTCCGCTGGGGTGGGACCCTGTTGCCGAAGGCAATAGGGCGGGCGATGGAATGGCCTGCAACAGCAACGACCGCCGCCAGTGGCGGAAACAGGAAGTTGCTGTTGGGACAGCGGCCAGCAGGATGCGAGTGCTGCTCAAAGCACGAAGCATCCGCTGGGTGCCGCAACCCGTACTCGTGTCCGAAGAGAAAGCTACCGTCACGCCTTCTGGCTTCCCGCACCAACACCGCCGCCTCTTCAATCAAGGCATTGGAGCAGCGCAGGCGCTTGAGTGTGCGGCGGATGCCGTCCTCGCCAAGGCTGTACAGCAGCGCCGCCAGCCGGATGGGCAGGTTTTCTGCACCCGCCGGGCAGGCATCCACCACCGGCTTTGCCGCCGCCAGTGCCTCCGATGAAAGCTCCGGCAGAATAACAAGCAGTATTTTTTTGTCAAGATATGCCGCAGGGGCGGGTGCGGCCAGCAGTTTTGCAAGCTCTTCCTCGATGCGCTCCACCGATACGCAGTCCAGATGGGCACACAGCTCCTGTGCCGCCTGCGCCGTGGGCGGGTCGATGGCAAAGCCAAACCGGGCTGCGAAGCGGTACAGCCGCAGGATGCGCAGCGCGTCCTCGGTGAACCGCTGGCGGGGCACACCCACCGCCCGTACGATGCCGCTTTGCAGGTCGGCCTGCCCGCCAAAGGGGTCCACAAGGCCCTCTTTTTCATTGTAGGCCATGGCGTTGATGGTAAGATCCCGCCGGGCCAGATCCTCCCGCACATCCGGCACAAAGTGCACCTCGTCCGGGTGGCGGCCATCTGTGTAGGTGCCTTCTGTACGGAAGGTGGTGATCTCGTAAAGGGCACCGCTCTGCTTCACCGTTACCGTGCCGTGCTGCAGGCCGGTGGGGATGCACCGCTGCGCGCCGAACAGCTCCATCACCTGCTGCGGCAGAGCACTGGTGCACAGGTCCCAGTCGTGCGGTGTAAGGCCCAGCAGACTGTCCCGCACGCAGCCGCCCACCACGTAGGCTGCATAGCCCGCCCTGTGCAGGGTGTCCAGCAGCTCTGCCGCACCCTCGTCCATCCGGATGGTCATGGCTGTGCCTCCTCGTACTGCAGGGTGATGCTTTTGCCGTCAAAGCCGCACTCCGCCGCCGGGAAGATGCTCTGTGCCTGCGCGGCATATTCCTCCGGGTCGGTGATCATGGGGGAATAATGGGTCAGCCAAAGCCGCTTTGCCCTCGCCTGCGCGGCAAGGGATGCGCTCTGCCCAAAGGTGCTGTGCCCCCACTGACGGGCCTGGTCTTCCTGCTCCGGAAGGGCATAGGTGGCATCGCATATCAGCAGGTCTGCGTCATGCGCCGCCTGCAAATAATACGGGCAGGGGGCCGTATCGCCGGAAAATACCACGCTCAACCCCTTGCGCGGGGCGCCCAGCACCTGCGCAGGCTGCACCGTTCTGCCCTCCACGGCAACGCTCTGCCCTTTCTGCAGCAGCTTCCATTGCTGCACCGGCACCCCCAGCGCCCGGGCCTGCTCCGGCGAAAATTTGCCTGCACGGGGCAGCTCCAGCCGGTAGCCAAGGCTTTTTACCCGATGCTTTGTGGCAAACGGCACCAGCCGCGCACCGGCAGGCCAGCCCTCGCTCAGCGCATCCAGCGCCAGCGGCTGGCCCGGCATAAGCACCTGCGGCTTCACCGGATAGGGCAGCGGGCCGGTCAGTGCCCACACCGCCGCCCAGATATCCGGCAGGCCCTCCGGACCCAGCAGCGCAAGCGGCCTTGTGCGGCCCTGCGCCCCCAGAGTCTGCAAAAGGCCCGGCAGACCAAAGATGTGGTCGCCATGGTAGTGGGTCAGGCAGATGGCATCTGCCCGCATCAGGTTCACGCCCGCACGGCGCGCTGCCGCCTGCGTGCCCTCGCCGCAGTCCCACAGCAGGCCGTGACCGCCACAGGCAGCAAACGCCGCCGAGAGTGCCCGGTCCGGCAGTGGCATGGTAGCCGCAGTGCCCAGCAGTGTAATGGTCAGCATAAAATCGTTCTCCCTGCACAGTAGATTTCGATATTTTATTGTACCACAGCCCAGCACGTTGCACAATCACTGCTGGCCGCGCATAGCATGGGCCAGCACAGCAAAAAGGAGGCAGCGGGATGAGACGCAAAAAAGGGGATCCTTTTTCCGGCAGGCCGCACAGCGGCCTTGGATGGGTGCTTCTGCTCGCCGCACTGGCCCTGTTTCTGCTGGCCGGTGCGCCCGGCTGCATGGCCCAGCGGATGGCGTGGTCTGCCCGGGGAACGATGATCTTTCTGCCCAGCGGGTTTTGAAAAAATGGGAGCATCCTGCTGCACAGAACGCTCCCATTTTTCTTTTTACTTTCCATCCGAATAGGGCAGCTGGCCGGTCAGGGTCAGCGTTTCGGCAAGTTCGTCCTCCGAGCGGAACCGCCACGCCGCCGCTCCCACGGCCACATAGCAGGCATCGGCACGACCCTCCGGTGTAACGGCAAGGATCATCGTTTCACCGTCGCCCACCGCCGTTACCATGCCATCCGCACTCACAGTTGCCACGCCCGGATTGCTGCTGATCCATGTCATCGTTCCGTTTTTGGCGCCTGCAGCCTGCGCGGTCAGCTTCTGACTGGCTCCCACTGCCTGCAGCAGCATGGCGTTTTTGCTCATCTGCACCCGTCCGATCTCCGATGTGACCGTTACCGTGCAGCGCAGCACCTGCCCGGCTGTGGTCAGTGCGCTGATGACGGCCTTGCCGGACCTCTGCGCCTTTACGGTACCGTTTGTGCTTACCGATGCCACCGCCGGGTTGCTGCTGACCCACTGCCGCACATAGGTAAACCCGCCTTTGTTCTGTTCCAGCTTCAGCTGTTTCGTCGGGACAGGCTCCTGCTCTGTAATGGTAAGCGTCAGATCGCTGGTGTTCAGCACCAAGCGGCTGGCTGTGCTTTTGCGCACCGTGATGGTACAGGTGGTCTTTTCGCCGCGCTCATTGCGGGCCGTGACGGCCGCAGTGCCCTCGGCATGGCCGGTCACCTTGCCAGTGCCGTCCACCGATGCCACTGCCGGATCACTGGAAGTCCAGATCAGAAAGAAGTAGTCGTTGGGTGCCTGCACATTCAGGTAGGCCACCGGGGCCGGGTCTCCTTCGGTGATATCCAGCGTCAGTTCGGCAGTGTCCAATGTCATGCCGCTGTCCGGCAGCGGCTGCTCCTGCGCAGCATAGGCCGACAAGGCCCCGGCTGCAAACAGTTCTGCGCACAGCACCACTGCACAAACACACGCTTTGAACCCCTGCTTCATGGGCTTTGCCCTCCCCGCCTGCTTTGCTGCAAGATCCTTTAAATATTCCTGTCTCCGTATTATTTTACACGCAGTGCAAAACCGGGTCAAGTTTTTTGCCCATTCTGCCGGGCAGCTGAGCCTTATTTTGTGGAGAATAATAAAATCCGCTTTTCAATTTTGTACAAAACGCCGCCGCACCCGGCAAACCGGATGCGGCGGCGCTGTTCTGCTTTTGAATTTTCAGCTTAGTAGTTGATCTTTTTCAGCTCAAAGTAGCTCTGCGGATGTGCGCACACCGGGCACTTGAGCGGTGCGGACTTGCCGATATAGGTGTAGCCGCAGTTCCGGCACTGCCATACCTGCTGCTCCTCGCGGGCAAAGACCTTGTTGTTTTTCAGGTTTTCGGCCAGCGCACGGTAGCGCTCCTCGTGCTCCTTCTCGATCTGTGCCACCATGGTGAACAGTGCTGCGATCTGAGGGAAGCCCTCTTCTTTGGCCTCCTTGGCCATGCGGGGGTACATCTCGGTCCACTCGTCGTGCTCACCGCCTGCTGCCATGTCCAGACAAGTCAGGGTATCGGGGATCGCGCCGCCGCACAGCAGCTTGAACCAGATCTTTGCGTGCTCCTTCTCATTGCCGGCGGTCTCCTCAAAGATCGCGGCCAGCTGCTCGTAGCCTTCTTTTTTTGCCATGCTGGCAAAGAAGGTGTACTTGTTGCGTGCCTGGCTCTCGCCTGCAAACGCTTCCATCAGATTTTTCTCGGTTTTGGTACCCTTCAGTTCCATGATGCTCTCCTTTCAAAAACGGATCTTCTGTCAGGATCGACCGATCCCGGCTCTATCATTCAGCCCGGCGGTAATTTTTTCGCCTGCGGCTCAGGTTCTGAACAAAGTATACCATATTTTTTGATGGAAATCAAGAACGATTCCTATTTATTCTGAGAATATTTCTCAGTTATGCTGCTTCAGTGCACACACAGCAATGCTCAGGGCGCTCCACGCTGCCTGATACATCAGCACCGTTGCCACCGAAAGCTCCCAGATGCTGCCTGCACTGGTGAGCAGCGCTGCAATGATAATGGAGAACAGCACCGAGACCATCTGTACCGTGGTGGCGCTGCTCTCGGCGTTCTGGGCCTGATCCGCAGCCTGCAGACCGCCGGTCAGGCTGGCAAACGCCTTGAGATGGATCATGCAGCATGTGTCCTCCGGGTCTTCCGGTGCGGCCTTGATGGCGTTGCACTGCTCCTGATCCAGCACGGTGATCATGCCTTCCGGCAGGCGGTATGCTTCGGTAATGTGGTGTGCAGTCAGACTGGGGTCCTGGCATGTGACCAGCAGGCGGATGTTCTCCTTTTGCAGCACGGCAAGGCCGCGGGCCACATTGCGCCCGCCCACATATTTCAGCACGAACATAGCGTGCAGATTGCCGGACACAGCCAGATACAAAATTTGCAGCTCGCCGTTCTTCGAGTGCTGCATCTCGTATTCCTCGTCCGGCAGTGGCACGCCCTCCTGCTCCAGATAGCGGCGGGTACCAATGAGGATGCGGTTGTTATCGCACCAGGCGGAAAAGCCCAGCCCATGGTGCTGCTCCAGATCCTTGACCGGGAACAGGATGTCTGTGCGTTCCTCAACGATCTGGCGGAACAGCCCCTTCAGGGTGCCGTGGCTCTCGTTCAGCACGCTGGCCGCGTACAGGATGGCGCGGTCGATGCGGCCGCCCTTGAAGATGCGGATATCCTCCAGCTGTGCGCTGTCGGCGGTGAACAGGTCGTCTGCATCGATCTGCAGCGTATCAATGCCGCCCAGCTGCTCAATAGCCTGCCAACCGGGCACGACTGCGCCCACAGCCGCAGCCGCACGCTGCAGCCGTAGCGAGGCAACGCCCGCGATCAGGGTAGAAGAAAGCGGTGCGCCCATGCACAGCACCGCTGCCATGGCAGCCGCCGCTTTGTTCCAGCCGGCACCTGCCAGCAGGAACAGCACACCGCTGAGCAGGGCAACGCCCAGCAGGATGTACGAAACTTTGCGTGCACGGCGCTCGCTTGCGCGTTCACTCAAGCTCTGCTCCACAAAGCCGTCAGCTTCCTTCATCGGGCGGCTCAGCAGCACCCAGGGGTCCTTCTGTTCCAGATCCCGTGCAAGGGCACGCAGCAGGTCTTTGTCCTTGGCGCGGTAGGCGCCCTCGAACTCCACACCATTGGTCACCAGCTCATAGCCGCCCTTGACAGCAGCCAGCATCACCCGGCTGCCCAGCAGCGCAAGGAACAGCCCCAGCGCGGCCATGCCGCTGAGCAGCGAGATGCCGGTGGTGCCGCGGTAAACATTTGCGTTCAGCATGGCTGTGACCGCCTGCACCAGCGCTGCTACTGCGGCCAGCGCCGGCATCGTCTCGGAAGAAGACCGTCCGCGCAGGCCGTTCAGGCCGTCGCGCAGCACCGGGAAGCCCACGCACAGGCTTGCTGCCAGCAGCAGCAGGTTTGCAGCATAGAATGCCGCCGGGGCAGCATCCGGGTCCAGCGCCGCCATGGCGGGCAGCAGCCCATCCGATACCAAACCAAAATGCAGCAGCACCACAGCCAGAATGCCGCCCAGCACGCAGCGCAGCGTCAGCTCTGCACTCATACGGTGCAGTTTATCCGCCGTAACCTCCGGCTCGGTCAGCTCCGTTTCAGCATGTTCCTCCGGAGACACCGCGTCCTCCGCCTCAGCTTTCAGTTCCGGCTGTGGCGCAGCGGGTGCCTTCTCCGGTGCCTGCTGCGGCTCTTCACCGTCCAGCGGCAGCAGCGGCAGGCTCATGGTGTCCTCTTTTGCGGCAGGCTCCTCTGCCGGGGCCAAAGGTGCCTGCGGTGCGTCCTCGCTCTGCGCCTTGCCAAAGAAATCGGCCACCGGCTGCTTTTCCGGCTGCGGCACAGGTTCCGGCTGCAGCTCCGGTGCCGTCTCCTTTACCGCTGCAAACACAGCCGCGGGCAGCGGTGCACCGGACGGTTTCTTTTTGCTTTCAGCCGGTTCAGTTTCTGCTGCCGGGGCTGCTTCGGCCCTCGGTGCAGGCTTTTCCGGCTTCTGGTCGCTCAGGCCGTTGATCATCGCCTTGAGCTGTGCCATCTCCTGCTGCTCCTGCTCTTCCTGCGGCAGCAGCACCTCCGGCGCATTCTTGGGGTGCCGGAGAGGCTTTGCCGTGCTGTGCTGCTCTGCGGGTCTTGCCGCCGGGACAGCGCTCTGCCGGGGTGTTTCCGGCTTCACTGCCGCCGGGGGTTCCGCCGTTTGCGGTGCAGATTTTTCCTCCGGCTTTTTGGCGGGTGCTTCCGGCTGTGCATCCTCTGCTTCCTTCTCCAGAAAAGGCCACGGGGCCAGTTCCTGTTCCGGGTCTGCCTCCGGCTTCAGCATCAGTTCCAGATCCGCTTCCGGTTCCGGCTGCGCATCCTCACCCAGCCGCACCTCACCGGTGGGCATTTCCTGCGGCTGCTCTGCTGCAGCTTCGTCAGTCTCCTGCTTTTCCTTACCACGGCCAAACAGGCCAAACCGTTTCTGCGGCTTTTCCTCCGGCTGGTTTTCGTCCCTCCGGGTCATCTCCTCCGGGATATCCACCGCCGTGGTGCTGAAAAAGGAGCGGAACTTTTCATCCGGGGTCATTTCCCGGCCATTATTTTTATCTTTCGGCATTCTTGTCCCTCCTGTAATTCAAATTGAGGTTCCGGCCCGAATGCCGGATCATGCCTGCTGTGCTGCGCGCTGGGACTGGATCTCGTACAGAATAATGCCCGCAGCCACCGACACGTTGTAGCTGTCCACACCGGTGCCCGGTGCTGCCATATCCAGCCGCACCACACCGTCGCACAGCTTTTTCACCAGCTGCGAAACACCGCTGCCCTCGCTGCCCAGCACCAGTGCAATGGGGCCGGTCAGGTTGTTCCTGCGCAGAGACACGCCGTCCATATCGGCGCAGTAGACGAACACACCCTGCTCCTTCAGGCGGCGGATGGTCTCGCCGATGTTGGCCACACGAGCCACCGGCAGGCGTTCTGCGGCACCTGCGCTGGACTTGATGACGGTAGGCGTGACCGATGCGCCGCCGCGCTTTGGAATCACGATGCCATGCGCACCGCACAGCAGAGCACTGCGCATCACGGCACCCAGATTGTGCGGGTCTTCAATGCCATCGCTCAGCACCAGAAAAGGTGCCTCGCCCTTGTCCTTGGCTGCTGCCATCAGGTCGTCTACCGTCACGTATTCGATCTCGCTGGCAAATGCCGCCACACCCTGATGGCTCTCGGTGCCGGTCATCAGGCGCAGCTTGTTGGGGTGCACCCGCTTCACCGTGGCACCCGCTTCCTTTGCCAATGCGGTATAGTAAGCCGCCACGGCCGGAGCCATGCCCTCAGCAATGAGCACGGTGTCCACGCCGGAACCGCTTTTCAGCAGTTCGGTCACCGGATTTTTGCCATAAACAAGGCTCTCGTTCTTCTGCAGCGGCTCTTCCGGGCTGCGGCGCGGACGGCGCGGCTGGTTCTTTTCTTCCATGATGATTTTCTCCTTCCGTTGTATCACCGGAAGGTGCTGTGCACACCCTCCAAAAGGCGCGCCGCACTCTGGGCCGCGCACCGGTATAGTCTGAAGATGATAACTCATCTTGAAGTATAGCATAAGCCGAACTTGTTTGCCAGCAAATTACCGTTTTTTATCCGCGTCCAGCAAAAGTTTTTCTGTTCGTGGTGCCGGAGACCGTTTCCGCTTTTTTGCAGAAATGTTCTGCCGCCCTGCATCAGCTTTACCCGGCTGCTGGGTAGATATCCCTCTGTTTTGCCGGAGAAAAAAGTTTTCCACAAAAACGCGGTATACAATCCGTAGAAGAGCGATTATTTTTCCACATGTTGAAAACCCTGTGGAGAAAGTTCAAAAGTCCAGCTTTAAAGCCTGTTTTGCCTGTGGAATTCCACACTTTCCACAAGGTTTTCCACTTTTTGGTTCGACCTTTTTTGATTTCCTGCGTACAATTTGTAGAATACAAGTCGGAAATATGACAATTTTTTGAACTGCATCCTGTCCGCTTTTGCCAAATTGCCCAATATCATTTTGACGAATGTGGATCTGTGTTGAAAATCCGTCCTTCATCAAGCTTTCTGTCTTTCGGCCGCTTATTGCACATTATATGGAAATTTGTTGCATTCTATCGAATATACGCGCTTCTGGCAGTAACCCCCTGCACCCTGCCAGAAACAGAATCCCCGCATTGTTACAGGAAAAACACCGGTTTGGATTGATTTTGGCCGCTGTTTGGGGTATACTAATTCTGTAGGTTCGTTAAACCGTGCACAAAGCGGATATGAAACGAGCAAGACCCCAATGATTTTGTGGAGGTAATGAATAATGTTGGTAAATGCAACCGAAATGCTGATCAAAGCACGTGATGGCCACTACGGTGTGCCTCAGTTCAACATCAACAATCTGGAGTGGACCAAGTCCGTTCTGACCGCCTGCGAGGAAATGAAGAGCCCTGTGATTCTGGGTGTTTCCGAGGGTGCCGGCAAGTACATGACCGGTTTCAAGACCGTCGCTGCCATGGTCAGCGCAATGGTCGATTCCATGGGCATCACCGTTCCCGTTGCCCTGCATCTGGATCACGGCACCTATGAGGGCTGCAAGGCCTGCATCGAGGCCGGCTTCTCTTCCATCATGTTCGATGGCAGCCACTACTCCATCGAGGAGAATGTGGAAAAGACCAAGGAGCTGGTTGCTCTGGCACACGCTAAGGGCCTGAGCATCGAGGCCGAGGTCGGTTCCATCGGCGGTGTCGAGGACGGCGTTGTGGGTGCCGGCGAGATCGCAGACCCCGAGGAGTGCGCAAAGATCACCGCTCTGGGCATTGACTTCCTGGCTGCCGGCATCGGCAACATCCACGGTGTCTACCCGGCAAACTGGAAGGGTCTGGACTTCGAGGCTCTGGACCGCATCCACAAGGCCACCAACAACATTCCTCTGGTTCTGCACGGCGGCACCGGCATCCCCGATGAGATGATCGCAAAGGCCATCAGCTTGGGCGTTTCCAAGATCAACATCAACACCGAGTGCCAGCTGGTGTTTGCTGAGGCCACCCGTAAGTACATCGAAGAGGGCAAGGATCAGCAGGGCAAGGGCTTCGACCCCCGCAAGCTGCTGGCTCCCGGCGCAAAGGCCATCGAGGCCAAGTGCAAGGAGAAGATCGAGCTGTTCGGCTGCGCAGGCAAGGGCTAAGCTGAGGCTTGTATCGTAACCGGTACACCACCCAATAAAATATGCGTCCCCGCCGCACTGTTATGCACAGTGCAGCGGGGACGCTTTTTATTTTGAAATCCGGTAATGACCCACGATGTCGGTTCGTTTTTCCAGAATGTCCTGTTCGTAAGCTGTCTGCCATGGGTCATTGTGGTGAATGATATAAGGCACTCCGTTTTTATTTCGCCGGTCGGACACGATGCCGATATGTCTTTCAAAGATCACAATATCGCCGCCCTGCCATTCCTCTATTTCTGAGACATCTGTGGTCAGGGCAGCTGCTGTGTGTGCAAAAAACACCTTCAGGTTTCGTACCCGTCGGAAATCAATGTTTGCATCCGGTTCTTCCACCATATAATCCTGTGGCTGCTCCCGGATATCTGCGTCCACAAGCTCTTGTAGATTATATCCGGCATTCTTCAACGCATATGCAACTACATCGGTGCAAACGCCATAACCATCGTCAGGATAACCGGTCTCATAATAGCGACTTTTGTATTTTGGATGTGTGCTCACATAGGCCAGTGCACCGTTCAGAATATCCAACTGATCGTCTACGCCGTCATCATCCCGATCTACGCTGCTATGAAACTGCGATGTCCTGCCCCGATAATCGTCCTCCGGCCGGGTTGCCGTGGTACGCTGATAATGTGTCTGCACATAAAATACGATGCTGCAGAACAGTAAAAGCGCCAGTACCGCTATATAACGCTTTGCTGTATCCTTGCGGGTTCTGTCCGAACGCATATTCTCACCCCTTCCTGCTTTGAGGATACCAACTTTTTCCCTGTTCTGCAACCCCTTGGCATATATAGCGCAACAAAAAAGCCCTGAGACTTTCATCTCAGAGCTCTTTGTTAAGTCGGCGACTACCTATTTTCACAAGCCGTTTCCAGCTAACTATCTTCGGCACAAGTAAGCTTAACTTCTGTGTTCGGAATGGGAACAGGTGGAACCTTACCGTCATCGACACCGACCGATCTGACTGAATCAGTATAACACATTTCTGTGTATCTGTCCAGCATTTCTTAGAAGGACGTGCCTTCAAAACTGAATAATCACTGCTAACATTTTTTCGTTGACTTAAAAGTCTCAAGCGAATTGTGGTCAAGCCCTCGACCTATTAGTACACGCTTGCTGAATGGATCGCTCCACTTACACATCGTGCCTATCAACCTTGTAGTCTTCAAGGGGTCTTACTTGTTTGAAACAATGGGATATCTTATCTTTGGGTCGGCTTCACGCTTAGATGCTTTCAGCGTTTATCCGATCCGTACATAGTTGCCCAGCTATGCTCTTGGCAGAACAACTGGTGCGCCAGAGGTACGTCCGCTCCGGTCCTCTCGTACTAGGAACAGCTCCCATCAAATATCCTGCGCCCACGACAGATAGGGACCGAACTGTCTCACGACGTTCTGA
>ERZ772880.1152-NODE-1152-length-23333-cov-16.660108_pt1 | contig 23333 bp, 16 predicted proteins | sample MGYA00580577_ERZ772880 | MGnify/ENA primary metagenome ERZ772880 (study PRJEB29015, sample SAMEA2737705) | human gut metagenome | biome: human gut; feature: human-associated habitat; material: faeces | place: China | collected 2012 ... | reverse complement strand
TCGGCCTGAACAAGCTGTTCCAGACCAACAGCACCACCATTGCCATCTTCCTGGCCGCTGTGGTGGCCATCCTGATCTGGGTGGTGCTGAACAAGACCACCTTTGGCTATGAGCTGAAGGCGGTCGGCCTGAATAAGAGTGCTGCCCGCTACGCCGGTATCAACGAAAAGAAGAACATCATCCTCTCCATGGCCATTGCCGGTGCGCTGGCAGGTTTTGGCGCGGGCCTGTTCTATCTGTCCAACGTGGGCCAGTGGAACCCCCTGAACTCCACCAGCCTGCCCGCCATGGGCTTCAACGGCATCTCCGTTGCCCTGCTGGCAAGCTCTAACCCCATTGGCACCATCTTCTCGGCCCTGTTCATCTCCCACATCTCGGTGGGCGGCACCTTCCTTTCCACCAAGTATTATCCCACGGAGATCGCCGACCTGATCAGCGGCATCATCATCTACCTGTGTGCATTCTCCATGCTGTTCCGCGGCAAGATCCAGAAGCTGCTGTTCAAGAATGCGGACAAGACCAATGTGAACGCAGAGCCTGCCCCGGCGGAAAAGGCCAACGCGAAGAAGGAGGGCAAGTAAGATGCTGCTTTTGATCAAATATACCCTGCTGTATGGCATCGTCCTGATGCTGGTGGCACTGGGCGGTATGTTCAGTGAGCACTCCGGCATCATCAACATTGCACTGGAAGGCATCATGGTCATTGGCGGTGTGGCGGGTGTTCTCACCCTGACCATGCTGCCTGCCGAAATGCCGGTCTTCCTCGTGGTGCTGATCTCTGTTCTGGTGGCGGCACTGGCCGGTATGGTGTACAGTCTGCTGCTGGCCTTTGCCTCCATCAACCTGAAGGCGGATCAGACTATCGGCGGCACGGCCCTGAACCTGCTGGCCACGGCCATCGCGGTGGTCCTTGCCAAGAATTTCAGCGATAGCGGCAGTGCAAAGCTGAACTACACCAACAGGCCCTTCCTGTTCAGCATCGGCGGGCTGGAGCTGAGCATTTTTGTGCCGCTGGGCATCATTCTGCTGATCATCAGCTATGTGGTGCTGTACAAGACCCGCTTTGGCCTGCGCCTGCGTGCCTGCGGCGAGCATCCGCAGGCAGCGGACTCTGTGGGCATCAATGTCTACAAGATGCGCTATGCCGGTGTTGTCATTTCCGGTGCACTGGGCGCGATCGGCGGCATGGCCTACATTGTGCCCCCGGTGCAGACCTGGAACTTTGAGGTAGGCGTGGCCGGCGCAGGCTTCCTTGCCATGGCTGTTATGATCTTTGGCCAGTGGAAGCCCTTCAACATCTTTGGCGCAGCCATGTTCTTTGCTGTGTTCAAGAGTCTGGCAAACATTGCAGACTCCACCTTCCTGGCACAGCTGCACTGGTCCAGCAACATCTACAACATGATGCCGTTCGTGGCGTCCATGATCATTCTTGCGTTTACCTCCAAGAACAGCATGGCACCCAAGGCAGAGGGCATCCCCTACGACAAGGGGTCCCGCTAAAACGACGATTTGTGTTCCCAAAACAAGGGCGCAGCTGCTTTTTCGGGCGGCTGCGCCCTTTTTGGCTTGAAATTGGGCAAAGTTTACAGAATGATACTTGCTTTTGTTTGGAATTTTGCTATACTATATCTTACAATGTCGTACTATTGAAAAAACGAGGAGCGTGATACGATGCGCGTTTATGATCTGATCGCAAAAAAGCGTGATGGCGGTACGCACAGCCGTGAGGAGCTGGAGCAGATCGTCAATGGCTATGTCAGCGGAGAAGTGACTGATTACCAGATGGCTGCATGGATGATGGCTGTCTATCTGCGCGGCATGACCGATGAGGAGACCGCAGAGCTGACCGATGTGATGGCTCACAGCGGTGTGATGGTGGATCTTTCGCCCATTCCGGGCATCAAGGTGGACAAGCACTCCACCGGCGGCGTGGGCGACAAGACCACGCTGGTCATTGCCCCCATCGTGGCGGCCTGCGGCGTGAAGATCGCCAAGATGAGCGGCCGGGGCCTTGGCCATACCGGCGGCACCATCGATAAGATGGAGAGCGTGCCCGGCACCAGAACCGCCCTCTCACAGGAGGAGTTCTTTGCGCAGGTGAACAGGATCGGTCTGTCGGTCATTGGCCAGAGCGAGGGCATTGCCATTGCAGATAAAAAAATGTATGCCCTGCGGGATGTGACCGCAACCGTCAGCTGCATCCCACTCATCGCATCCAGCATCATGTCCAAGAAACTGGCTTCCGGCTCGGATGCCATCCTGCTGGATGTGACCACCGGCACCGGAGCTTTTATGAAAACGGTAGACCAGAGCATTGAGCTGGCCAAGCTGATGGTATCCATTGGCACCCATCACGGCCGCCGGGTGGCTGCCATGATCACCGATATGGACACCCCGCTGGGCCATAACATTGGCAACAGTCTGGAAGTCATGGAAAGCATGGATGTGCTCAAGGGCCATGGCCCCGCCGACCTGACCGAGGTCTGCCTGCAGCTGGCGGCGAACATGCTGGTGCTGGCCGATAAGGGCACTCCTGCCGAGTGCCGCGCCATGGCCGAGGCGGTGATCGCCGACGGCTCTGCCTTTGCAAAGTGCAAGGAGATGTTTGCGGCACAGGGCGGTGATACCCGCGTGCTGGACGATTACAGCCTGTTTGAGCAGCCCGCGGCAAGCTTTGAGCTGCTGGCAGAGCAGGACGGTTACATTGTGGCGAACGATGCCGAGAAGATCGGCTCTGCCAGCGTGCTGCTGGGTGCGGGCCGACAGAAAAAGGGCGACCCGCTGGATTTTGCCGCCGGCATCACCCTGCATAAAAAGCGCGGCGACTACGTAAAGAAGGGCGAGAGTCTGGCTACCTTCTACGGCGCAGCCGATAAGTTTGAAGCTGCCGCCGCCGAGTACCGCAGCGGCCTTGGATACGGCCCTGAGAAGCCGGAGGAAGCCCCGCTGGTGTATGCCCTTGTAACGAAGGACGGCGTGGCGCGCTATTAAATGAAATAAAAGCTTCCGGGACGGTATCTCCCGGGGCTTTTTTGCGTCATTTGGCAGGTTTTTGTTGCATAATGTGGAAAACAGTGGAACTTTGGCAGGAGATATGGTATACTATGATGGATTTGTGCTGTCCCGGCGGAAGGGACGCGGAAAGAGAAAGGACTTGTTATGAAGATCATTCTGGTGGGCGGCGGCAAGGTTGGTACCGCGCTGGCGCGGCAGCTCAGTGAGGAAGACCATAATGTGACCATTGTGGATACCAACAAAGCGCGTGTGGAGCACCTGACTGAAAGCTACGATGTGCTGGGCATCGTGGGCAACGGTTCCTCGATCACCACGCTGGCAGAGGCCGGCATTGAAGACGCGGATGTGTTCATTGCCGTGACCGGTTCGGATGAGCTGAACCTGCTGTGCTGCATGTTTGCCAAAAAGGCGGGCCACTGCCATGCAATTGCCCGCGTGCGCAACCCGTCCTACAGTCATGAGCTGGACTTTATCAAAAAGCAGATCGGCATTTCGGCCATCATCAATCCGGAAATGGCTGCAGCAAAGGAGATCTCCCATCTGCTGCGCTTCCCGGGTGCAAGCAAGATCGACACCTTTGCAGACGGCCGTGTGCGGCTGATCAAGTTTGCACTCACTGCAGAGCAGGGGCTGGATGGCGTGGCCATCCGCGAGATTCCCACCCGTCTGAAGAGCGACATTCTGGTGTGTGCAGTGGAGCGCAGCGGCGGCGTGATCATTCCAAACGGTAACTTTGTACTGCAGAACGGCGATCAGGTCACCTTCCTTGCAACACAGGATAAGGCCCACGAGTTCTTCCAGCGCATCCACCTGCCGGTGCGCCCGGTGCGCAATGCCTTCATCGTGGGCGGCGGTGCCATCGCCTTCTATCTGAGCCAGGAGCTGCTGGAAAACCACGTGCGTGTGCGCATCGTGGAGCGCGACCCTGCCCGCTGCATGGAGCTGGCCGAGCAGCTGCCCGGCGCACAGATCCTGAACGAGGACGGCTCCAACCGCGAATTCCTGCTCTCGGAGGGCATGGAGTCCACCGAGGCTTTTGTGGCCCTGACCAACATCGACGAGGAGAATGTGCTGCTGACCCTGTTTGCCAAAAAGCACTCCAAGGGCAAGCTGGTCACCAAAGTCAACCGTCTGGAATTTGATGATATTCTGGCCGGTCTGGATCTGGGCAGCGTGGTCTACCCCAAGTACATGACCTGCGATTACATCGTGCAGTATGTGCGTGCACTGCAGAACGAAGCGGGCAGCAACATCAAGACGCTGTACCGCATTCTGGACGACCGCGTGGAAGCGCTGGAATTTACCGTCCACGAGAAGAGCGCTGCCACCGGTGTCCCCCTGAGCCAGCTGCACCTGAAAAAGAATCTGCTGCTGTGCTGCATCACCCGCGGCCATCAGATCCTGATCCCGCGCGGCGGCGACCAGATCCAGGTGGGCGACAACGTTATCGTGGTCACGCTGGAGCATGGTCTGCATGACCTGCGCGATATTCTGGACAAGGGCGCAGAGGGTTGACGGAGGCAGACTATGAATTATGCGATCGTTTTCCGTCTGCTGGGCTATGTCATGCTGATCGAGGGTGCGCTGCTGCTGCTGCCCGCAGCGGCCAGCTGGATCTACGGCGAATGGTTCGTGCTGGGCGTGTTTCTGATCACGGCGGCAGTCAGCGCCGCCATCGGCTACGCCCTGCGCGGCATCAAGCCCCAAAGCAAGGTATTCTATATGCGAGAGGGCTTTGCTGCTACCTCGCTGAGCTGGATCGTCATTTCCATCGTGGGCGCCGTTCCGTTTGTGGTGGCGGGCTGCATCCCGAACCCGGTGGATGCCCTGTTTGAGACGGTGTCCGGCTTTACCACCACCGGTGCCAGCATCCTGCCCGGGGTGGAGGATCTGCCCAAAGGCATCCTGTTCTGGCGCAGCTTCACCCACTGGATCGGCGGCATGGGCGTTCTGGTGTTCCTGCTCTCGCTGCTGCCCCTGACCGGCGGCTCCCACGTCAACCTGATGAAGGCAGAAAGCCCCGGCCCTCAGGTGGATAAGCTGGTGCCCAAGGTGCAGTCTACCGCAAAGATCCTGTACGGCATCTATTTTGCACTCACCGTGCTGGAGGTGGTATTCCTGCTGCTGGGCGGCATGCCGCTGTTTGAGTCCATGCTCACGGCCTTCGGTACGGCGGGCACCGGCGGCTTCGGCTTCAAGAACGACAGCTTTACCAGCTTTTCTCCCTACATCCAGTGGGTCGTGACCATCTTCATGATCCTGTTTGGTGTCAACTTCAATGCCTACTTCCTGCTGCTGCTGCGCAAATTCAACCGCGCCATCAGCGAGGAAGTGCGCGGCTACTTCGCCATTATTCTGGTGGCAATTGGCATTATCACGGCCAATATCTACAGCCTTTATAACAGCTTTGGCGAAGCGGTGCGTCAGGCAGCCTTTCAGGTGGGCTCCATCATCACGACCACTGGCTTTTCCAGCTGTGACTTTGACCTGTGGCCCACCCTCTCCAAAGAAATTCTGGTGGTGCTCATGTTCATTGGTGCCTGCGCAGGCAGCACCGGCGGCGGCATCAAGGTGAGCCGCCTCCTCATTCTGGGCAAGACCTTGGGCAAGGAGCTCAAGCAGGCACTGCACCCGCAGGTGGTGGCCCCCGTCCGCATGGACGGCAAGCTGCTCAACCACGAGACCATCCGCACCACCAATGTGTTTATGGGCGCGTATTTCTTCATCTTCGTGGTCTCCTTCCTGCTCATCAGTCTGGATGGCTTTGATATGGTGACGAACTTCACAGCCATTGCAGCTACTTTGAACAACATCGGCCCGGGCCTTGCGCAGGTAGGCCCCATGATGAACTTTGGCAGCTTTACGAACCCCGCAAAGCTGGTGATGATCTTCGACATGCTGGCCGGCCGTCTGGAGATCTTCCCGATGCTGGTGCTGTTCCTGCCGGATACATGGCGCAGATTCTAAAAAGCAATTATAAAAAGCCATCTGTGATCTCCTGCTCGTATTGAGCATTTGGAAAGATACAGATGGCTTTTTTGCGCGTAACGGTAAGCTGCACAAACCCTTCCCTTTTCGGGGAAGGCGGATCTGCGAAGCAAAGACGGAGAAACTTTTATACTTCCACTTTTTCCTGTGCCCGGTACTGCAGGGCTTCCAGCACACAGTCCTCATCCAGCAGCTGTTTGCCTGCCAGATCGGCCACCGTGCGGGCCACCCGCAGGATACGGTCATGGGCGCGGGCGGAAAGGCCCAAAGCGTCGTAGGAGGCGCGCAGCAGCCGCTCGGCGGCGGGGGTCATGCGGCAGACGCGCCGCACCTGCCCAGCGGTGAGCTGGGCGTTGCAGAGCACACCCCCAAAACCCGGGGCGGCATAGCGCTTTGCCTGAATGGCCCGGGCGGCAAGCACCTGTTTGCGCAGATCGGCGCTGCTCTCGGAAGGGACGACGGCGTGCAGCTCGTCAAAGGCGATGGGATCCATCTCCACGCACAGGTCGATACGATCCAGCAGCGGACCGGACACCCGGCTGCGGTACTGCCGCACGGCACTGGGTGAGCAGGTGCACTGCCGGGTGGGATGACCGTAGTAGCCGCATTTGCAGGGGTTCATGGCTGCCACCAGCTGGAAATGGCTGGGATAGGTGGCGCTGCCTGCCGCGCGGCTGACCGTGATCTGACCATCCTCCAAAGGCTGGCGCAGGACTTCCAGACTCTCGCGGGAGAACTCCGGCAATTCGTCTAAAAACAGCACACCGCAGTTGGCAAGGCTGCACTCGCCGGGCCGGAACTGTGCGCCGCCGCCAGCCAGAGCCGCGGCACTGGCCGAGTGGTGCGGACTGCGGAAAGGCCGTGCAGAGATCAGGCCCCGGCCTTGCGGCAGCTGCCCTGCAATGGAATAAATTTTAGTGGTCTCCACGGCTTCCTCGCGGGTGAGCGGCGGCAGGATGCCGGGCAGACGCTTTGCCAGCATGGATTTGCCGGTGCCGGGTGCGCCAATGAGCAATACATTGTGTCCGCCTGCGGCAGCAATGACCATAGCCCGCCGCGCCAGCGACTGGCCCATCACGTCCGAAAAATCCGGCACCTGTGCCCATGCGTCTGCAGGGTCAAAGGGAACAACAGCCGCCGGGGCAAGCGGGGAGATGCCGCGCAGGGCATCTACAACTTCGCGTGCCGTGTGGGCGGGGTAGACGGCCATGCTGTCGGCACAGGCCTCGGCTGCTTCGGCGGCATTCTCGGCAGGTACATACAGGGCGTGGGTGCCATTTTCTGCTGCAGCCAGCGCCATGGGCAGCACGCCGGAAACCGGCCGCAAGGTGCCGTCCAGTGCCAGTTCGCCCAGAAATGCCGCGTCGGCAGGCACATCCTCCAGCTGGCCGCTGGCAGTGAGCACTGCCAGCAGAAGCGGCAGGTCGTACACCGGGCCGGTCTTGCGCACATCCGCCGGGGCAAGATTGATGGTAATGCGCCGGTCCGGGAACTTGAAGCCCAGATTTTTGATGGCGGCGCGCACACGGTCGGCGCTTTCACGCACAGCGGAATCCGGCAGGCCCACGATGGAAAAGGCGGGCAGACCGCCGGAAATGTCGGCCTCCACTGCCACGGCAAAGCCGCTCAGGCCGTTCAGACCAAAGCTTCTGGTAACAGAATACATGTTGTTCTCCCTTATCCCAGCGGATGATATGACGGAAAAGAATTGGCAAAAGTGGAAAATATTGGATGATTATGTCATACTTCGACACAAAAATACTTCTGAATTCATTATAGTAAAGGGCAGGAAAGATGTCAATGCGATAGAGAGGAGAGAGTTTTCCATGATGAGCAAAGAATACTGCCGCTATATCCGTACATATTCAGAACTGGAAGGGCTGCAGCATGCCCACACCCTTGTATATTGTGGTGCCGCCGCTGCGCAGGGCGTTGTAATGGAGCTGCGGCAGGAGCAGGATGGCCGGGTGCGCCGCAGCGCGGTGCTGCTGCAGGACAGTTTTGCCCGGGCAATGCAGCTGCTGCGCTACCTGTGTGAAAACAGCATCGGGTTGGAGCAGTGGCTGGACGTTCTGGACGATGCAGGCCAGAGTTATGAACTGCTGGAAAATGCAGGCGTGGCCGGGATGGTTCCCGACTTTACCGGGAAAAACTTGGAATTTTGTGCCATATGCCGGTTTTGAACTGCAAATCTTGTTGCAGATTACGCAATTGACACATGGACGCGGAGAGTTTATATTATAAGTAGGTTTAACCAAACCTGTTCTTTTTTGCGGAAAAATTTACAAAAGGTAAGGTGTGCAAGATGTATTTGGATGAATATAAGCGCTGGATGGCTGCAGAGCTGGAAGACGCTGATCTGAAGCCGGAGCTGGCCAAGATCGAGGGAAATGACGACGAGATCAAGGACCGCTTTGCTGTGGCTTTGAAGTTTGGCACCGCTGGTCTGCGCGGCGTTCTGGGCGCTGGCACCAACCGTATGAATATCTATGTTGTGCGTCAGGCCACGCAGGGTCTGGCAAACTGGGTCAAGACTCAGGGCGGCAGCCAGACTGTGGCGATCAGCTACGACAGCCGCCTGAAGAGCGATATCTTTGCCAAGACCGCCGCAGGCGTTCTGGCGGCAAACGGTATCAAGGTGCGCATTTACGATGCTCTGATGCCTGTGCCTGCACTGAGCTTTGCTACCCGTTACTACCAGTGCAATGCTGGTATCATGGTCACGGCTTCTCACAACCCGGCCAAGTACAACGGCTACAAGGCCTACGGCCCGGATGGCTGCCAGATGACCGATGATGCTGCTGCCATCGTGTACGATGAGATCCAGAAGACGGATGTGCTGACCGGTGCAAAGTACATATCCTTTGCCGAGGGCGTGGAGCAGGGCCTGATCCGCTTTGTGGGCGACGACTGCAAGAAGGCACTGTATGATGCCATTGAGGCCCGTCAGGTGCGCCCGGGCCTGTGCAAGACTGCCGGCCTGAAGCTGGTGTACAGCCCGCTGAATGGTTCCGGTCTGGTGCCTGTCACTCATGTGCTGAACGATATGGGCATCACCGATATCACCATCGTGCCCGAGCAGGAGTACCCCAACGGCTACTTTACCACCTGCTCCTACCCGAACCCCGAAATTTTCGAGGCTCTGAAGCTGGGTCTGGAGCTGGCAACCAAGACTGGTGCCGATCTGATGCTGGCCACCGACCCCGATGCCGACCGCGTGGGCATTGCCATGAAGTGCCCGGATGGCAGCTATGAGCTGGTATCCGGCAACGAGATGGGCGCTCTGCTGCTGGATTACATCTGCGCAGGCCGCATCGAGAAGGGCACCATGCCCAAAAACCCGGTGGCCGTCAAGTCCATCGTGTCCACTCCTCTGGCCGATGCCATTGCCGCACACTACGGCGTGGAGATGCGCAGCGTGCTGACCGGCTTCAAGTGGATCGGCGACCAGATCGCCAACCTGGAAGCTGCCGGTGAAGTGGACCGCTTCATCTTCGGCTTCGAGGAGAGCTACGGCTATCTGGCAGGCCCCTATGTCCGCGATAAGGACGCCGTCATCGGCTCCATGCTGATCTGCGAGATGGCTGCCTACTACCGCAGCATCGGTTCCTCCATCAAGCAGCGTCTGGAAGAGATCTACAAGGAGTACGGCCGCTACCTGAACAAGGTGGACAGCTTTGAATTCCCCGGCCTGACCGGCATGGAGAAGATGGCGTCCATCATGCAGAAGCTGCGCGACAACCCGCCCACCGAGCTGGCCGGCCACAAGGTGGTCAAGGTCACCGACTACAAGAAGCCCGAGGAGACCGGCCTGCCGGCTGCCAACGTGCTGATCTACGCACTGGAGAACGGTGCGACTGTGGTAGTCCGTCCCTCCGGCACCGAGCCGAAGATCAAGACCTACTTCACCACCCTGGGCAAGGATCTGGCCGAGGCCCAGGCCCAGAAGGATGCCCTGGCTGCTGCCATTGAGCCCATCCTGGCATAAACCGCACTGAAATAAGGTCCCAAAGCCCTTTTGCACCCGCCTGCCCGGCGGTGCAAAAGGGCTTTTTTGCTGGGCGGAACCGGTTGCAGTTTGCGGGCCGATACGCTATAATAAAAGATGACTTATTATAGCCAGCCGCAGCCGGAAACACCGGCGCGGCGGCAGCAGGGGCAGGTGTGCAGATTGCAAAAAACGATTTCGGCCGTGCTGGTGGCGGCAGGTTCTTCCACCCGGATGGGGTTCGACAAGCTCAGCTTTGACCTGGGCGGCGAAACGGTGCTGCACCGCAGCATCCGCGCTTTTGACCAGTGCCCGCAGATCGGCGAGATCGTGCTGGTGGCGGGCAAAAACCGTGCTTTCGTGGAGCAGCAGGCCGTTGGCTGCACCAAGCCGGTGCAGATCGTGGCCGGTGGTGCCACCCGCGCCGAGAGCGCCAAGAATGGCGTGCTGGCAGCCCACGGGGAGCTGGTGGCTGTGCACGACGCAGCCCGGCCCTTTGTGAGCCCGGCCGTCATCGCGGCGGTGCTGGAAGCCGCTGCCCGCTGCGGAGCCGCCGCCCCGGCAGTGCCGGTCAAGGACACCATCAAGCAGGCCGTGCCCGGTGACGGCAAAACGGTGCCGGAAGCCTGCCTTGTGCACAGCACCCCGGACCGCAGCACCCTGTATGCGGTGCAGACGCCCCAGTGCTTTGACCGGGCGCAGTATCTGGCCGCCCTGCAGGAGCTGGACGCCGAAAAAGCCCGGCTGGTCACCGATGACTGCAGCCTGTTCGAGCTCACTGGCCGCTCGGTGCAGCTCACCCAGGGTGACTACGCCAACCTGAAGATCACCACGCGGGAGGACCTGCCCCGCCCGGTACAGAAAGAGGAAACGAGAATGCGCATTGGACATGGTTATGACGTGCACCGCCTGGTGGAAGGCCGCAAGCTGATCCTGGGCGGCGTGGAGATCCCCTTTGAAAAGGGCCTGCTGGGCCACTCGGACGCCGATGTGCTGGCCCACGCGGTGATGGACGCCGTGCTGGGTGCGGCGGCGCTGGGGGATATCGGCCAGCATTTCCCGGACAATGACCCCGCCTATGCCGGGGCCGACAGCCTGGAGCTGGCCCGCCATGTGGCCCGCATCCTGTCGGAGCACGGTTATCGGGTGGAAAACATCGACGCAACCATCCTCTGCCAGCGGCCTAAGCTGGCCCCGCACATCCCGGCCATGCGGGCCAATCTGGCGGCGGCCTTCGGCCTGCCGGTGGACGCCGTGAGCGTCAAGGCTACCACGGAAGAGCATCTGGGCTTTACCGGCGAGGGACTGGGCATTGCCGCCCACGCCGTCGCCCTGATCGAAACACGGTAACAGGAGTGTGCGTCCATGACACTGAATGCGATCATTGCCAATTTTCAGACCTTCAAGCTCGTTGACCTGCTGGATATCATCATCATTGCGTTCCTGATCTACCAGCTGCTGGGCATCGTCAACCGCACCCGCGCCGGGCAGCTGTTCAAGGGCGCGCTGCTGGTCATGGCGGTTTATCTGGTGGCCGAAACGCTGAACATGCGCACGGTCACCTGGCTGCTCAACTCGCTGCTGCAGGTGGGCCTGCTCACCCTGGTGGTGCTGTTCCAGCCGGAGATCCGCCGTGCGCTGGAGCGCATGGGCCAGACCGACCAGTGGGCCGCAAAGCTGTTCAACGTGAAAGGCCGCTACAACGACCCCAGCCTGAAAGGGGCCTGGCGCAGCGCCATCATTGCCATCTGCGACGCGGCAGAGCGCTTTTCGGAGACCAAGACCGGTGCGCTCATCGTGCTGGAACGCCACACCAACCTGTCTGAGATCGTGCGCACCGGCACCCCGGTGAACAGCGCGGTGAATCTGGAAGTGCTGGGCACCATCTTCTACGAGGGCACCCCCCTGCACGACGGTGCCGCCATCATTGAGAACGGCCGCATCAAGGCCGCAGGCTGCGTGCTGCCGCTTTCCAATAATCTGGATCTGGGCAAGGACATGGGCACCCGCCACCGTGCCTGCCTGGGCATTGCCGAAAACTCGGACGCCATCGCCATCGTGGTCAGCGAGGAGACGGGCATCATCTCCATGGCAAAAAATGGCGTGCTGATCCGTCATTTTGACCGCCAGACCCTGTACACCCGCCTGATCGACGAGATGATCCCCAAGGAGCCTGTGGTGGAAAAGAGCACGGCCGACACCTGGAAGGACCGCGCAAAGAGCCTGATGAAGTGGGTCAGCCAGAAAGGGGAGGACGAGCAGCAATGAACAGTAAACCGAACAAGTCGAACGGCACAAAGCCTGCGGTGGGCAGCCACAGCCGGAGCATTCTGGACGACCGCCGCATCCGGCTGGCACTGTCCATTCTGGGTGCCATTGTGGCCTGGATGATCGTGACCATCATCGTGCAGCCCGGCACCACCAACACCATCTACAATGTGCCGGTGGACTATACCTACGATTCCTCCGTTTATACCTCCCGTGGACTGAGCATCGTCAGCGCCGAGGACAAGACGGTGAATCTGAAGATCTCCGGCGACGGCTACACCATCGGCAGCTTGACGGCCTCTGATTTTGTGGTCTACCCGGACTGGTCCAGCGTGCGGGACAGCGGCCAAAAGACCCTGCGCCTGCTGGTGCGGGGGGCCAACGGCATGCTCAATGGCGTCACCGTGACCATCGACGGCTCCGACAACATGGTGGACGTGATGTTCGATGTGGTGGAGGAAAAGACCCTTCCCGTCACCGTGACCACCAATTACCTGACCATCTCGGACGGGTATATCCTCTACAGCACCGAGGTGTCCAAGGATATGGTCACTCTGTCCGGCCCCAGCAGTGAGCTGGACAAGGTGACCACCTGCACCGCCGAGGTGACCTACTCCGGCGAGCTGGACAGCTCGGTCACCCTGGCAACGCCGCTGCGGTTCTACACCTCCGGCGGCACGGAAGTGAACTTTGAGTACACCGAGCTGGAAGAAAGCAGCGTGGACGTGACCTTGCAGGTGTACAAGATGGCCACCCTGCCGGTGAATGTGAGCTTCATCAACGCGCCCCGCGACTTTGACGAGTCGGTGCTGGTGTATGAGCTCAGCCGCAAGCAGCTCAAGGTGGCCGGCCCGGCGGAAAAGATCGACGCTTTGTCCACCCTGTCCATCGGCACCATCGACCTGTCCACCTTCACACTGAACAAGGTCTATGAGCTGCCCATTGAGCTGCCCAGCGACATCTACCTGCTGGACAACATTTCCACCATTACCCTCAGCTTTGACTGCTCCGGTCTGGAGACCAAGACCATGAACCTGCCTTCCAGCTGTGTGCAGGTGGTGAATCTGCCGTCCACCTATCAGCTCACGGTGGAGACCGAACGGCTGATGAACGTGACCCTCTGCGGCCCGAAGGCTGCATTGGAGACCCTGACCCCGGAACAGGTGGTCGTGGAGATCGACGCGGAGGACTTCTCGGTGGCCACCGGCCAGCAGAACATCGCCTGCCGCCTGTATGTGCCCTCCAACGGCAGGATCTTTGCACTGGGCAGCTATGTGCTGCAGTGCCGCATTGAAAGCAACTGATAAAAAGGAACACACTGTACTATGATTCTCGTTCGCAACATCCGTCTGCCGCTCTCCGCCGGGGAACCGCAGGCATTTGAAAAGGCCCTGCGGGAGGCACGCATCCCCCGCGCAAAGGTGCAGCATCTGGGCGTGGCAAAGCTGTCGGTGGACGCCCGCCGCGGCCAGCCCAAGCTGGTGTACACCGTGGCTGTCACCCTGAAAAACGAAGCCGAAGAACCCGCCTTCGCCGGGGCATCGGCCAACGTGTCCCTGCACGGCAGGACCGACTTCCGGGTGCAACGGGGCACGCAGAAGCTGCCCCACCGCCCGGTGGTGTGCGGCCTGGGGCCTGCCGGTCTGTTTGCGGCGCTGCTGCTGGCCCGGCAGGGCTACAAGCCCATCGTGCTGGAGCGCGGCCCGGCGCTGGACGAGCGTGTGAAGGCGGTGGAGCACTTCTCTGCCACCGGCGAGCTGGACCCCAATGCCAACATCCAGTTTGGCGAGGGCGGCGCGGGTACCTTTTCGGACGGCAAGCTGACCACCCGCATCGGGGATGAGCTCTGCGGCTTTGTCACCGAGGTGTTTCTGCAGCACGGTGCCCCGGCGGAGATCGCCTGGAAGCAGAAGCCCCATGTGGGCACCGACCTGCTCCGAGGCGTTATCACCTCCATCCGCAGGGAAATCGAAGCTCTGGGCGGCGAGGTGCACTTCAACACGGCCCTCACCGGTTTTGAGCAGAAGAACGGCCGGCTGACCGGCATCTTTACCACCGGCGGGATCTTTCCCTGTGAAGCGCTGGTGTTTGCCGTGGGCCACTCGGCCCGAGATACCTTTGGGATGCTGATGGACAGCGGTCTTGTGCTGGAGTGCAAGCCCTTCAGCGTGGGTTTCCGGGCGGAGCATCTGCAGAGCGAGATCGAAAAGAGCCTGTACCACGAGGCTGCCGGGCATCCGGCCCTGCCGCGCGGAGAGTATCAGCTCTCCCAGCATGTGGGAGACCGGTGCGTGTATACCTTCTGCATGTGCCCCGGCGGTCAGGTGGTGGCTTCCGCCAGCGAGACCGGCCATGTGGTCACCAACGGTATGAGCTACCACGCCCGGGACGGCAAAAACGCCAACGCGGCGGTGGTGGTCAGCGTGGGAGCTGAGGATTTTGCAGGCGACCCGCGCAGGGCCATTGCTTTCCAGCGGGAGCTGGAGGCAAAAGCCTACGCTGCAGGCCGCCGGGGCGGGGCGTATGCGGCCCCGGCTGAGAATGTGCAGAGCTTTCTGGAGGGCAAAGGCCAGATGAACATCGGCCGGGTGGAGCCGACCTATGACCGGGGCGTTGTGGCTGCGGATCTGGGAGCTTTGCTGCCTGGGGAGCTGGCCGATACCCTGCGGGCGGGCCTGCGCGCCTACGAGCGTAAAATTGCGGGCTACACCGCACCGGAAGCCATCCTCACGGGCCTTGAGACCCGCACCAGCAGCCCCGTGCGGCTGAAACGGGAGGAGACCTTGGAATCGGCCCAGCTGGCGGGGTTGTACCCCTGCGGCGAGGGGGCCGGATATGCGGGCGGCATTATGAGCGCCGCCGTGGACGGCCTGCGGGTCGCCCGTGCGATCATCGGCCGGTATGCACCGGCAGAAGGGTGAGAAATATTGATGAACCATCGTGAAAACGATACAACACAAGAAAACGAGGGAAAACAGGTGCAGCAGGAGCTGGAAGAGCAGCTGCGCGCCTTTGGCGACACCATGTCCGATGCCTTTGCCCACGGCTTTGAGGGCCGGGGTATGGACATCGGCGACCGGGCCTTTGATGTGGGCAAGGCCGCTGTTCATGCGGCCAATTACGGCATCTCGGAGGCGGGCAAGGCCATGCGGCAGGCCCGGGACAGCTACTACCAGAGCCAGCGGCAGGCCCATGCCAACGGCGGCACGGCAGAGCGGTACGCCGGGATGCCCCAGTGGGCCAGAAATTTCTTTGCATCGCGCCCGGAGCTGACCCCGGTGGAAAAGCTGCGGAAATGCGCCAAGGAGCGTTACAGCTCGGGCGTGGCTCTGTTGGCCGTGGGCATCATCTTTGCGGTGCTTTTCGGGCTGGGCGCAGTGGGCTGCCTCATCGGGCTGGGCATTATTTCGCCGGCTGCTTTGGGCGACGTTGTGGTGTCGGCTACTGAGGGCGGCGGCATCCTGATGACGGGCACGGACTACGTTATGAACACCGCCTACAACGTGCTTGGCATCGTCAGCAGCGTGCTGGGCCTTGCCACGGCGGGCTTTGGCTGGATGGCGGCCTGCGGCGTTTCCCAGAGGGAAGCGGGCAGGCAGATGGGCCAGCTGGCCGACCTTGCCAACAGCATGGACGGCGGCAAGGGCCTGCCGGTGGAGATGCTGGCCGACCTGACCCACCAGAAAAAGAAAAAAACGCTCAAGCGGCTGAAAAAAAGCATCCGCAAAGGCTGGCTGAATGCTTGGCTGGATGAGAAAACGGAGACTGTGTACCTGACGGCGGAGGATTACCGCGCCGCACAGGAGCGCCCGGAGCCTCAGCCCGCCCCCGCACAGCCTGAGCAGGGGGAAACCGCCGAAACGCCCCTGAACCTTGAGACCATCCGCCGCTTTGCGCAGGTGCTGGAACAGGAACAGCACCTCATGCAGGACGCGCAGGGCCGGGAAGAGCTGGAAACGATGCAAAAGACCACCACCGCCATCTGCGAGTGGCTGGAAGCGCACCCGGAAAGCCTGCCCAAGGCCCGCCGCTTTGCGGAATATTATATCCCCACCACCCTCAAGCTGCTGCACACCTACAACGATGTGCAGGGGCAGCAGGGCGAAAATGCTGAGACCATCCGCCGAGACATCGCAGGCATCCTGCATACCTTGAATCAGGCGTATGAGAACCTGTACAACAATCTGCTTTCGGACGTAGCTATGGATATTTCTTCCGAGATCGCCGCTTTGCAGGGAATGCTGGCCAACGACGGCCTGACCGGGAGGGAATTTGAATGACCTACCGTGCTTGGGAACAAAAACCGCTGGACCGCACCGCTGTGCGGGAGCTGACCGCCGCCATTGCGGAGCAGGCAGCAGCACAGCTGGAAGAGCAGGCCATGGACGAAGCGCCGTGGTCAGACGAAAAATATAAGGCCGTGCTGGCTGCGCAGCAGAAGGAAAACGCCCTGCTGGCGGGCATCCTTGCTGCCCGGGGCATCACCGACCCCGCCGAAGCGCTGACCTTGCTGGCAGGGGAGGAGGAACTTTCCGACCCCGCGCTGCTGACCGACATGGACGCCGCTTGTCAGCGCATCTGGCAGGCCATTGACAACGGCGAGACCATCGCGGTTTTTGGCGATTACGATGTGGACGGCGTGACCGCCACCGCCCTGCTGTACCAGCACCTCAAGGGCATGGGTGCGACCGTCAAGTGTATGCTGCCCAGCCGCGAGGGGGACGGCTACGGCCTGTCCAAAAACGCCATTCAGTCCATGCACAACAAAGGCTGCACGCTCATCGTGACGGTGGATAACGGCATCTCTGCCGTGGAAGAAGCCGACTTTGCGGCTTCGCTGGGCATGGATCTGATCATTACCGACCACCATCTGCCGCCGGAGACTTTGCCCAAGGCCGTGGCCGTGGTGGATCCCCGCCGGGAGGACGACCACAGCCCCTTCAAGGGTCTGTGCGGCGCAGGCGTGGCGTTCAAACTTTGTGCTGCGCTGGACGGCTGTCCGCCGGAGGAAATGCTGGATTACTGCGGCGACCTTGCCGCCGTGGGCACTGTGGCGGACGTGATGCCGCTGGTGGGGGAGAACCGCACCCTTGTCAAGGCCGGGCTGCGGCAGCTGCAGCAGACCGACCGCCCCGGCTTTGGGGCGCTTTTAGAGGAAGTCGGCCTTGCGGGCAAGCCCATCACCGCCGAGAATATCAGCTACGCTATCGCGCCCCGCATCAACGCGGCAGGCCGCATGGATAACGCCGTTACCGCTTTGCAGCTGGTGCTCTGCGAGGACCCGGACAGAGCCGAGGAGCTGGCGCATAAACTCAACGAGATCAACGCTCATCGGCAGGAGACCGAGCAGCAGATCTTCAAAGCCGCCGAGGAATTGCTGGAGCAGCAGCCCGAGCGCTTGGACGACCGCATCATGCTGCTGTGGGGACGGGACTGGCATCCCGGCGTCATCGGCATTGTGGCGTCCCGGCTGGTGGAGCGCACCGGACGCCCGGTCATCGTGGTCACCATTGACGAGCATGGCGAGGGCAAGGGCAGCGGGCGCAGCGTGCAGGGTTTTAACCTGCACGCCTGCATCGGCTCCTGTGCCGACCTTCTGGTGCGTTACGGCGGTCATGCCATGGCGGCGGGACTTTCCGTCCGGGAAGAAAATTTGCCCGAATTGCGCCGCCGCTTGAACGAGTGGGCGGCCCGGGAGTGCCCGGTGCTGCACACTCCGCCCCTTACCTGTGACGTGACCATCCATCTGGACCGTATCACGGTGGAGAGCGTGCGCCATCTGGATCAGCTGGCACCCTACGGGGCAGAGAACCCCACCCCGGTGTTCCTGCTGCAAAGTGCCGTGGTGGACGGCGTATACCCGGTATCGGAGGGACGGCACAGCCGCCTGCGGCTGCGGCAGGGCAATAGCTGCCTGTACGCCGTCTGGTTCGGGATGCCCGCCGAGCAGCTGCCCTACGCGCTGGGCGATGTAGTGGACGTGGCACTGAACCTTTCGGTCTACGAGTCCGCCCGGGGCGCGCAGCTCTCCGGCCGCATCATCGACCTGCACCCGGCAGGGCTGGGCGCAGAGCTGGCGCGGCAGGCTGCACTGGTGCAGGCACTGCGTCGGGGCACCCCCCTGACCGAAGAACAAAAGAAACAGATCGCCCCCGCCCGCACGGATATCATTGCCGTGTACCGGGAGCTGCAGTCCCGCCGCTGGCACGCCGAGGACTTGCAGCCCTTGTGCGCAAAGCTGGGGGAGGAGCAGACCGGCAAAACGCTGGTGGCAGTTGCCGCCTTAGAGCAGGTGGGGCTGATCACCGCAGCGGAAAAAGGCGGGGCAAAATTCTGGGAGCTGGTGCCGACAGCAGGCAAAAAGAACCTTGCCGATGCCCCCATCCTGAAATGTCTGGAGGAACTATAAATGCCTGAGGGAAAGAAAAATACTGCCCCGCTCCCGTCTCCGGTACGGGACGAGGATGGTTACTCTGCCAAGACCCATCTGCACCAGCCGGTGCAGGAGACCGCCACCGTAGCTGCTACGGCGCTGCTGGCAGACGCACCGGAGGGGGCACTGCCCTCTGAGGTGCGCCCGGAGATCGTAACGTGGGAAAAGCTGTGCGAGGCCATTCAGGCCAGCGGCAAGGCCTACAATATGGAGATGATTCAAAAGGCCTACGAACTGGCCAATAACGCCCACAACGGCGTGTGCCGCCGCAGCGGCGAGCCCTATATCTGCCACCCGCTGGCAGTCGCCCGGCTGGTGCTGGATCTGGGCATGGACTCCGAGAGCATTGCCGCCGCTCTGCTGCATGACGTAGTGGAGGATACCCCCACCACGCTGGATGACCTGAAAGCAGCCTTTGGCGAGGAAGTGGCACTGCTGGTGGACGGCGTGACCAAGCTGACCAAGATCCAGTTCTCCAATATTGAGGAACTGCAGGCCGAGAACCTGCGCAAGATGCTGCTGGCCATGAGCCGCGATGTGCGCGTGATGATCATCAAGCTGTGCGACCGGCTGCACAATATGCGCACCGGTGACGCTTGGCCGGAGCAGAAGCGCCGCGATAAGGCCCGCGAAACCATGGAGGTGTACGCCCCCATCGCCAACCGCCTTGGTATTTTGAACGTCAAGGAAGAGCTGGAGGATCGCAGCCTGCATTATCTGGACCCCGTGGGCTATGCCGAGATCAGCCGGATGCTCAGCGAGCGCGCCGGTGAGGAGTTTTTGATCAAGGTGTCCGGCGTCATTGAGCGCCGTCTGCTGGAAAGCGGCATCGAGGGTGCCACCATCAAGCGCCGGGTCAAGAGCATTTACGGCATCTACCGCAAGACCATCATGCAGAATAAGTCCTTCGACGAGATCTACGATATCTATGCGGTCCGGGTAATTCTGGATTCTCTGGCCGAGTGCTACAGCACCCTTGGCCTCATCCATGATATGTACCACCCGCTGCCCAACCGCTTCAAGGACTATATCTCCACCCCCAAGCCCAACGGCTACCAGAGCCTGCACACCACCGTCATCGGGCACGAGGGCATCCCCTTTGAGGTGCAGATCCGCACCCGCAAAATGGACGAGCAGGCTGAGTACGGCGTTGCCGCCCACTGGAAGTACAAGGAAGGCCGCGAAGGCCACGATAAGCTGGACGACCGTCTGGCATGGGTCAGCCAGCTGCTGGAAAACCAGCGCCTGAGCGAGGATTCCGGCAACCTGCTCCACGACTTGAAGAGTGACCTTTTGCCGGAAGAAGTGTTCGCCTTTACCCCCAAGGGTGATGTCATCAACCTGCCCACCGGTGCTACCTGCATCGACTTTGCCTACGCCATCCATTCGGCAGTGGGCAACCGCATGGTGGGCTGCAAGGTGAACAACCGCATGGTGCCCATCGATCATGTGGTGTCTACCGGCGAGATCATTGAGGTGCTGCTGGGCCCGGCAGATAAGGGCCCCAGCCGCGACTGGCTCAAGATCGTGCGCACCAGCGAGGCCAAGAGCAAGATCCGCAACTGGTTCAAGAAGATGCGCCGGGAGGAGAACATCCAGCAAGGCCGCGATGCGCTGGCCCGTGAACTGCGGCGCGAGATGATCATCATTCCGGACGACCAGCTGGACGAGTTCATCAACAGCTGCTGCCGCCGCCTGCGCCAGAACAACGCCGAGGAGCTGTATGCCGCCATCGGTTATGGCGGCATGACCATTGCCAACTGCCTGCCCAAACTCAAGGAGGAGTGGACCAAGCTGAAGGCCACAGAGGAGCGGTCTGAGGAGGACCTGCCCAAGGTGGACCTGAGCAAGGTCCATGCCACCGACGGTGTGGTGGTGGAGGGCTTCGACAACACCCCCATCAAGTTTGCCAAATGCTGCAGTCCGCTGCCCGGGGACCCCATCGTGGGCTTCATCACCCGCGGCTTTGGCGTGTCCATCCACAAGCAGAGCTGTGCCAACGCCATTTCCAGCATGAAGGACCCCACCAACGCGCCCCGCTGGGTCAAGGCCTACTGGGCCGACAGCGTCAAGGACAGCTACAAGGCAGGGCTGGAGATCATTGCCCTGAACCGCAACGAGCTGCTGCAGGATGTGCTGGCCGCCCTGGCGGACATCCGGGTGCCCATCTACGCCCTGAACGCCCGTCAGGTGGAAAACAACTGCGCCGTGGTCAGCCTGACCATCGGCATCAACAACACCGAGCATCTCAACCGCGTGGTGGCGCGGCTTTCCAAGGTGAAGGATGTGCTCAAGGTGACAAGGAGTTAACGCGATGCGAGCAGTCATTCAGGCCGTTTCGTCGGCCAGTGTACGGGTAAACGGCGGCAATCCCCGGGCCATCGGGCCGGGGCTGATGATCCTGCTGGGGGTGAAGGACACCGACAGCCTGGACATCGTGCCCAAACTGGCGGATAAGTGCGCGGGCCTGCGCATTTTTCCGGACGCGGAGGGCAAACTGAACCTCAGCGCGCGGGACCTTGGGCATTCGGCGCTGGTGGTGAGCCAGTTCACCCTTTACGGCGACACGAAAAAAGGCTACCGCCCCAGCTTTATCAAGGCCGCAAAACCGCCCCTCTCGGTGGACGCCTACGAGCTGTTTTTGGCCGAGATGAACAAACAGGGCCTCAAAGACGTGCAGCACGGCGAGTTCGGGGCCGACATGCAGGTGTCGCTGGTGAACGAGGGCCCCTGTACCATCATCATTGACACCGACGAGTGGAAAAAGAAGGAGTGATCCCATGCAGGCATTTCACATCCCGGCACCCCCGCCGTACTACACCAATACCTTTCTGCTGATCTCGGACGCCGGCCATGCGGTCATCATTGACCCGGCGGCGGACGTGCAGAACTACGAGCAGATTTTGCAGGAGCACAACGCCGTGCTCACCACTCTGCTGTGCACCCACGGCCACTTTGACCATGTGGGCAGCGCCGAGGCCCTGCGCCGGAAATACCGCGCCGTGCTCTACTGCGAAGCGGACGATCTGGCCGGGGATAAGATGTACCCGCTTTCCGAGGCCGACCACGGCTATGCGGAAGGCCAGACCGTGACAGTGGATGAACTGCAGTTTACGGCATGGCATACGCCGGGCCACACCCCCGGCAGCGTGGTGCTGCTGTGCGGAGAGTATCTTTTCTGCGGTGACACCCTGTTTGCGGGCAGCATCGGCCGCACCGACCTGGAGGGCGGCAGCAGCGACGCCATGAACGCGAGCCTGCGCAAGCTGGCAAAGCTGCCCATCCCGCGGGAGACCCAGGTGCTGCCCGGCCACGGCGAGTTTTCCACCTTCGGGGAGGAACTGGACAACAATTACTTCATCCGCAGCGCCCAGCGCGGCGGAGAACTGTAACACGAACCCTCTCCGTCACGGCGTGCGCCGTGCCACCTCTCCCGATGGGAGAGGTGTTGTGAATCAGGCGAAAACGCTGACTGAAAGCTCTCCCTTTCGGGAGAGCTGGCGAGCGTCAGCGAGCCTGAGAGGGTTGGATTTTTCAATAAAAGAGAGAACGACATGAAGATTTATATCACGGGCCTGCCCTCCGGGTACGAGGTGGAACATCTGGTCCGCCTGTTCTATCCCATGGCACCCCTTACCCTGACCCCGCCCGAAGCGGGCGAGGACTGCGTGTGGGCCGAGAAAAAGCCGGACGGCCTGTGGGCCATGGTGCGGCAGGGCGGCAAATGCGCCGAGAGCACCGCACCGCTGCCCGCCCCGGCGGAGGCCGGCGGCGAGACGCCGGAATTTGCCTTGGCCAGCCTGACCTATGACCTGCTGCGGCAGTGGACCGGTATCCGCCCGCCCTGGGGCAAGATGACCGGCGTGCGCCCGGTGCGCCTCATCCACGACAAGCGTGCCGCCGGATGGAGCGAAACGGACATCGACCACTTCTTCCTGGAGCGCTTCGACTGCTCGGAGCAGAAATACCAGATGGCCAAGGCCATCGCCGACCTGCAGGAGCCGATTTTGAAGGTGGGCAGTGCGCCCAAGACCTACAGCCTGTACATTGGCATCCCGTTCTGCCCGTCCCGGTGCAGCTACTGCAGCTTCGTGAGCTGCAACCTTGACCGCGACCGCAAGATGGTGCAGCCCTATGTGGACTGCCTGTGCAACGAGGTGGAAGAGATCCGCAGACAGGCTGAAAAGGCCGGGCTGACCCTGTGCAGCATCTACATCGGCGGCGGCACCCCCACCAGCCTTTCGGCTGACCAGCTGCGGCAGCTCATGGGCACCGTGCGGCAGAATTTTGACCTGTCCAAAGTCGTAGAATATACGGTGGAAGCAGGCCGCCCGGACTGCACCGACGCCGAAAAGCTGGCTGTCATCAAGGAGTACGGGGCCACCCGGATCTCCATCAACCCCCAGACCTTCTCGGACGAGGTATTGGCCGGCATCGGCCGCAAGCACTCGGCCCAGGATATCCTGGACTGCTACGCCGAGGCCCGCAAGGCAGGCCACGACGATATCAACATGGACCTCATCGCCGGTCTGCCCGGCGACACGGTGGAGAGCTTTGAGCACAGTCTGCGGCAGGCCATTGCCCTCGACCCGGAGAACATCACCGTGCACACCCTGACCCTCAAGCGGGCTTCCCGCATCG
>ERZ772880.1150-NODE-1150-length-23337-cov-5.574263_pt1 | contig 23337 bp, 24 predicted proteins | sample MGYA00580577_ERZ772880 | MGnify/ENA primary metagenome ERZ772880 (study PRJEB29015, sample SAMEA2737705) | human gut metagenome | biome: human gut; feature: human-associated habitat; material: faeces | place: China | collected 2012 ... | reverse complement strand
TATTCTGTTGTCGGCAGGATTTCCTGCTATGTTTCACATGATAACGCTAGAACAAACGTTTGCCAATGGTACTTTTGAAAAATATCTGTGTGTTCCTCGCGTTTGTACTTGTTCTTGGGCTGACCGCCTGCGGTAAGGATGAGGAAGCTACCGCTGAAAATCCAACGGAAGGTGTCTCAGAATCAAAAACAGAAAATACAGTGAAAAGCACAGAGCCGGTCATGCAGGAGCCAGAGCCAGTTGAGACTACCCCCGTAGAGGATTCGACTTCTGAACATAGTGATGCAGAATCAGAAGAAAACAAAGAGGAGGTTCCAGCTATAGCGGAGCAGCCCGAAGAAGTTAAGCCAGCAGAAAATGATAGCTCCTCTGAAGAAATGATCGATGGAATGCGTGTATCATTCAAGGAAGCTATGGATAGTTACGAAGAATTCTTTGATGAATATGTTGCTTTCATGAAGAAATATCAAGAATCCAATAATGCCACGGAGATGCTATCTGATTATCTGAAATTTATGGAGCAGTATTCAGACATGACAAAAAAGATGGAGGAATGGAACGATGGCACATTGAATGATGCAGAGCTTAAATACTACCTTGACACCATGAATCGTGTCACTCAAAAGCTCCTGGAGATTACGTAAAGGAGTAATGATTATTGCCGCGATTGTAGACCGAACTGGTGGTGATTCAATCAGCACTGCGAAAAGCAACCATGCGGTCGATCGATTATGGAGCATGCGCACTTGGTGGAGTTGTTGCTATACTGATATCCTTTGTACTGGACAACGGGTCAGGCGCTTTGCTTGTGGGGACGATTGTCTTAATCATCACTAGTATAAAATACATAAAAAAGCTTCGACGTTCATGATCAGATTAGCTCTTGTGGGGTTCTTCGCGGACCTTACAGTTTCCTCTGTTGTGTTGATCTAATAATATTTCGATGCCCAGATAAATGGGTTTGCGGCGAATGGGAAATGTGGTGAAATCGCATCGGTGACATCTACGCATGCCTGAACTTAGACTGCCGTGACTATAGAAAAGCAGATTCCAATAGTTGGAGAAGTCCTTCCGGTTTCCCGGAAGGACTTCTCTTGCTCTGAGCGGTATCTCGTTGTTGTCCTTATGCGTGTTCGCCAATGGGGCGGCGGCTTTTTAAATGGGTTTTGTGGGTTTTGCACGTTCTGCCGGCACCGGTGGGCAGCGCGGGATCAGTAATTATCCGGCAGATAATCGATGACATCCGTCCGGTAACAGAGGCAGGCGTCTTCGAAGGGGATATCCGTTCCACTGAACTTGGAGACAAACGTCAGATACAAAAGCGGGAAACCGGTCAGCACCCGCAGCTTTTTTGCGATCTCATTCGTTGCGGAAACCGCCCGCAGCTTTCGGTCGAACTTATACACCTGCTGATGATAGTCCTCCTCAATAATGCGCATCATGGAAGACTCCGCCAGGTCATACTGCTCAAAACCGGGCAGATGCTCCAGGCTGATATAGCTTTTCCCATAGATCGCCGGGTCGTCATCTCCGTAGTAGATGCGCTCATAGAGCAAAACCTGCCTGCCAGGTTTGATGCGAAGGCGCTCGGCCACATCCTCCGGGCAGGGGATGATCTCGCGGCTGATCACGCGGCGCGTCGGCTTCAGGTTGAAACTGCGGAGCAGATCACTGCAGCTCACGCAGTTTCTGTATTTTCCCTCTTTTGATTGCGACGTGTCCTGGACAAAGGTTCCTTTGCCCTGGATGCGATAGATCGTCCCCTCCTGCACAAGATCTTCCAGCGCTTTGCGCACCGTGATTCGGCTGACCCCATACCGCTTCATCAACATGGACTCTGACGGAAGCATATCTCCGATTTTAAATTCCTGTGTGTGGATGCGATTTTCCAGATCCAGTTTCACCATGTGATATTTCGGAAGAACGCTATCCATTGTTGCAGCATTATATGCCATGCTCATCCCCCGCTCAGCTGTATTGTTCTGCGTGTGCTGCGTTAGCCGCTGCGCCCAACAGCAACTTGTTCTATACTTTTCTTTTAAATGATTATAACATATTATACATGATTTGCCAAGCCACGAAAACCATGAAATTACGGATCATTTCTGCCGCTTTTCTGATTATTCAGTTTGTTTCTGCAAGACTCTGGAAGGATTCCATCAACGGCCAAAGTTTTTCTTCGTCATCCCAGAGGCGCATCAGCACGTTCCCGATGATCGCGCCAGCCCCGCCGGTCTGCCGGACTTCCAGAAGCTGCTCATAGGTTCGGATGCCAAAGACACTGTAGACCCTCCCCTTTACGCCGCGCTGGCGGATATAGGCAAACTTCTTCGGCCAGGTCTCATAGCCAGGGACATCGTGCTCGCCGGGCTTTTTGTTGCGGAGAGAAATGAAGCTGTTCTCGCCGCCGGCAATCGCCAGCTGGATCCGCGCCTCCGGCAGTTCATGCGGAATGGAGCGGAAAATCTTGATACCTTCGCTTTCGATGCGCTCAAAATTCTCCAGCGACGCGCCCGGAATCATGAAGCTGCGCACACCGATCTCTTTGCCGAACGCAATGAACTTTTCCACGCCAATAGCGTCCACAACGTCGTTGTAGACCACGACATGCAGTTCCAGCTCCGGATGGCGCCGGCGGATTTCCCGGATGCCGTCCATGTATATATCATAACCGACGCCCTCGGAGAGGGTATTTTTCATCATCTCCTTGACGAAGTCCGTCTCAGAAAACGGATCCTTGGAGGGCATATCGATCTGGAAGGCCTTTGCGCCGTGCGCAACGTAGCGGTCCACCATTTCAAGCGTCCGCTCCACCGTCGGGCAGGCGATGCAGACATAATAGATCACCGAAAAACTCATAGTGTCTCCTTTCAATTCTTCAAATCATAGGGTATTCCGAACGCGCCTTTCCAGGCTTTCCGGGCGCTGTGCTCGGCGGCAAAGATCAGGACCAGCGCCGCGGCGATCATGCAAGCATAGATGCACCAGGCGGGGCGATACGAGTCGAAGCTGTCATGCCAGAATGCAGAGAAGGGAATGCCGATTGCCATGCCGAGATAGTAGATTGTGGTGATCAGGCCATAGTTTGCGCTGTAATCCTGGTCACCGAAGAGGCGGTTTGTGATATAGGTCGGCGGCACGATCTGGATCCCGGAGCTTACGCCGAAGAGCACAACTGTGCAGATGAGCAACATGCGGTTTCCGCAGAAGTTGAACATGACATAGGCCAGGCAGGCCGTGACACAGACAAAGGTGCTGGCTTTTCGAATGCCAAATTTGTCGTAGACCGCGCCCATACAGGCCTTGCTTACGATGCCGATCGCCATCATCACGGAATACCAGCGCGCCGCCTCGACGACCGGATAGCCGAGATCGCTCCAGTATGCGATTGCATGCTGCTGAACACCGTAACTTGTCATCGAGATAAAGGCAATGGCAACGGCAAACAGCCAGAAGCTCTTCTGGCGGATCGTCTCTTTATGGGAGAAACCGGCCAGGCTTGTCTGCCGTCCGCTTTCCGCCGCATGGGCTGCACCGAGCGGCTGCAGGCCGCAGTCTGCGGGCTTTTCCTTCAACAAGAACACAGACGACGGCACGCTGAGCAGGAAGAAGGCAATGCCCACCGCGCGGTAGGCGGTCTGCCAGGAGCTGGTTTCGATCAGCTTTGCGGCGAGCGGCGAGAGCAGCATGCTGGACAGGCCCATCCCGGAAAACGAGATGCTGGTTGCAACGCCGCGTTTTTCCACGAACCAGTTCGACGTCAGAATCACAATCGGAACCGCATTCATAAAGCACGAGAAAAAGCCGCAGAGCGCAGAAAGGACATAAAATACCACAAGGCTGCGCGCAAAGGAAAAGCAGAACACTGCCGTGGCAGCAAAGACCGCGCTGCAGATGACCGTGCGCTGCAGCGGCACACGCCGGAAGATCCCGGCGACAGACGGCATCATCAGCATGATGGTCAGGTTGAGCACAGTGCTCGTCAGCGAAAACGCCGAGCGGGAGACGCCGAGCGCTTCGGAAACGGGCTTAAAAAAGGTACTGAGCACCCCGGAGAGGATGCCGCTTGCGGCGGAAAGCAGCATACAGCAAAGCACGATGACCCAGCCGTAGAACAGCCGGCCCCGGCGGGAAGTTTGTGTTTCGTTCATACACCCTCCCGCGCTGCATCGATTGCATTCCGAAATTCCCGAACCGTCCGGATCAGGGTATCGTGCTGGCCCTGGAGTTTTAGGATGGAGGTTCCGAGGAAGACGCCGTCTGCGCCGGCCGCGCGAACCTTGACCGCGTCCTCCGGCGTGCGGACGCCACCGCCGCAGTAGAGCGGCGCGGTTACGCCGGCAGCTTTGACGTACGCAATGCGCTGCGCAACAGTTTCAAAGCCGGGACGGCACTTTTCCGGTGGGGCGAAGGCCGTCATGTAGACGAATCCCCGGCAGTCACGGGCTTCTTCGACGGCCTCGTCCGTAAAGTTTGCGCGGACCAAGCCGGCGATCCGGATGCCCGCATGCTCCAGCACGGAGATGAGGGTGGGATCGGTCAGATTGGGGGAGTTGACGTCGCAGATCCCGTTTGCTTCGCAAAAGACGGCAAGCTTCTCCGCGCCGATGTGCTGCGCAACCTGCTGATAGAGCAGGAGCGTCACCGGGCAGGATGGGTGCCGGGCCGTGAAACGCGCGATGGCATCCAGATGGCACGCATAGTCCGGGCAGGCCGTATAGGCCTGCACCATCAGGTCTGCAAGGTAGGGCGCCTCTGTGTTGTCCAAAAGCGGCAGGCTGATTTCCAGCATATCGCATCCGCCCTGCAGATATTCCTCCGCGAGCTCGAAGCTCGCTTCCACAGACGGATAGCCGCTGGTCACATAACCAATCAGTTTCATCCCGCGACCCCCTCCCGAACGGCCTGCATGAACCGTTTTGCCAGCACTTCATCTACCGGGTTCATCAGATCCCCGTGCTGCTTCAACGCAGAGCCGATGATCGCGCCGTCGCAGACCGTAAACTGCTCTTTTACGTTCTTTTCCGTCATTCCGCTGCCGACGACGACCGGCAGATGGGTCGAAGCCTTGACACGCTTCAGCGTCTCCATCGGCGTCTCCATCCCGGTGGCCATACCGGTCACGATCAGCGCGTCCGCGCCAACGCTTTCCGCCCATTTGCTGGACGCTTCGACCGGAATTTCGGGGTTCAGGGCGTAGGTATGCTTGACCTGCACATCTGCGAAGATGCGGATGTACTCCAGGCCGCAGCGCTTGCGGAGCATGACCGCCTTTGCCCCGTTTGGATTGATCAGGCCAGTGCTTCCAATGCGGATGTCCACGAAATACGGTACGCGGATAAACTCAATACCTGCCGAGCCGCCGATCATGAATCCGGCCAGTGCATCTCCGCAGGCATCGATGCCGATCGGCAGATGCACGCTGCGGCGGACATGGTCGCAGGCAATAGCAAAGGTCGAGATCTGCCAGGGAGACATCTGCGGTGCGTCATTCGGTGCGTCGTTGACGTTTTCCACGATAATGGCGTCAAAGCCGGCAGCTTCCAGTCTGCGTGCATCTGCAACAGCCCGTTCGATGATCGGGGCGATCTCGCCGCCGTAGTGCAATGTCCCGGGCAGGGGCAGAAGGTGCACCATTCCGATGGTGATCTTTTCCCCCTGTTTCATTCTTTCAACAATATCCATATTCTCCTCGCATTTCTGTGCTACATCGCATCCGGCCTGGTTTGATTGCGGGCGAGCAGCGCTTCCTCATCCGGCAAATTTGTTGTGCTGCCATCGCATTCGATGACGAAAGAGGCCAGGGTGCTTCCATACTGCGCGCAAACCGGAAGCGGTTTTTTCCTGGACATTCCGTAGAGGAAGCCGGCAACAAAGCCGTCCCCGGCGCCGACCGCATCCACAAATCCGTTTCCGCCGCTTGTGATCGGAACCAGCGTCTGCTCATAATCGCGGCCGCTGTTCTTGTCGTAGATCAGGCAGCCTCGCTTGCCAAGCGTCGTGACGATCACCTGGGCCTTGGCCGTTCGGAACAGATCTGTGATATGATCCAGAGAAAACTGTTTCTCAATTGCTCTTGCCTCCGCTTCGTTGGTGAAAAGCACGGCCGTTTCGCCGAGGATCTCACGGAGCATGTCGTGTGAGATCTGCGCCGGATCGTTCCGATAAGAATAGATCAGCGGTTTTTCGTGTTTTCGGGCCATCTCCACCGTCTGCCAGCCGGTATCCGGCGTACTCATGACGAGGATGACGGCATTGCTGTTTGTGAAGAACGAGTCTTGAAACGTCACAGGTCTACGCTGAAACCCGTTGCCATCGACATCTTTGCCGAACCAATAGGCGATCGTCAGATTGTCGCCCTGCTCATCGCCCATCATCAGGCACTGAAAATACCGCTCGGCCAACGGGCCGAAGATGCCGTCCTCCGGGAAGCCATAGCGGAGGCTGTCCTGGTGCAGCCGCTCGGCCAGCATGGGATGGGCATGCGTGAGCACCGGCATGACCGGGACGCCGAGCTTGGCCAGGCCGCTGTAGATATTGAAGCCGCAGCCCCCGAAGTACAGCTCCGCCGGATTCCGGTTGATGGGCATGGAGGTCTCCCCGACCTCCGGCAGCTTTTGAAAACGTAGCATCTGCACCATTGCGGCGCCGCCGACGAGCGTATAATCATACTGCTTCATATCTGCTCCTATCGCTTAAAACGCGCCGCTATCCAGGCGCTCCAGCACTTCGGCGGAATCGAGCACTTTGGCGAAATATTTGTTCATCTCCGCCAGATGGTATGCCTTGATCTCCTCGTTGTTGGTGGACGTCATATCCCGGATGATGTAGGTTCTATAGCCATGGCTGGCCGAATCGACGACGGTCTGCCGGCAGCAAATATTGGTTTTGATGCCGCAGACGACCACGTTTTCGATTCCGTTCTGCTCCAGGGCTTCCAGAAGCGGCGTTCCCCAGAAGGCACTGTAAGTATGCTTGCAGATAACAAGATCCTTTTCCGGCACAACCCGCAGCCGGTCGTCCAGCTCCAGCATTTCGTCGGTCTTCTTACTGAGCACGCGCCCCTCCAGATCGGGATTGATTGCAGGCGCGGCGCAGGTCAGGCCGGATGAGAGCTGCGTCTTGGTCCAGATATAGATGATGAGAGCGCCCTTTTCGCGCATTTTGTTGAGGTTTTCCGCGACACGGTCCATCATTTCCGTTGCCGTTTCATAATAGTTGTTTCCACCCGGCATTGTCAGCGACTTCTGAAGATCCACCGCGATGATCGCGGTCTTTTTACTTACTTTCATCTTTCACGCTCCATTCTTTCAGCTCTTACATTTCTTTGCGTTCATTCCTCCCGGAAAATCCGCATGACGTTCTTGCGGGCACTCGGGATCTCCGTGATGAGGAAGACCAGGATAATGGTCAGATACGGAACAACGTCCATCACTAGGGCCTCATCCGGGCCCATAAAGTTTGCCAGCACCAGCTGCAACGCCCTGGAAAAGCCGAAAATGATCGCAAACAGGCACGACTGAACCGGCTTTCTCCGGCCGCAGTTGATTGCAGCCAGGCAGATGAGGCCACGCGCGGCAGACATGTTCAGACTGTAGGCACCCGCCTGCTCCACGGAGAGGTTGATTCCCGCCAGCGCGCAGGTGACGGCGGAAATCATCAGGGAAATCCATACGATTTTCTTCGTCCGGATGCCGACCGCTTCCGCCGCGTCGCGCCGCTCGCCGGTGACCTGGACGTAGACGCCAAACTTCGTTTTGTAGAATACAATGGTCAGAACAATGATGATCGGATAGGCCAAATAGGTCAGAAGCGTCTGGCCGTTGAGCACTTCTCCGAAAAACGGAATATTCCGCAGGAACGGGATGTCCAGCGCCATTTTGCCGACATCAATGATGTCCGTCGCCATCAGAAGGCCACGGTTTTTGAAAAACACCTGCAGAATATAGGGCGGTATGGCCATCATCAGCATGTTCAGCGAGAGGCCGACGATGACGGCGTCCGCTTTTAAGTTCACCACGAAGTGGCCAAAGAGTACGTTGAGCAGCATGCAGGAGAGCACCGCCGCCAGGCAGCCGACCAGGAGGTTTCCGCTGAGCACTGTGAACAGGATCGCAGTGAAGGCTCCGGTATTGATCGCGGCCTCCAGCGCGAAGTTCAGCGTGCCGGTTTTTTGGACAAACACGCCGCCGATCGAGCAAAGCAGGAGCGGAGTGGACATCTTGATTGTATAGTAGAGCAGACTTTGGATGATCTTAAGCATTCTGCTGTTCCTCCTTCTTTGCCGGGTTTGCTTTTTTCAGGTGTTTTTGGATCTTTTCCTTGTTTTCATGGAAATATTTGATGGAATAGAAGAGGATCAGAGCGCCCTGAATGATGTTGAGCAGATCCAGCGGGACTCCCAGTTTGGACTGCACTGCGATGCTTCCGTAGCGGAAGCCGCCGAAGATAATGGCAATGAGCAGCACCGCGAGGGGATTGTTGTGCGCCAGCACCGCCACATAGTAGCCCTGCCAGCCGAGGCCGGGGTTCGTAGAGAAGTTCGGCATGAAATTTTTGTTGACGCCGAGCACTTCCGTCGCGCCCGCGACGCCGGCAATCGCACCGCTGATGAGGAAGATGAGCACGATCTTCTTCCGCACGCGCATGCCGACGGCCTCGGAAAACTCCAGCTGGCGGCCGATGGCCGAGATCTCATAGCCGAAGCTGGTGCGGCGGCTCACGAACCAGACGACCAGCACGATGGCCACGGCCAGGAAAATGGCATACGATACCCGGTAGCGGCTCATGATTTTCGGAATCTCCGCCGTTTCCTGGATCGCGTAGGTGGAATCATACGACTGATCTCCCTGAAAAAACGCTTTTGTCAGGAATTCCGTCAGTTCAATTGCGATATAGTTGAGCATGATCGTCGTTACGACCACATTTGCGTTCAAGTACGCCTTCAGCAATGCCGGAATCGCGGCATACAGCATGCCAGCCAGAATGCCAGCCAGCACCGACAGCGGCATCTGGAGCCCGACCGGAATGCAGTCCAGCCCGAAATAACCCGCACCCACCAGCGCGGCGGCAAAAGCGCCGAAATACAGCTGCCCTTCCACGCCGATATTCCAAAGGCCAGACTGGAAGGCGAAGGCCGTCGCGATGCCGGTAAGAATGATCGGGCAGGCGAAGCCGAGCGTCTGCATCCAGCCGCCGCCGGAGGTAAACGCAGTCTTCAGGATCAGGCCGTAGACCGTGAGCGGATTATAGCCCGCGATCATCGTGAAAATGGCGCCGAGCGCAAATGCAAAGGCCAGCGGAATAACGGCATTCAAAACCGGTATGGATCTTCTTTTCAAATTATCACTCATCATGTTACTCCCCACTCCGCTTATGCGTTTCCGCCTTCTCCGGCCAGCTGCTTCATTTCCTTTGCGCCGGACATATAAAGGCCCAGTTCGTTGAAGCTGACACTTTCCGCATCAAACTCGCCGACAATCCGTCCGTCGTGGATCACAATGATCCGGTCGGCCAGACTTTTCACTTCGCTCAGCTCGGAAGAAATCAGGAAAACTGCCTTCCTCTGGTCACGCAGGGCCAAGATGCTGCGATGAATAAACTCCGTTGCGCCGATGTCCACGCCGCGCGTCGGCTGGCTCGCGAGAAGCACCTCGGGGTCATTGCTCAGCTCCCGCGCGATGATGACCTTTTGCGCATTGCCGCCGGAGAGCGCAGAGACCGGAGGATCGTCCGCCGAGATCCGGATGTCATAAAGCTTCACCATTTCATCCTTGTTTTTCTGGATCTCTTTATAGTCCATCAGACCCGCATGGCAGAAGCGGCTGCGGCGATGATAGCCGGAGATCAGGTTGTTGCTGACCGGCAAGGAAAGGCAGAGCCCCTGCTTATAGCGGTCTTCCGGCACCACGCCTACCCCGTCACGCCGCAGCTCATCCGGCCACTCGTTTAAGATCTCTTTGCCGCGGAGCTTGACACTGCCGGCCGTCGGCTTCATCAAGCCCGTCAGAAGATACATCAGTTCTGTCTGGCCATTCCCTTCAATGCCCGCCACGCCCAGGATTTCATTTTCATGGATGGTGAACGAAACATCGCGGACCACTTCGCGGCCTTCCGCGTTCTTTGCGCTCAAATGGCGGACCTCGAGCACGGGCTTGTCCCCGACTGGTTTTCCGCTTTTACTGACGCGCAGCAGCACCGGGCGGCCGACCATCATTTCGGCCAGCTTTTCAGTGGTAGCCGCATCATCGTTGACGATTGTATCGATCAGCTGCCCGCGGCGCATGACACTGATGGTGTCTGCGCAGGCTTTGACTTCGTTGAGCTTATGCGTGATGATGATAACGGTCTGCCCCATCCGCTTGAGATCGTGGATCTTCGCGATCAGCTCTTCCACTTCCTGCGGGATCAAAACCGCGGTTGGCTCGTCCAGGATCAAAACCTTGACCTGGCGATAGAGCATTTTCAGGATCTCCACGCGCTGGCGGGCGCCGATGGACAGGTCGCGTATCTTGTCGTCCGGATTCAGGCTGAAATTATATTTTTGGATCAAGTCCTCCACGACTTTGCGTTCCCGCTTGTTGTCGATCAGTGGCAGGTTGATCTCTTTGTTTCCGATTTTTAGTTTTTTGTTGGTTTCAATGCCGAGTACAATGTTTTCATAAACCGTCAGGCTCGGGGAAAGTTTGAAATGCTGATGCACCATGCCGATGCCGGCTTCAATGGCGTCTTTTGGCGAGTGAAACTGAACCGGCTGCCCTTTGAACAGAAGTTCTCCCTCTGTCGGCTGCAGGATCCCGTAGAGCATGTTCATCAGCGTGGTCTTGCCCGCGCCGTTTTCCCCAATGATTGCCCGAACTTCGCCTTCCTGAACGCTCAGGTTAATGTCGTTATTTGCAGTAAAGGTACCAAACCGCTTTGTCAAGTGTCTGGCTTCAATGATAGCGCTCACGGCTGTTTCCGCCTTTCTTATAGGTATGCGGCAGCCACCTGTTTCACACGGGTGGCTGCCGTAATGTCGTGCTTACAAACCGAAACTGACAGCCTGATTACGCCGGACGGCCAGCCTTGACCCACTCGGTGTAGTTGGTATCCGGATGCAGTTCCTTCCACTCATTGTATTCCATGTTGTCGTTCTGGAACGAGTCATAGACGATGAAGTCGCCGTTGATAATCTTTTCGTTCCACTCGTTGATCGTGGACTTGATCCGCTCGAGGTTGTCCAGGTTGACGCCTTCCACGCCCGCGATGGTCGCAAAATCCGTCAGGCCGACAACGCCGGAAGCGAGGCCCCAGTAGTATTCGTTCGTGCCCTTGAGCGTGCCGTTCATCCACTCTTCGATCGTGTTGATGACCATGTAGGTGGTGTTGTGCAAAACGCTGGTCGGGATCGTGCCGGGCTCTACGGCATCCTGGTTGCTGTCGCAGCCAAGTGCATAGGCGTGGTTGAGCTTTGCAGTCGTGAAGGCCGCCAAAGCACCGGTACCGACGCACGGCCACACAACCTCAACGCCCTGGTTTTTGATCATGTTTTCCACAATCTGCTGGTTCAGCGCCGAGTCGGTGTAGCTGCCGGTGTAGTCAAACACGGCTTCCGCATCCGGATTGAGCTCTTCGATGCACTGCTGATAGGCCGCGCGAGAGCGGGTGGCATTGACAGATTCGCCTGCGCGGATCATGGCGATCTTGCAACCGGGTCTTGCATTCTCTTCAAACAGCTCGTTGCCGTCCTGCGCGATCAGGATGGACGCCATAGCAGCCTCAAAGGCCCACTCATGCAGCGCGGTGTACGGCTCCACCAGGTTTTCCTGCGTGCCGGGCCCGGGCGCGCCCTTGCCGAGAACCAGGAACATCACGTCCGGATAGTCTTTGGATGCCTCGCGGACATAGTCGATAATGGTCCAGTCCAGGCAGATGACCAGCTGATAGCCGTCCTCCGCCAGCTGGCGGACGAAGGTGTCCGCTTCCGCGGCGCTGGGAGCTTCCACCAGGGTGCCGTTCAGGCCATACTTCTCAACCATCTGATCTAGGCCAATCTTGGCGCAGTCGTTATAGCCCTGGTCACCAAGGCCGCCGGCCTGCATGATGACAACCACGGACTTGTCCGAATTGTCAGCCGTATCTGTCGCAGCATCGTCAGATGTGCTGTCGCTGTTTGCGGCGGCATCCGCCGAAGGCTGCGATGCCGGGGCTGCAGAGTTGGCATCAGATGCCGGCTCGTTCTTCGCGCTGCAGGCCACCATGCCAATGCAGAGCACCAGTACCAAGAGTAAAGCAACTAGTTTTTTCATTTTGTCCTCCTACTAATCATGTTTTTATTACCGCGGTATGGAAGCCGCCGATAACCGAGCAGAAATCATGTGACCGGAGTGCACATCACATGTTATCATGTTGTTATGATAACTCAGAGGATTTCAAAAATCAATTGTCACTTTCCATCATTTTGCCCCGCCCTTTTTGTCCATTTTAACAGTTTTGATTTCGCAGGATTCGTTATGAATTGATCTGATTTTCTCGTGTTTTTGCATGAAAGACACTTCACTTTTATAATAATGTAGCATGGAGTTGCTTTTCAGCGCAGCAGACAGAATGCGCAAAAAGCGGCTCCTTTTTTTGTGGAGTATACCGATTGACATTTTTTCCATCAAGATATATCATCATAATAAGTCGAGCGCTCGAATTCGTTTTGAGCGACCTTGTTTGAACAGGAGGAGTATCAATCATGATCCAGAAGTACAAGCAAAACATGGATGAGTTTATGATTCAGGTTCCGACGCAGATCTTTTTCGGTAAGACCGCGCTCAACGATCTTGCCGAGAGCATCAAGCAGTTTGGTGATCGCGTCATTCTCGTTTACGGCGGCGGCAGCATCAAAAAGATCGGCCTGTATGACCAGGTCATCAAGATCCTGGATGAGGCCGGGATCTTCCACTGCGAGATTGGCGGCGTACAGCCGAATCCGCGCGTCAGCCTGATCGAGGAAGCGATCCAGATCGCGCGCGAGAACAAAGTCGACGTCGTGCTTCCAGTTGGCGGCGGCAGCGTCATCGATACCGCAAAGGGCATTGCCGGCGGTTATTACTACGAGGGGAATTTCTGGGATCTGGCCGGAAAGAACATCACGCATGACCACGTTCTGCCTGTGATCACTATTCTGACGCTCCCTGCAACCGGCAGCGAAATGGCGACCGGCTGCACGCTCGTCAACGATCATGTCACGCCGCACATTAAGATGGGCTTCCACGGTCCGTATATCCGTCCGCGCGTTTCGTTTGAAAACCCGGAATACACCTATTCGCTTTCCAAAAAGCAGACGGCGTCCGGCGTCATGGACATCATGAGCCACATTTTTGAGTCTTACTTCTCGAACGAGAAACGGGCCTATATGCAGGCGCGCACCGCAGAAGGCATGCTGCGCACGCTGATCAAATACACCCCGATCGCCTTTGCCGAGCCCGACAACTATGAGGCCCGCGCCAACATTATGTATTGCTCCTCCTGGGGCAACAACGGCCTGATCGTCAAGGGCAATTTCGTCAGCTGGAGCGTCCACGGCCTTGAAAATCCCATCAATGAGCGTTATAACACCGTGCATGGCGACGGCCTTGCGGTGCTGACCCCCGCCTGGATGCGCTGGGCCAAGAAGCCGGAAAATCTGTACCGCTATGCGGATCTTGCAGTCAACGTGTTTGGTCTGGACAAGAATCTGCCCGAAGAAGAGCTTGCCGATCTGGCGATTGAAAAGGTTCAGGACTTCATCCAGAATGTGCTTGGTCTGCCGAAAAACCTTCGGGAACTCGGTGTACAGAAGGAAGACATCCCAAAGATGGCGCAGGTGTTCTCTCTGCCGGGCAAGATCGAGTATCAGTCTGAGGCCTTCGTTCCCATCTCGGTGGACGGCGCAATCGAGATTTACAACATGGCCTATTGATTTTTTTCGGTTTCCCGCAGTACAAAAAGCCCGGCAACGGCCATGTGCCGTGCCGGGCTTTCGCAGCGCTTGCCGCAGGGAAATCTTTGTGGTAAGATGGGAGAAATCAGTTCAAAAACGGGAGGAGCAGCTATGAACTATCGAAAACTTGGCAATACCGGCATTCTGGCCAGCGAGATCGGCATGGGCAGCGAAGGCCTGGTCGGTATGGCGCGTGAGGACGCCATCCGCCTGATCTCTGCCGCGCTGGAAGGCGGCGTCAACTATTTTGATCTCTACAACCCGCAGCCCGAGGTGCGGGAAAATCTCGGGCGCGCCGTTGCGTCGCGCCGCTCTGACGTCTATATTCAGGGGCATCTCTGCACGGCCTGGGTTGACGGGCAATATGTGCGCACCCGCGATGCAAAGATGACCGAAAAGGCCTTTGAGACAATGATGCATCTGCTTGGCACCGAGTATCTGGATGTGGGCATGATCCATTACATCGACAGCGAGGCGGATTTTGAAACGGTCTTCCACGGGCCCGTGATCGACTACGCCCTGCAGCTGCAGCGCAGCGGGCGTGTACACCATCTTGGCGTGAGCTCCCACAATCCTGTCATTGCCCGAAAAATTGTGGAGACCGGCCTCATTCAGGTTGTCCTGTTCGCAGTCAATCCCGCGTATGACATGCAGCCGGCGAACGAGGATCTGGAATTGCTCTGGGCGGATGAGAGCTATGTCAACCCGCTGCATAATATCGATCCGGACCGGGATGCCTTCCACAAGCTTTGCGCGCTTAACGGTGTTGGGATCACGGTGATGAAAGCCTTTGGCGGCGGCGACTTGCTCGACGCCTCCCTCTCCCCCTTCGGCATGGCCATGACGCCGGCGCAATGTATCCACTATGCGCTGTCCCGCCCCGGCGTGGCAAGCGTGCTTGGCGGATTCCGTTCCTTGGAGCAGTTGGAGCAGAGCTTGCTTTATAACACGCTCTCGGATGCCGAGCGCGATTTCGCTCCTGTGCTGTCTCATGTGCCCAAGCACACGTTTTACGGGAAATGTATGTATTGCGGACATTGCGCTCCCTGCAGCGTCGGGATCGATGTCGCTTCCGTCAATAAATTCCAGGATCTCTGCGTTGCGCAGGGCTTTGTTCCGGAGACGGTTCGGGAGCATTACGCGGCCTTGTCGCACCATGCCGGCGAGTGCATTGCCTGCGGCCAGTGCATGGAAAACTGCCCCTTTGGCGTTGACATTATCTCCGCCATGCAAAAAGCGGCCGCGCTTTTCGGTGAATAACGCTCTGTGCCCCGCCCCCGATCAAAAAATTGGGGGGCGGGGCGCCGTTCATCATCACAGAAGCGGCCGCAGGATGGTCTGCATGTATACGCGCGAAGCACGCCAGCAAGGCACACGCAAAAGGCCTGCGCCACATTGGGCGCGTGCCACTGTCGTATTTTCGCCCAAAAAGGCGTTTTAAAGATGTAAAAATGTGTCTGAGAGTTGAAGCAAAGTTCTTGAAGAGGGATAAGGTACAATAACTTGCACAAATTGAAAAGAGCATAAAAAGGCATAGTTTGCAGACTCTGGTAGAATGGAGGTCACGACACACCATTCTGAAAGGAGACAGCATACTATGTCCAAGAAAATTGGTCAGCTAAATAAGGAAGTAATCAAGGGCCAAATCAAGGAATTGGTCCGCGGCAGCGTGTCCAACTCTCCGGTTCTGTATGATGAATCCTGCGGAAATTCTTTGGCGCAGTTTGGGCGGCACTGGCGCAGTTCTGGCAGCAATACTGGCGTTCTTCCCCTGCATAGACTGAAAAGTCTTCTCCGCACCACGCGCATACCTGCTGGCGGTGCGTTTCCTCCATGGCTCTAAGATAGCAGGCACAGCTGCAATACTTTTTCTGATCCGCGCGCAGCGCCTGCCCGCAGCATTCGCACCACAGGGGCTTTTCCTCCAAAGACGGATGGTAGTCCGTCCACCACTGGATACGGCAGGCGTCGCCGCAAAACCGACGCTGCGTGCCGGGTCCCCATTCCGGCTGAAAGTCTTTTCCTCATTCCGGGCATTCGTTGACCGGCACGTCCGTGCAGTACCGCTTTGCATTGTTGTATCTCACCTGGCATTCACTGCTGCAGAATTTCTGCCGCGTGATATGCAGGTTGGAACAAAGCCCTTTCCACAGTTCAAACAGGCCAGTTCATTCGCCATGAAGCCGTCCCCTCGTGTGTTTCTTCCATCTTACCACACTGGGAAAGGTTCAGAACTATTTGACGCTTACTTATGGGCTTTGCGGGTATCGCGGCAGAGCGGCGAGAGAAACGTCAACGCGTTCTGAATGCGGCTCAGATCGGCTGTGGAAAGGTTACACGCTCATGTCCAACCACCATCTCCGCAACCATACGCTGTCTCTCAAGGCAAAGGGTCTGCTCTCGCAGATGCTGTCGCTGCCGGACGATTGGGATTACACGCTGCAGGGGCTTGCGCAGATCAACTCCCTTCCGGTTTTCCGGACGTTACCGCGCAGAAGCGAACGGAAGCGAAGGAATCGTTTGAACGCTACCGGGACTTGATCTTGGAGAATATTGACTACGACGTTCTGGCAAGTGATCCTCACGTTGACCGGGAGCAGCTTGACGAGATCGTCGAGCTGGTGCAGGAGACAGTTTGCAGCACCCGCAGCCGAATCCGCATTGCAGGCAATAACTACCCAGCCGAGGTCGTGCGGTCGAAGCTGCTGAAGCTGAACGGCGAGCATATCCGTTTCGTCATGGACTGCCTGAAGCAGAACACAACACGGATTCGGAATATCCGGCAATATCTGCTGACCGTGCTGTTCAATGCGCCAAGCACGATGAGCAGCTATTACACCGCACTGGTCGCGCATGATATGGCAGCATAGTGGCATCCGCGAGAATACTCACGGATTTAGCGTTTCAACGTAATGTTCAACCAGCTCTTGACACAATCCAGCCATATGTGGTCGTATTGATGCACCTCTCCGGCGTTGTGGATCGTTTGCCGGTCGCTTGTTGAAAGCCCGTGTTCTCCCTGTGGGAAAACATGGAGCTCAAACGGAACATGATTCGCTGCAAGTGCTTGCGCATATAGCAGGCTGTTCATCACCGGGACGCATTCATCTTCCGCTGTGTGCCATATAAATGTTGGCGGCGTATCTGCGCGAACGTGCTTCTCACAAGAAAATAGATAAAGCTCCTCTGGTGAACAATGCGCTTTTCCTGTTAACGCAGTCATACTGATCTGGTGCGTCCATTTCGGATCTGCCGTAATCACCGGATAACCCAGGACTGTCGCTTGCACCGGCTTGCTGTTCGGAATTACTGCACGAATCGCGCTGGAATCATATGACGTTGCGTACTGCGCGGCAAGATGCCCGCCTACTGAGAAACCCATAAGCACAATTCGACCTGTGTCACAGTGCCATATATCCGCGTTTTGATTGATCAGTTCTATCAGGGCTGCCACCTCGCACTGTTGTGCCGGATAGTGATGCGGTGCAACAGAGTACAACAGGACAAACACGTTGAATCCTTCCGGCAGGAAGTGAAACGCGATCGGCTCGGCCTCCCGCTGACTGCAAAACTCATAGGCTCCGCCGGGGCAAACGATCAGGCAAGGATGCCGCTCATCACCGCGTCCCATTTCCGTTAAATTATCCGGAAGATATACCTTAACAAGCGGATCTCCGCTTTGAGTCCCAAGCTTCGGGAAAAATTGCTTTAAATGTAGAAGCTCATATTTCATGCTGCATTCCCTTTATTCACAAATCTGTTTTCCACCCGTAAACGCCCTGGCAAGCCTCAGATCTTCGTCGCAAACAACGAAGTCAGCCAGCTTACCAGGTTCGATGGATCCAATCTCTTTCTCGCGTCCGATCTCTCGCGCGGGAATGAGCGTCGCAGACAAAATCGCCTGCTCCTTCGGGATGCCAAATTCGACCGCTTTTCTCATGCAGTCATAGAGATTTGTCGCGGAGCCTGCGAGTGTGCCGTCTGCGAGCTTCGCCACGCCGCCATACAGGAACACGTCCTGTCCGCCGAGGGTGTACTGCCCGTCCGGCATCCCGCAGCAGCGCAGCGCGTCGGAAATGAGGCAGATGCGCCCCGGAAACAGCTTGAACGCCATGCGCACCGCGCTCGGATGGATGTGCTGACCGTCGCAGATCAGCTCTGCGACGACGTTTTCACGTTCGCTGCCCGCGCCGATTGGACCGGGCTTGCGGTGGTGGATGCCGGGCATGGCGTTATACAGGTGCGTCAGATGGGACGCACCTGCGTCAAAGACCGCGCTGGCTTTTTCGTAGGTGCAGTCGGTGTGCGCGATGGAGACGGTGCAGAGCTTGGACGCTTTTTCGGTAAATTCCACTGCACCGGGCAGCTCTGCCGCCACATCCGCGATGCGGAGAAGACCCTCGGATGCGTCATAAAGCCGCTGGAACGCGGCAAAATCCGGCTCTCTCAGATACGCGCCGTTCTGCGCGCCCTTTTTCTTTTCCGAGAAGAACGGGCCCTCCATGTGGATGCCCATGAGACGTGCGCAGCCCTCCGGCTGCGCCTTTTTAAGCTGCACAGCCGTTTTGTACGCGACTTCCAGCACGTCGTAGGGCAGCGTCATGGACGCGGGCGCGAAGCTCGTCACGCCATGCGTGGCAAGATACTCGGCCATTTTGACGAGTCCGTCATAGTCGCCGTCGGAGAAATCCGCGCCGGAGTTGCCGTGATTGTGGACGTCGACCAGCCCGGGGATGACGTACTGGTTATTCAGATCGATGCCGTCCTCCGCAGGGACGGTGGTCAAAATTTCAGCGAATCTTCCGTTTTCTACGCGGAAGGAGCCATGTTGGAACTGACCGCCCACGAAAATATTGGCATTCTTAAAAAGCATATCATTCCTCCACAAACCTTGCCGCCGCTTCGTCGCAGATAACGGTCACGTCGGGATGGAACTGCAGAATGGAGCCGGGAACCTCGGGCTTGACCGATCCGAAGAAGACCTGCTGGAGGATCTCCGCCTTATCTGCACCGGTGACGATCATTAAGATCTTCCGCGCGGACATGACCGTGCCGATGCCCATCGTGATGGCGGAGGTCGGAACGTCTTCCAGTGAATCAAAGAAGCGTTTATTCGCCTCGCGCGTCATTTCGGTGAGCTTTACCTCATGCGTCATGACCGGGAAATGGTCGCAGGGTTCGTTAAAGCCGATATGCCCGTCGTGGCCGAGACCGAGCAGCTGAATGTCCACGCCGCCCCAGTCCTCGATCTGATGCTCATAAGCTTCGCACATGGCAGGGATGTCGGCCGCCAAACCGTCCGGGACGATGGTGTTTTCTGGGCGGATACTGATGTGGTCAAACAGATTTTCCTGCATGAAGCGGCGGTAGCTCTGCGGCTGGTTGGGCGCTAACCCTTTGTACTCGTCCAGATTTGCCGAACGCACGCGCGAAAAGTCGATTTTTCCTCCCTGCTCGCGTGCAATCAGCTCGCGGTAGAGGGGCAGCGGCGTCGAGCCGGTAGCAAGCCCTAATACGCACGCTGGTTTTGCCCGGATGAGATCTTCAAACATATCTGCCGCAGCGCGGGCCATTTCCTCGGGTGATCTCACCCGGATCAGATTCAGATGTAACATAAATTGACTCCTTTCCGGTGCGCTCAGCGGATATCCGGCAAGCTGGCCGCCGCCATCGACTGACCGACACGGCGGAAGTTTTCATCCGGCAGCATGACGCGCAGCTTCCGCGAAAGCTCTGGATATTCCTCGTTCAGTACACGCTGGCATTCGGACACGATGCGCTCGCCGCCGATGCCGGAAGCCACGCGTCCGAGGACGAGCAGATTCCGGATGTCATAGAACATCTCATAGAGGCTGAGCGTATGTGCCAGATATACGCCGATGGAATCGAAGATCGCCAGCGCATAGGGATTGCCCTCTTCCGCCAGCTTCTGCACTTCCTTGAGCTTTTCAGCGGGTGTGAGATGCTCAGACAGCGCGATGCCTGCGGCGGGCGCGAGCTTTGCGACCGCGTCCTGCGAGAAATATTTGCAGCCGACGCCGAGATCGCCGGACCACTCATCGCGCATGGCGTGTTCGTTCAGATCGACCGGTGCAAAGGCCAGCTCGTTGAACCAGCCGAGAATATTTCCCTCGGCGTCGACGTAACCGACAGCTTCGCTCGTGCCCATCGCAAGGCCCATGACGCAGCCCGTGCCAAGGCTCATATAGCCCGCCAGTGCAGTCACGTCGCCGTCGTTGGCAACGACGATGGGTACATCGCCGATCTCCTTCGCAGCGCGGTCATAGATCGTTTTGACCTCCTCGCGGCGTTCACGCGGGACCTTGATAAACAGGGAGGACACCATCGGTGCATTGCCGACGAAGGTGCCGGCGGAGGAAACGCCAATGCCGTCGACGCGCGGCATTTTGGAGGCTGCGGTCTTAAAAGCCGTGACGATGCCGTCAAACTGATACTGCGGGTCGGAGCTGGTTTTCGGGTGCCAGACAACCTCTTCGGAGTAGACGGTCTTGCCGTCGATGACGGCAGAGACTTTGCGGTCAGAGCCGCCCGCGTCAAAGCCGATGCGGCAGCCGTTGGTATGACCGCCGACGCGGATGGGCTGCTCATTGGCGGTGGGGAAGTCGTCCTCAGAGCAGATGATGACCTCCAGAGGGCGCTCAAACATATCAAACTCGAAGCCCGCGTCAAATTCCCGTGCGCCGCCGGGACGGTAAGCGTCCCGGATCTGCGCGGCGATCGTATCGTCGCCCTGAAGATAGATACGGAAGCCGCCAGCCGACCAGAGAAGCATTTTGACGAGCCGCTCTGCAAATCTTACGTTCGCGGCAGCGAAAGCTTCGCCGCGCAGGCGCGTCTCATAGACGGTGATCTTGCCGTGATCGCGTTCGACAGCGATCTTGAACGGGTGATCTGCTTCTTTCAGATACGCCTTTGCCCACACGCCGAAGGGAATGAACCCCGGATCGAGCGCGGGCATATTCTTAACAGAGTAATCGATTCCAAGATAGTTCATACTGCCTCCTTCCGGTTCATGCGCGCGCCTCGAGCTCGGTCATCATCTGGTCGAGCTGCATGAGGCAGCGCGGCAGATGGAACGGTCCTTTGAACGTGCTGCCCTTGGTAGGGGGCATGGTAGGAAGCCCGTCGCGGCGCAGATAGCCGTACCATTCGCCGTAGGCCGGATCGGAGAAATGCTTTTGGCAGTAATCGAGCGTTTTGAAGAACCAGTCGAGATCCTGCTCGTTTCCAGTGTCGCGGTAGAGCATCATGGAGGAAATGAGAATTTCGTTATGCGGCCACCAGAGCTTCATATCGTGCTCATACGCCTCGGGCGGCAGACCCTTGGCGTCGACAAAGTACAGAAGTCCGCCGTATTCCTCGTCCCAACCAGCGTGGATGGCGTTGTCGAAGATGGTCTGCGCCTTTTCGATGAGTTCGGGCTTGCCGAACTGCTTTGCGTACTCCAGCAGGAACCACACGCCCTCGATGTCGTGACCGGGATTGACGATGCGACCGTCTGTGAAGTCAAAGCGCGGCGTGCCGTCCGGAGCGACATTTTCCAGTGTACAGCCGAGATCAAACTTGACAAAATACTTGAAAATTTCCTCGACGCACTGCGTCGCGCGCGCGGCGTAAATATCCTTGCGCTCCGGGTCGCAGCGCATGAGTATGAGCGCGACATTGAGATAGATCATCGGAATGCCGAAGGCGCGGCCGCTGCGCGTCTCGGGAATGGTCTTGGGTCCCATGCCGACCGGGTCTTCCATGCCGTGGTTGAGATCCCAATAAAGATCGGCCATCTGCCGTGCACGGGCAAGGCGGCCCTCTTCGCCGGTAACGGCGTAATATTCCGCGTTCGCCATGGCGCAGAACGCCTCGGAGAAGCAATACCGGCGCTGCCGCAGCGGCTGACCGTCCTTTGTAACGGTAAAATACATACGGTCGCCTGCGGCATGATTAAAGCAGTGACGCTCCATAAAATCAAGGCAGCTGCGGCTGGCGTCGAGCCATTCCGGCTTCGTGCCGTAGACTGTGCACAGATGGGCAAAGATCCAGCCGCACCGCCCCTGCATCCAGACGCTCTTATCCGTGGAATAGTTTTTACCGGTTCGGTCGAGACAGGTATAGACGCCGCCAAACTCCGGATCTATGCCGTTTTTCAACCAAAAATTTACGCAGCGATCCAATTCCGCGCGTACCCAAGTATGCGCCTCGGCGAATTGCTGTTTTCTCATTACATTCATGTACAAGCACCTCTTGCTACAATTCAAAAACAGGTCTGTGATTTATGCCTTTACATATTTCTGGACAGCCGCTTCGATCATCTGCTGCGCGCAGGAAACAACGTCCATGTCGGATGCACCAAGATTCGGCAGCGGCGCGCGCACAGTACCGACGTCCATACCCTCACGGCGCAGAATCTCTTTCATGACGGCGTAGAGATTGCCATGGCAGCTGCACATCTTATAAATGATGCGGCAGCATTCGTTTTGAATTTCGCGTGCCAGCTCCATGCGCCCGGCGTGATAGCATTCGTAGATTTTGAGATAGAGCTCAGGCATGACGGCGTAGGTGCCGCCGATGCCGCCGGTCGCGCCGATGGCAAGACCAGAGATCAGCTGCTCGTCCGGACCGTTGAACACGACGAGCTCGCGCGCAGTCGCATCGCGCCACATCTGGATATCCTGCGTCGGCATAGACGAGTTTTTAACGCCGATGACGCGCGGGTTTTTGGCCATTTCCTGCAAAAGCCCCGTGCTGAGCGCGACGCCGGCAAGCTGCGGGATGTTATAGATGATAAAATCCGTATTTGGCGCAGCTGCAGAGATGGCGTTCCAATAGTCCGCGATGGCATACGGCGGCAGATGGAAATAGATCGGCGGGATGGCGGCGATGGCGTCAACGCCGAGGCTTTCGGCGTGCCGTGCCAGCTCGCAGCTGTCGGCGGTGTTGTTACAAGCGACGTGCGCGATGACAACGAGCTTGCCGCCAACAGCGTCCATAACGGCTTCGAGGATGGCCTTGCGTTCTTCTACACTCTGGTAGATGCATTCACCGGACGAGCCGCCGACGTAGAGACCGGTAACGCCCTTGTTCAGAAGGTATTCTGCAAAGCGCTTCACACGCGCTGCGCTGACGCTGCCGTCTTCGTTATAGCACGCATAAAACGCCGGGAAAATGCCCTGATATTTTTTCAGTTGTGTGTCCATGTGTTATTCTCCTTTTTGTAGCAATGGGCTCTCAAGCGAGAGCCCATTCGATTTTCATGTCTGCAATATTGATACACGGTTCACATACAAAACCTTGATGCAAAGCAAGCGGTATTAGCCGGTAATTTCAGATACCTTGACCTTCCTGTCTTCACGAAGAGAGCGCGTTGCAGC